>Ga0115002_10007237_pt1 | contig 12541 bp, 10 predicted proteins | sample ArcticOcean_MG_C_8_FD_89576 | JGI IMG/M metagenome (GOLD analysis project Ga0115002, IMG submission 89576) | Marine microbial communities from western Arctic Ocean - ArcticOcean_MG_CB11_86 | ecosystem: Environmental > Aquatic > Marine > Oceanic | place: Arctic Ocean: Canada Basin | collected...
GTCAACGGGCTGTGTCGTGTCTTTCCCTTCGATGACAAACACCGGGTATATAAGATCACTGGTGGTAAGGGTGGTTTCACGCATAAGCCGCCGCCCAAAGTCGTGGCTGCGCATTCGTCGCATGCGGGTAATCGGAAATCTTCTAGTCATGATTTTTCCTTTTAGCTCCAGCCTATTATCCCAGTAGGGACACTATCTTGTCATTGGCTGGTTTTGTTTACATAGATTTAGTTAAAGGATTTAATTAAAGCAATTAGATTATCCCGTCTGACCTATGAAATTCGGCATTTTTTACGAGCATCAATTGCCCCGGCCCTGGAACGAAGGGGCCGAGCTCAAGTTATTTCAGGATGCCCTGGAGCAGGTCGAACTGGCTGATCGTATAGGGATCGATTATGCATGGGAGGTTGAGCATCACTTTTTAGAGGAGTATTCCCATTCCTCAGCACCAGAGATATTCCTGGCGGCGGCGTCGCAGCGGACCAAGAATATACGCCTGGGCCATGGCATTCGCCAGGTCATCGCTAATTACAATCATCCAGCGAGAACAGCTGAATGCATTGCGACGTTGGATCTGGTGTCCAATGGCCGGGTGGAGTTTGGTACTGGAGAGTCGTCGGCGATCCTGGAGTTGGGCGGATTCGATGTTCCCGTTGCGTCGAAACGTGCGCAGTATCTCGAAGCCACAGAGCAAATTGCCAATATGCTGGCGATGGACCCTTATCCCGGTTTTAAGGGTAAGTACTTTGAGATGCCGTGTAGAAATGTCGTGCCTAAAACCGTACAAAAACCACATCCACCGATGTGGGTGGCCTGTTCCAGTCGTGAAACCATCAAGATGGCGGCGAGATTGGGTATCGGCGCATTAACATTCGCCTTTGTTGATCCTTCGGAAGCCAGGCATTGGGTGGATGAGTACTACGATATTATCAAGAGCGATGCGTGCGTGCCGATTGGCCATACGGTCAACGCAAACATCTGCATGGTCACGAGCTTTTCTCTGCATCAGGATCGAGAGGAAGCTATAAAACGGGGCTTGGAGGGCTTCGAGTTTTTTGGCTTTGCTCTCGCCTCGCTGTACGGTTTTGGTGAACACACACCCGGAAGGACTAATCTGTTTGAGCAATTCAAAGCGCTGCGTGATAAGCGATTGAGCGAAAATCCGCTGGATTTCAGCAGAGCGCTACTGGCAGAGAAAGGCGGCATTGGCACGCCGGATGACATGCGCAAACATCTAAAGAAATTCGAGGATGTCGGCGTTGATCAAGTTACCTTCATACAGCAGGCAGGGATGAACAGGCATGAACATATCTGTGAGTCACTGGCGCTCTTTGGCAGCGAGGTGCTCCCTGAGTTTAAAGCACGGGAAGCCGCGCGGGAGGCTAAAAAGTCGGAAGAACTAGCGCCCTATATCGCTGCAGCGATGGCTCGTAAACAGTATATGCCCGCGCTCAAGGAAGATGAGATCCCGACATTTCCTGCTCTTGGTCGGTCCGTTGTGGAAGGTAAAGCAGATCCGAACAAGGCGGTAGAAAAAAAGTAGGCCCTAGGCTTCAAGTGCTTGAGTGATTTCCAGCCATTTGGTTTCCCGATCGTTGATCTGTGTTTTTAGTTCCATCTGGTCCTTAAGCAATTGTTGAACGCTACTACCTTGTTCTTGTGTATAGATATCTGGATCAGAAAGCGCTGTCTCGATCTCGCGCAATTTTCGCTGAAGCCTGTCCATTTGTTGTTCTATAGTTCTGATACGAGTGCGTAGTTGTCTAACTGTCTTGTGGTCGGGCGCTTTGGCTTTTTCGGGCTGGGCATTCTGATGTCTTTTCTCGGCGTTTTTTTCAATGTCAGTGTTTTTCGAAAAGATTTTTGTTTTGTAGTCTGAGAGGTCTCCCTCGAAGCGCTGTACTCTGCCGTCTTCAATAAGTAGGAATTCATTCACGGTATTGGCCAGTAAATGTCGATCATGAGAAATAAGCACGATGGCCCCGGAGAATTCCTGTAGCGCAACGGTCAGCGCCTGGCACATATCCATATCAAGATGATTGGTGGGTTCGTCCAGCAATAACAGATTTGGTTTTTGATAGGCGATGATTGATAGTGCCAGTCGTGCCTTTTCACCACCGGATAGTGTACTCACAGACTGACTCACCTGATCACCATGAAAATCAAAGCCACCTAAGTAGTCCCTTACCTGTTGTCCGGAAACGGCGTTGTCTAGTACCTGGATGTGGGTAAAGGCAGACTCATCCAATCTCAGATTCTCGACCTGTTGTTGTGAGTAGTAACCAATTTTCAGATTAATGCCGTGGGTTCTCTCTCCCTGTAAAATTTCAAGACTCCCGGCCAAACTGCGCATCAGGGTGGATTTACCGGCACCGTTGTGACCCAGTAGTCCGTATCTATCGCCAGGCTGCAGGCTAAGTTTGACCTTGTTTAATATGGCCTCCTGGTAGCCAAGGGATGCCTTATCCAGAGACAGTAAGGGGTTGGAGATCTTGCCCGCTGTTGGAATCGTGAAATGAAACGGAGAGTCGATGTGCGCAGGTGCAATAAGCTCCATTCTCGCCAGGGCTTTTAAGCGGCTTTGCGCCTGACGAGCCTTGGTTGCCTTCGCCCTAAAACGGCGTACGAAATCCTGCATGTGCGCAACTTCACGTTGCTGCCTTTGATAGTTGCTCTGTTGCTCAGACAGGCGGGCCGCTTTTAGTTCTTCGAAGCGTGAATAGTTACCGCGGAATAATTCGATTATCTGGTGATGTAGATAAGCGATTTGGTCTACACACTCGTCCAGAAACGCTCTGTCATGTGAAATCAGCAGTAGGGTGCCCTGGTAGCTTTTGATCCAATTCGATAACCAAAGGATAGCGTCGAGGTCCAGATGGTTTGTCGGCTCATCCAGTAACAGTAAATCTGATGGTTGCATGAGTGTGCGTGCCAGGTTCAGGCGAATCTGCCAGCCTCCAGAGAAGGCATTGACCGGTTGAACCAACTCATCCTGATCAAAGCCCAGTCCGATCATAAGTTGTTCGGCTCGTGCGCGTGCAGAATAACCATCGATCGCGGCCATCTGCTCATGTAGCTCCGCTAAGTGCTCGAATCGCTCCTGTTGTTCGGCTTGGGCAAGGGCAGCGCTGGCGGAAACAAAAGCCTGATCCCCGGCAAGCACGTACTCGACCCCTGAAATTGCTGAGCTGGTGGTTTCCTGTTGCATGTATGCTAAACGCGTTCCTGACGGGTAATCAATCTCTCCAGCCTCACCTTCCAATTCCCCGGCAATCAGTTTGAACAAGCTCGTTTTTCCCGATCCATTGGCACCAACCAGACCGGTTTTTGTGCCTTTACCCATGGTGAAGGAAACATCCTGAAACAACAGTTCCGTGCCGCGGCGCAAGGCGAGATTGGTCAGTGTCAACATAAGATGGTTTAACTTAAGCGGAGGGCTAGTTTAGCATTCTGCAGGCGCCTGATGTGATAGTTGCTTTTAGACAAAGCATTGGTATTGAATGTAGCCATTGTTGCTAAAGGAGAAACACAGTCATGATGATCAAGGTAATGGTCTTCATTGTGATACTGGCCTGCGCCGGCCCGTTTTTTATCAAAGGACCTGACGGCAAACCTTTGCTGACTATCGACGAAATCATGGCTGATCTGTCTCCCGCTAATCTGATACCCAATGCCGTAAAGTCGGCGGCAGATCCATCAGCACCGGCGCTGACTAAGGTTTATCGATGGCAGGACGAAAATGGTGTGTGGCAGTTTTCCGATAACCCGAATGATGCACCCGGTGCTGAGGTCATGGAATTAGACGGTAAAATTAATACGATTGAGTCTGTTGCCCCCCAGCCTGTGACAAAATCGCCCACCGCGATTCCTGGTGTAGCGACTGTTTCGCCAGGTCAGGCTGCCGAGTTAATGGATACCGTAAACAACCTGCAGGAAACCATCGACCAACGCAAAGCAGATATGGATGCACTTAGCGGCATGCAGCGCTAGATTTTCGGTCTAACGATCTGAAACACATTTATCGCGATCAATCCGATAAAACCGACGAGCGTCCAGCCGGGGATGCTAATACCGAAGAGTGTCCAGGCTATCTCAGCACAGGAGCCATCGCCAGTAAGAATCATATTCAGAACTTCAGTCAGAGGAAGTACCTCCAATAGATAGTCAAGGCCCGGCCCGCATGCAGGAACCTGATCTTTGGGCAGACTCTGCAGCCACAGTTGGCGAATAGCGAGAGCGGCACCAAGAACAGCGGCCAGGATGGCGCCGATGGCGTAAACACGGATGCCGCGTACGCCAGGATGATGCAATGCCGCAACCAGGGTCACGAGCCCGGTCACAATAACCGTCACTCGTTGCAGAATACACAGAGGACAAGGTTCCAATCCCATAGCGTGTTCCATAAAAAGCGCGATGCCCATGAGTGCTGCGCACCCTGCGAATACCAAATAATTAATGCTGCGCGAGCTGGGTAGATTCATAATTCTGGACCGAGTGGAGTTGTACCCAATTGTTTGAAAATGTCATAAGTTCTGGAAAGAATGCGGTGAAGTCAGCTTCCAGGGATTGAGCATGTTTCTCGAACTGAGTGAAACCGGATGCGAGTGGATTGTCTCTCTTAAGTTTACCAGAGAGGTACTCAAAGGAGCGCTCAATAAACGCCGTGCTGCCATATTTTTCCATCGATCTATTGGCCTGCATGTGCTTTACCCGCCGTAGGCTTGATTCTGATAACTGATCGGCATGAAGCAACGCCTCAGAAAGTGAACGGGTACAAAAATCTTCGAGAGATTCCGTGTGATAGTGTTGCCAGGATTTTGCCAGAAAGTGGTCATAGACAATATCGGTGATGATACCTCCGTAGCGCCGATAGGGTTTGTCTAAGCGCGCGTGACTCGCCTGAACCAGGGGATGAGCATCGGTAAATGCGTCAATGCTGCGGTGCAACTGTATCCCGGCCGCTATGCCAGGCGAGAAACGATCCGACAGTCTACCTCTGACCTCATCGGCAAGCATGTTGCCAATGAGCAAATCTGCGGAACCGGCGGCGAGTTTAAAATGTGCCAGATGGTTCATAGCAAAGACTCGTAGTCACGGTGTATCTCAGCAAGATACTCGGCAAAGGATGGTTCTTTCTGTGCCTCTTTTTGTTGTTGTGCAATCACCGAGGCGAGGGAGAGCTCGTTGAAATAATTTTTTTCGTTGTCGGTGAGCGGCTGCGTTAGAAAATATTCGCGATGTCTACGCGCGGCCGCTAAAGCGAATTCATGAAAGGAAGCATCCTGCATGTCGTTCAACATGTGTCCACTGGGCGTTAAGTCAGGTTGATTAAGTTTGCCTGCCTGGATTGACAGCGCCGCGCAGTGGTTATCTCGCCCGATGAGTGAATCGAGAAATTCAGCGATCGGCAATAGACTCTCTAACAGCCCTGCGCCCCAATCGGTTAAAGATAATGACTGGCCCATGTCACTTAGCATGGTAGGCATGCGCCCGCCATATACAACTGCCTGCATATTCGATTCCACACTGGCGCATAGGACATCGTCGTGATCGGGGCTCGGTGTTAGTAAGCAATAAATTAGTAAAGTGTCGATGAAGTTAATCGTATCCGCATCAATGCCGATGGGCGCGTAGGGGCTGACGTCGAGTAGCCTGACCTCGATATACTCCACGCCATCCCTGTGGAGCGCCCGCAATAAATTCTCGCCGTCTTCAGGGACGCGCTTGGCTCTAATGGAGGTATAGAATTCAGCCTCGGATTGCAGAATATTGGCATTGAGCTGTTGCCCGGGTTCACTTGTGGCATAGTCACTATGCGCAGTGGTAATGGCGGTGGCTAATGTGTGTATGTAGTTATCAAGAGAGTTGTAGCAAATGTCGAGTAGCCCTGCCTGGGTTGCGCTTTGATATCCCAAACCCCCGTTACGTAGCGATGTCGCGTCCGGTTGATACCAGGTATCACTATCCAGCTGCATGAGATTATGGCGTCTGTCGGTTAAAAATGTGGAAGAGACCGCAGGCGAAGCCCCGAATAGATAAGTCGGTAACCAAGAAAAGCGACGGAAGTTTCGCATTAAATCAAAGTGCCGCCGGTTACGGAAATCTGTTGCCGATTCAGGTGTTGTCTCGATTTGCTGCAAAGCACGCCAAAATGAATCCGGAAGTGAAAAGTTGTAATGGACGGCGCAAATGGTCTGCATGGTTCGACCATAGCGATACCCTAGCCCGTGCCGGTAGGTCTCTTTTAATGTAGCGAGATTGGAACTGCCGTATTGCGCCAGGGGTATTTCTCTCGGTAACAAACACGGCATGCTGGTGGGCCAAAGAAGTCCACCCTGCAATCCCGAGTAAACGAAACGATGTGTGTCGTTAAGTTGACCCAGTGCTTCATCAACGGATTTACATACTGGTGTAATGAGTTCCAGTTGAGACTCAGAAAAATCAGTTGTGATGAGCGGATGACAAAGTTTTGAACCTAGAAAATCCGGATGGGGGCTTAGAGCAAGTTTACCCTTGGCATCCGTTCGCAATGTCTCACGCTCCAGGCCACGTCGAATATCAAGTGAGTTGGCATCCTGTCTAACAATAGACTTAAGGGTATCGAGCATCAGTATCTTGCCTAAAGGTTTTGATCACGGAACTTGCGAATAAGCCTGCGGTCTCGCTTGCTGGGTGGTCCTCGTGAAATGAGGGCGCCTGCAGCTTTGCGCTGCACACTCTGAAGGTTGCGATTATCGATGCTTTCCTCGGTTTCCGTATAGAGTAGCTGTGCAGCAGGTGCTCCGCCCCGTTTGTCCGTCACATTTTTTACGATAACAGTTTTCTTGTCCCATCCCTGACTGATGACCAGTTCATTGTTAATATGTACATCCTTACTGGGTTTTCCCCTTTGGCCATTGACATGCACTTTCCCGCCGTCGATGGCTTCCTTGGCTTTAGCGCGAGTTTTAAAAAAGCGTGCCGCCCATAGCCATTTGTCGAGTCGAACGCCTGTCACGGTCTAGCTTCCAGTTGAGAAAAATTTTCGAGCATCGGAACGTTTTCTTTTATTACAGAAATCGAGGCATGATCTTATCACGGTGCGAACATGCGGTTGTTGTTGTCCCAGTCCGCGCGTTGGTGTTCAATGTGGATTCTGAAGTAATCATCCGTGGTAATCAGATGACAGATTTTCTACCGGAAATGAGCAAGATAAGTCGTGCTGCCGGTGCAGCCATCCTAAAAGTATATGAAGAAGGCGACTTTTCTATTCAAATAAAAGCTGATGATTCCCCCCTAACGCGAGCTGATCTTGCTGCACATGAAATTATTGTTGCAGGGTTGAACGCACTGGCGCCAGAGATACCTGTGTTATCCGAAGAATCCGACGCGATTGACTATGAGACAAGAAGCCAATGGCGTCGTTATTTCCTGGTGGATCCATTGGACGGAACGAAAGAGTTTATTAATCGCAATGGTGAGTTCACAGTAAATATTGCGTTGATTGATGACGGTGTTCCAATACTGGGTGTGGTGTATGTACCGGTTAAGGATGTTTTGTATGCAGCAAGTCAGTTAGGTGAGAAGCTGGCCTTTCGTATTGAGAATAATGAACGTAAGCCGATAAAGACGCGTGTACTGGATCAGGATCAACCCTTGACCCTCGTCGCGAGTCGCAGGCATGGTGGTGATGCATTGGCTTCCTTATTGCAACGGTTAGAAAGCAGTTTCCCGGCGATTGATACCGCGAATATGGGCAGTTCACTCAAGCTCTGCCTCGTAGCAGAAGGACAGGCGGATATATATCCACGGCTAGCGCCTACGTCAGAGTGGGACACCGCTGCTGCGCAAGCCATTGTTGAAGCAGCGGGAGGATTGGTTCTCGATATCAATTTTGAGCCTCTGCGATATAACACCAAAGCGTCGTTACTGAATCCGAACTTCCTGGTCATTGGCGATGAAACCTTTGATTGGCGGCAAGTTCTCATCGATTGACCCTTCTTTTGAAATTGTCATGAATTCTATTCACTTAGGCCACTAGCATGCTGGGGCTACCACTAGAAGCCACGTCTACAGCAGGATACAGGACATCGGTCGTCCGCAGGGTATAAGGCATGGGGAGTTCATGTGATTCTGGTTGATATTTCTCGCATCTCCAGTTCATCGGTCGCACGGGCCTTTAAAGGGCGCGGTAGATAGCATTATCGCCACCCAATACGCTGTTAGATCAGAGTACATGTCAGAATAGCTGATACAGGCCTTTATTCACGCGGGACCAGGAGGGACGGGGATAGACAGGGGGGGAAATTGGTCTCAGCTAGCCAAGCTGTACGCGCATCCATCCTGCCGAGGAGAACACTGTATATACATACAGCTTAGGCTAGCGAGAAGACTAATATAACCGCTATGAAATCCAAATAGAAGATCACAAAAATGGAGGTTCCTGTTGTCTTTGTGTCTTGACATTGAGGAAAAGAATATAAGGTTATGAATTGCCGAAGGAAAAGTTATTCATTTTAGCGTAATCCTATGTTCGTGCTCATTCGGAAAAATATTCATAGAGAAATGGCGTTTAAAGGCCTTACAAATGCTTCTATTTGAGGTCCGATAATTGCATGTCAAACCAACCTGGAGTGTGCTGATGAGATTGACCGACCAATGGTGTGTTTCAAGACCTCGGCGGTAGCGAATTTTTCTTTTTTATTGAAATAGTTATGGACAATTAAGGGGTATAAAATAATAATACGCGGTGTGACCAATTGGGGTTCGGATAGACTATTAGCGAGGCTAAATTATCCCGGCATTTACAACCGTTTGTCATGTCACCCTTTGAATCTCGGCATTTGATGCCATATACCCTGTGGGGTGGATTTTTTTCAAATTATTTCAACGAAATTGTTGTCCAAGTAAAACCTATGGAGCCTACGGTCTATGACAAACAACGCTAGCAGCGAGGGAGATTTTGACTCAATCATCAAAGATGGTGAGTCGCTTGATGGCACGCCGGAAGACATCGAAACCCTTGATGTTCTCTCGAATCGCGATTCTCTGCTTAATAGTGACAACGATGACGACGAGGAGGGAGCAGAGTCAGAGGAGTCCAAGCTTAAAGCTCTGATTGCAAAAGGCAGAGCTCAGGGATATTTAACCTTAGATCAGCTAACGGAAACGCTGCCGGAGAGTATTGAAGAATCTGATGACTTTGAGAACCTCGTTCAGATGTTTGAAGAAATGGGTATTACCATCTATGAAGTCGCGCCGGCTCCAACGGAAATGAAAGACGGAGCTGAAGAGCAGGCCAGCATTGATGCCGCCCTGGCTATCGATGTCAGCGGTAAGACCATGGATCCAGTTCGTATGTATATGCGTGAGATGGGCACTGTGCCGCTGCTGACTCGGGATGGTGAGATCGTGATCGCGAAACGTATCGAAGAGGGAATCCGCGAGACCATGGCCATATTGGCCCGATATCCCGGAACAGTCGAAAGGGTACTGGGTGAGTATCAGAGAGTAGTCGATAAAGAAGGCGAAGTGACTGTCATTATGAGCGGTTTCCTCGACCCGGAGGACATCATTCCAGATATGTCTCGGCTCGCTGAAGCAAAATCTAGCGGCAATTACCAAGCAAGTGAAGACGAAGAACAAACGAAGGGGCCAGATCTGAAATTGGTCCATCAGCGATTTAAAGACTTACAGAAGGCACATAAAGCGGCCGGCAAAGCCATTGCCAAGCATGGCCGTGACGATGCTAAAACGAAGAAAGCGCTCGATAAACTAGGTGAAGCGTTTGGGCTTTTTAAGCTCGTACCCGCTCAGATGGAGCCAATCCTGGAATTGGTCCATAGGGACGTACAGCGAATACGTGACCAGGAGAAACTGATACGCGATTTGTGCATGAACAAATCGAAGATGCCCAGAAATGAGTTTATTGATGGCTTTATGGCCAATGAAACCAACGTCGATTGGATTGATGACCTCATAGCGGCAGATAAAGACTACAGCGAACGACTGCAAAGATATCGGGTATCTATCCGCCATGGCCTTAAGACCATCAAACGGATTTCCGAACGAACTGGTGTCCGAGTTGAAGAGATCCGGGACATCAACCGTCGACTGTTTGTTGCCGTAGGTAAAACGCGAGCAGCTAAGAAAGACATGATTGAGGCAAACCTGCGTCTGGTGATATCTATTGCCAAAAAGTACACCAACCGTGGGCTGCATTTCCTTGATCTCATTCAGGAAGGCAATATCGGATTGATGAAAGCCGTCGACAAGTTTGAATATCGTCGTGGTTTTAAGTTTTCAACCTACGCCACTTGGTGGATCCGTCAGGCGATTACCCGTTCAATCTCGGATCTTGCACGGACCATTCGGGTACCTGTTCATATGATGGAGACGGTGAACAAACTTAATCGCCTGACTCGTCAGTTGATTCAGGAATTGGGTCGCAACCCAACCATTGAGGAATTGAGCGTTAAGATGGACCTCCCCGAGGATAAAGTGCTTAAAGCGCTAGATGTTGCCAAGCAGCCGATTTCCCTGGAAACGCCTGTGGGCGATGATGATGACTCTACAATGTGGAATCTGGTGAGTGACACTTCAGTTGAATCACCACTTGATCATGCAACTGTTGAAGGTCTGAAGGAAACAACGACCAACGTCCTGACTGCCTTAACTGAAAGAGAGGCAAAAGTACTGCGGATGCGTTTTGGCATCGATATGAATACCGATCATACCCTGGAAGAGGTAGGTCGCCAGTTTTCAGTAACACGGGAACGGATACGTCAGATCGAAGCAAAAGCGCTACGAAAGTTGCGTCATCCAGCACGTTCCGAACAGTTGCGTAGTTTTATTGACGCGTAAAATCAGGGTTCTCGCCACGACGTTGTGGCGAGATTATTCTTATCTCCCCTCCTCACGATAACCAGCGAAAATGATCCAGGCACCGGTTCATCCCGTTTTCCAAGCGGGATGTTGTTCGGATGTGTTTGCTGCCGATGAACTCGACACTGACGGTAATAACCGGTTTCGAGAACTATGCAGACTAATGCAGAGCGTCTTTCATTTTGAATACCACGACAAGCTTGAAGCCTTAAAGAATAGCTACATGCCTATTAATCCTGATCGCGATACACGTGCGATAGAGGCTGAAAGTGGGGATGGCGACTTTGCTGGACAACTTGAGGAGCTTCTGGACAAAGCGAATTATGAAAAACTAAGCGAAGCAAAACTCGCGATGGCGTTCGAAGAATCCTCTCTCTTTAAGATTCGTCTGAATGTCAATTTCAACGATTTTTCCGACGTCGTGATTTATACCCGAGGCGAAAGTCTACATTCAGAAGAACAGACTAGCTTCTTTGGCCTGGTCAGCAAAACTATTGAATTCTCCAATTTCGATCGAGTCGTGGTTTTTATCAAGTTTGCGTCTGGCGTGGATCAGGATAAACCGGGATCGACCATGCTAAAGATGTTTCAGAACGTACCCAAAGCCGATATTGAAATGTTGTTTCCCAATACCACGGTAGGCATGCGCGTAATCGATAAATTGGTGATTGGTGTGCCGGCGTTGGTAGGGGGTACTGCGATTTTCACAACGAAGATGGGCGCCTCGTTCGTACTACTCGGAACCCTCATTGGATATTGGCTGGGCATCATCAGTGAGCCGGTATCGCTCGATCAGGCCGCGCTGGTGGCGTTGGTGGCCAGTGTTGGCGGTATAGCCAGTTATCTGTTCAAACAGTTTAGTAATTTTAAGAACCGTAAGTTGGCATTTATGCAGACGTTGACAGAAAATCTGTATTTCAAAAATCTGGATAATAATGCCGGCGTGTTTCACCGTCTTATTGATGAGGCTGAGGAAGAAGAATGTAAAGAAGCGTTCCTTGCTTACTATTTCTTACTCGTGAAGCAGGATATTACAGACGCCGACACGCTCGATAGCGCGATTGAATCCTGGTTCAGAGCAAGTTGGGATTGCGACGTTGATTTTGAAGTGGATGATGCGCTTAATAAACTTCGCAATCTGGGTCTCGTGTTTGAAACACCCCCGGCATTAACAGCCGTTGATATCGAGCGTGGCTGCGAAATACTGGATAAACGTTGGGACGACTATTTTAGCTACAGTCCAGAAACCACTAGTTGAAACAAAAAAGGGGCCACATCACATGATCAGACTTATTTTCACGGGTCGTCCTGTGTGGATGACGGCGTTGTTGCTATTTTGCGGATACATGACCTTTATCTACATGCCGTTCGATCTCTTTTACAAACCGGTCGCTGATGATGTGGAAGTATGGTTTGGTCTGGCGTTGCATGGCTGGGCAGCCAAAGCAACCGAGCCCATACACTGGTTGATCTATGGCGCCGGGTTCTATGGCTTTTTGAAAATGAAATCGTGGATGTTCCCCTGGGCCGCAATATATGTGGCCCAGGTCGCCATTGCGATGTTCCTGTGGCCCATCATCAACGACGGGGGCAATGTGGGTGGGGGCATTGTTTCCGGGGCCGTATTTGTGCTCCTCGGGATTGCACTATGGCTGGCCAGGGATGACTTTCGTCATTA
>Ga0115002_10007240_pt1 | contig 12534 bp, 11 predicted proteins | sample ArcticOcean_MG_C_8_FD_89576 | JGI IMG/M metagenome (GOLD analysis project Ga0115002, IMG submission 89576) | Marine microbial communities from western Arctic Ocean - ArcticOcean_MG_CB11_86 | ecosystem: Environmental > Aquatic > Marine > Oceanic | place: Arctic Ocean: Canada Basin | collected...
AGCACCGCGGTCTGAATCGTCATATGCAGGCAACCGGCGATGCGAGCGCCCTTAAGCGGTTGCTCAGTCGCGAATTCCTCGCGAATCGCCATCAATCCCGGCATCTCGGTTTCAGCAATGTTCATTTCTTTGCGTCCCCATTCGGCGAGGGACATATCGGCAACTTTGTAATCCGTAAATTCAGCCATTTTCGTGTCCTATTGTTGAATCAGAAAAATCTGGTCGGAGGCAGAGATAAAGGGCGCGCTAAAGCCGGCGCCGTGAAATGACGAAGGATTCGTCGTTGAACCAGAGGCCGCCGCGCTCGCGCAGCACGTCGCGGGTGGCGTCGAGATAGGCTTCGCCGCGCATCGCCTCGTCGACCCGTTGATCGTCGATTTGGGCGACGTAGATAGCTGCGTTCCAGGCGGCCAGCAGCGTCGAGGTGCCGATCGACTCGCCGATCTCCGAGGGCAGCGTATGCATATCGTAGCGAAACAGCGCGCGTTGGTCGGCATAAGCCTGGTAGTTGAGATCGCGGTGTGTGCCCTTCAGGGTTTGCTTGGTCATCTTGAGGAGGTCGTGCCGGTTATGAACGAACGGATCTTCATCGGCCCAGACGCGGCGGATGATCTCAAGTCCGGGATCTCCACCGTGCGAATGAATAACCAGCATGCGCCCGCCTGCGGCGAGGCTCGATGCCAGGGGAGAAACCACGCGGCTCGCCTTGAACTCGAGCGGCATGCGCGCCCGATAGGGTTGCGACGCGATCACCAGATCGTAGTTGCCGGTGTTTTGGCCCGGCTTGGGAATAATCGGGTCGAGCAAAAAGCGGTGATCCTCGCGGTACAGCACCAGCACCGAGGGCCGCTCGTAAAGCGGATTGCCGGTCTTCGCGCTTGAGCGGACCTGCCACCCTTCCGATAGCGTCGGTTGCAGTGCCTTAATCTGCTCGTCGAACTCGTAGGACGTCGACCCCGCGAGTGGCACTTCTTGCCAGTTCAACATCGACGCTGCTTCGACCGATCGCGGCATCAGCCACGGTGATTCTGTGTAGTAGAGATTGGTCACGACCAATACGGTTGCCGGGTGCTCGAAGAACCGGTCGGGCATCTTCTCCAACCCGAGCCGCACGTCCTCGAGGCTGATCTCCTTGCCGACGATAAAGAACGGCGCCGTGGGAAAGCGCCGGTGCATCTGGCGCATCACCCGGGTCAACACCGTGCCATCGCCCATGCCGGCGTCGAACACGCGCAGCGCCGGCGGTTGCGGGCTTAAATATTGCAACTCCATGCCGACGCGTTCGGCAATTACCCACTTCTCGCTGCAGGTGTTCACGAACAGCAGGTACTTCTGGCGATTGTCATAGAAACGGAACGGCCGCGGGTCCTTGCTCGCCTTCTTCGCCGGACTTTTCTTGGCTGTTGGTTTGGTGGCCGGTGAACTGGCGTGCGTTTCGGCTATGAAATCCTGGACTTTTGCGACGGTCCGCGTTGTCACACGGCCACCGGCGCGCACCCGGCTGACGAACTTGCCGTCGTTAACCGATAGCCGGCCGAAGGTCGATTCGGCCATGCCGTTGCGGCGGCAATAGTCCTCAATATCGTTTATGAGCGCGGGCGCATCATCCATCGTGCGGATGATATACGCCGCGCGCTACGGCTGGTCAACGCTTCGAAAGTGGGACGTATTTATGGGCGCGTAATCTACTTAAACTATTGATAATAATCATGAAACACAAATGGCGGTTCGCGCGATAAAGTGGGACATGTCCCACTAATTCGTAAAATCCTAACGATCTAGGTGCGCGTCTACTTTTTAGATTTTCTGCCCTTGGACTTTGCGGCGCCGTTTTTCTGCCAGTCGCCGGATTGCTCATAGGCATGCGCGGCGCGGTAGAGCGTTAGCTCGTCCCAATGTTTGCCGACCAACTGCAGGCCGACCGGCTTGCCGTCAGACAGGCCGCACGGGACTGAGATCGCCGGATGCCCAGTCATATTGAATTGGCAGGTATTGGAGATGTTGCGCCAGCAATGCTCGAGATATTCCGGCAGAGGGACGTCTGGGTCGGGGATCCGCTGCGTCGTCATCGCCGTGGTCGGCGACAGCAATAAATCGTAGGTGGCGAGCGCGGCATCGAAGTCGGCGCGCAGCCGCCGCCGCAGGTTCTGCGCCTTGGCGTAGTAGATCCCGTGATAGTTCTTATCGGAGTGATGGGCCAGCAGCATGGCCACGGTCAAGGTGTGGGGCAGCTCGTTGGCGCGATTTGGCCAATTCGACAACGCTTTGATCAGCGAGGTCTGGTGTACGCCACCGGTGTTCTTGGCATCGCCGTTATTGACCAGCATCAGATGATAACTGCCCTCGAGGGTGACCGGTGCCCAGATCGGCACGCCGAAATGGTGCCACGGGATCGAAACCTCTTCGACCTCGGCGCCGAGCGCCTGCATCTGCTTCGCGGCCGCGCGTACGGTCCGGTCGACGCCTGCTTCCGAATCGGGATTGCCGAACGCCTCCTTCACGACACCAATCCGCAACCCTTTGACCCCCTTGTCGAGCGCATCGCGGTAGCGGGCCGTCTTCACATTGCGCTGGCGCGTATCGAGGCCGTCATCGCCGGCCAAAACCTCAAGCGCTAACGCGCTGGTCGCCACGTCAGCGGTGAGCGGTCCGGTATGGTCGATGGTTGCTTCGATCGCCATGATTCCGGTGTAGGGCACTAATCCGTATGTAGGTTTGATGCCGACCACGCCGGTATGCGAGGCAGGAATGCGGATCGAGCCGGCCTGATCGCCGCCGGTCGCGATATCAACCTCCCCCGCCGCCACCAGCGCGGCCGCCCCGGTCGACGATCCGCCCGGCGTATGGTCCGGATTACGCGGACTGATAACCGGTCCATTGGCGCTGGTCAGGCTGCCACCGGCATAGGAGAAATACTCGCACACCGATTTGCCGAGAATGGTGGCGCCGGCATCGAGCAACCGGGTTACCACGGTCGCGTCGATCTCGGGGACATAACCTTCGAGCAGCGAGGCGCCGTTCATCATCGGCACGCCGGCAACGCAGGTGGCGTCTTTGATGGCGACCGTTTTGCCCGCCAGCTTGCCGCGCTTTGCGCCCGTGATCGTTGTCTTCACATACCACGCGCCAAATTCGTTCTCCGCGCCTTCGGGTCGATAGCCTGGCGTGCGCGGATATTTTACTTCCGGCAAATAGTCGGGCAACGTGCCGATCAGATTGTAGGCATCGACAAACGGTCGAATGTAGTCACGGATCTCGGCGGCATACGATTCGCTGAGGTCCATCCCCAACTCTTCGCCGGATTCCACCAGTTGCTTGGTCGTCGGTAGTTTGAACGTCATAGTTGTGCCTCCAGATTAATCGCCCTTGCGGTCTTCGTAGTTTCAAGCCCGCATGCCGACGAATTCATCGATGATCGCGGGGTCGCTCAAGGAGTCCGGGCTGAGTTCGCGAACAATCGCGCCTTTTTGAATAATCAGCACCCGATCGGCGAGCGTCGCGACAAAGTCGAGGTTCTGTTCAACGATGACCAACGTCAAGCCGCGGCTGGTTCTAAGTTCGCCGAGAATTTCCTCGAGTTGATCGATGATGGAGGGTTGGATTCCCTCGGTGGGCTCATCGAGCAAGATCAGTTTTGGCTGCGCGCACAGGCATCGGGCGATGGCCAGGATTTGCTGCTCGCCCCCCGATAGCGCGCCGCCGGGGCGATCGAGCAGCGGTTTCAGGTGCGGCAGGTCTTCGAGGACGGCATCGACCGTATCGTCGCTGGCGTTGGCGGCGCCCATCCGCAGATTGTCGAGCGTCGATAGTTGCGGAAAGATTTCGCGGCCCTGCGGCACATAGCCGATACCGCGACGGGCGCGATTGTGAGGCGGCTCCCGGGTGATGTCGGCACCTTGGTAGGTTATCCGCCCGGCGGTCGCTGCGATGAACCCCATCAAGGTTTTCATTAGCGTGGTTTTACCCATCCCGTTGTGACCGAGAATACCAACCACTTCGGCATCGCCCACCTCAAACTCGATGCCGTTGAGAATCGGAATGCGCCCATACGCAGCGCGGAGACCAGCGACCTCAAGCATCGCCTAAGCGCCCCGGTCCGCCTGCTTACCCAGATACACATCGCGCACCGCGGGATTGCGCATAATGTTGTCGACTTGGTCCTCGGCCAGGATTTTACCTTGATGGAACACCGTCACGGTCTCGGCGATCATGCGAATGAACTGCATATCGTGCTCGACGACTATGATCGAATAGGTCTGATTGATATCGCGGATCAACGCGGCTGTGCTTTCGACTTCATCGAGAGTCATGCCGGCGGTGGGTTCGTCGAGCAACACCAACACCGGATCTTGCGCCAACACCATCGCGAGTTCGACCCATTGCCGCTGCCCATGCGCGAGATGGCCGACCAGTCGGTCGGCTTGATCGGCCAGGCGAATTTTCATCAGCAGGTCTTCGACGATGGCGAGCGCGTCGCGCTTGGTGCGCGTGCGCCATGCCGACAGCATGATATTCTCGCGCAGAGATAGGCCATCATAGACGCTTGGCACCTGGGTCTTGATGCCCATACCGGCTCGGGCGATGCCGTGCGGCTCGGCGCCGGTGATGTCGTTGCCGCGGAACAACACCTGCCCTTCCGAAGGCTTGAGTTGCCCGCAAAGCATCTTAAAGAACGTGCTCTTGCCGGCACCGTTAGGCCCGATCAGGCACCGTAATTCACCGTCGTTAAGGGAGAAATTGACCTCGTCGACGGCGGCGACGCCACCGAAGCGTTTGCTGAGATCGCGGGTTTCAAGAATCGCGGTCATTCAGCCGGGCTCCCGCTTTCGGCCTGTCGCCGACCGTGGGTGCGGCGCTCGCTAAACCAGTCGCGAATGAAGGGAACGATCCCTTTCGGAATGAACAGTGTGAAAACGATGAAGATGACACCGAGAATGATGTTGGAATCGAGGAAGTCCTTGAGGTCGAGCCGCATGCCAAAGACCGTCAGGCCGGCCTTGATCTCGCTGGTTGCGGCCGCGCCGAGTTGAGTGACGAGATACTGGATTGCGACGGCCGCGAGCATCGGCCCGACCAGAGTGCCCAGGCCGCCGACCATTACCCACACGATGATCTGGGCGGTGAAGAAGATGTTGAACACGACCGGGCTGATAAATCCGCCCCAATTGGCGTAGAGCACGCCGGCAAGTCCCGCCACCCCGGCGCCGATTGCGTAGAGCGCGAGCTTATACGCGCGCGCGTCATAACCAATAAGCTCAGTGCGGGCCTCGTTTTCGCGAATTGAGACCGCAACCCGGCCAAATCGCGTCGCGAGCAGCCAGCGAATCCCGAAATAAGTGAGAAACAGGACGATTATCGACAAATAGTATTTGCCTTCGAAACCAAGCCGGGCGCTAGGGTCCCCGGGCACGTTGATCGGCGGCAGGCCGGGGATGCCGTTGTAGCCGCCAATCGGCGATTTGCCGATCCGCCACTGCCCGCCCGACGTGCTGACGATCAAATGGTAGAAAATAAGCGATACCGTCAGCGTAATGACGGCGAGATAAATGTCGCTGATGCGCCCGTAAAACATGAAATAGCCGAGCACTGCCGCGAACGCCATCGGCACCACGACACCGAGCAGGATCGGGATCGTGCTTTCACCGGTATTGAGAACCGTGATGGCGTAGACGTAGCCGCCGATGCCGAAAAATACTGATTGGCCGAGACTGAGAATGCCGCCGAACCCCCATACCAGCGCTAGCGATAGTGCCAGCGTCGCCATCACCGCGAACACGGTCATGTCATTGATGATGTAGAGCTCGGTAACCTGCGGCACGATGAACACGAAGATCAGTGCCAGCGCGAACATCACGACCAAACTCGGATGACGTTTGAGCGCGCTCACAGGCCTCTCCGGAAAAAGCGGCCGGTAATTCCTTCGGGCAGGATCCGGATCAGAATGATCGCAGCGATCAACAGGGCGACTTCACCGACTACCGGGGTGGTGGCGAAAGCAACGAACTGACTGATCGAGCCGAACAAGGCCGAGGCCGAAATTGTGCCGGAGAGCGCAACTGCGCCGCCGCCGATGACAGTGATGAAAGCGCGCGCGATGTAACTGAACCCGATCACCGGGCTGACGCTGACTAGCGGGGTCAGCACCGCGCCGGCCAGGCCACTAAGAGCCGAGCCAACGAAGAATGTAACGGCGTAAACGCGGCCGGTATTCACGCCCAGGGCTGCCGCCATTGCCGGGTTCTGCATGGTGCCACGCGCGAGCAGGCCAAAGCGGGTAAAGCGCAGGCCGAAATAAACGCCGCCCAACACCAAGATGGCGACCGCAATAACAAAGAACGTGTAGCCGCTTTCACGGTAGTTACCGATGGCAACGCTGCCGAGCGGCGCCTGCATAGTCGACTGATAATAGCCGACCGTAACCGAGGCGACGCCGATCATCAGCAGGCTCAAGCCCCAAGTCGCCAATACAGTTTCGAAGATTCTGCCGTAGAGCCGTCGGATGATCAGGCGCTCGACAACAACCCCGAATAGACCGACCAGCAGCGGCGCAGCCACAAACATTGCCACCCACAAATTCATGCCTGCGTTCGATAGCAGCAGTGTGGTGAAGCCACCCATCATCAGAAATTCGCCATGGGCGAAATTGATGACGCGCATCATGCCGAAAATGATCGCCAGGCCGAGGCTGATCAGCGCCAAGCTGGCGATTGCAAACAGAACCTGGATAAAAATGACGGCGGCGAAGTCCATAAATTCCCGCCTTGTTGGGCTAATGCGTTTCGATGCACAGACTGTCGCGAACGCTTTTCGGCGTGACGATCGAAAAACGAATGCCACCCCTCCCGTCGAAGGGAGGGGTGGCTGTTTCGTTTCTGCCGAGCGTCTAGATCTTAGGCTCGACCTGTACGCTCATGTTGGGGTTCTTCTGTAGGTCGCACTCACCGCCTGGATTGGCAGGCGCGACATTGTCGAACTTCTGGATCAGCTTGAGGTCCTGGTTTTGGACTTCCCAGAGGTACATGTTGAAGTTCGCGTGGTGCGTACCTGCGTCGATCGAAATACGGCCACTAGGACCATCGATCGTGACACCCGATTCTAGCGCCTCGATGACCGCTTCGCGCTTGGTCGTGCCGGCCTTTTTCACACCCTCCACGTAGGCCCAGAAGCCCTGATAGGAGTTGCCCGACAGATCGCCGAGGTAGCCATAATCGGTGCCGAATTTCTTGCGGAACTTTGCGAGGAATGCCTTGTTGGCCGGCGTATCGATTTCGTCGACGTAGTTGTAACAAATGACCACGCCTTCGCCGACCTCCTTAGGCAGACGGAAGTGTTCGCCGACCTCACCAAAGGTCTGCGACCCGACGCCGATCTTGCCTTTGAGGCCCGACGCGGCCAACTGCACATAAAACGGATCCGACGCGATCAGACTGGTGATAATGAAATCCGGCTTCGCTGCCTGGATTTTCTGAATAGTCGGGCCGAATTGGTTGGCGCCGATCGGGTGAAACTCCTGCCCGATTACCTCGCCGCCATTTTCCTTACAGATCTTGGACGCCCACTTATGCGAAATGGTGCCGAAATTGTAATTGACCCCGACGTAGTAGCACTTGGGTCCGAATTTCTTGATCATGTGCGGGATGAGTTTGGCGAGTAATTGTCCCGGCGTGGTTCCCGTGATGAAGATGTTGCGATCGCATACGCCACCTTCGTAGGGCATGTTGTAGAAATAGAGCAGTTTGGCGTCGTGGAACTTCGGCCGAATGATTTCACGTGACGAACTCGTCATGCCGCCGAAGACAACGTCGAGCTTATCCTTGAGGATCATCTGATCGGCGAATTGGCCGTAAAGCTGATTGTTGGCCTGCGCGTCGTAGGTGACGAATTCGATTTGCTTGCCGAGCAACCCGCCACTGCTGTTGACCTCTTCCTGGGCCAGGTCGAGGCAGCGTTTTTTGTTAACGCCGAAAATCCCCAGTGGGCCGGTGAGATCGAGCGCGACACCCATGCGGATGGTGTCGGCCGCTTTCGATTTGCTGGTAATAATGAATGGCGAAGACAGCACCGCCGCGCCTACAGCGGCACTCTTTAATACGTCACGACGTTTTATGCTCATAACACGCCTCTCCCTGTATTAATTTGATTTCTCCAAGCACCGCATTTCTCTCGGTGCTTGGTTGGTATTCTCCACAGCTAGATGAAAATTTCAATGAGCGAAGCGGAGTCTTACATCGCCCAGCCTTGGCCGGCGGCAGTGAGGAGGGCTCGTTTGTTGATGAACCGGTCGGCCATGTCGGTGCCTCGGTTTGTCGCCGTCAGTCGTCCGCGAACACGGTAATCCCAAGCGGCTTGGGGACGCCGTCATTGGTTGCGTTGGCATCCGCCGGACAAGCTGACACAGCGGCCAGCACATCCATCTCGGCCCGCATGTCGATGTAGTCGCCGGTATCCGCAGTGGGCGGACTTATCTCGAAAGTCCCATCCGGGTTGACGTGCACGTTCATGAAGACGTTGAAAATATCGATGATGCCGTCGCCGCTGATGCCGTAAGGGGCCACCGCTTCGGTCAGGTTTTCTTGACACGACCGGTGGTTGGTGTCGGCATCGCGCATCTCCAGGAGCCGTTTGCTGCAGCGCCCGCCCATGTTCGACCAATGGTTCTTAACCGTATCGTCAACCACCGTGAACATGATGTTTTCGCGCGGTGGCTTTGAATAGAAATACTTGAAACATTTGCCGTTGCCATCGCCCAACATCACGTTGAGCGCCCAGCTTTGGCCGACGTGAAAGACCTCCTTGGGGTCGTGTAGGTTGAAAAAAGCGCAGTCGCCGACCTGTTTGCCTTCGACCAGATGGATGCGCAGGATCTGTCCCTTCATCACCTCAACGGCGCGGCCCTCGCGCGCGGGAATGATGAAATCGTGCACTGTGCGTCGCGCCATTGGTGTCTCTCCGTCGTGAACGTTTGCCAGTAGATATCATAACCTTATTGCAGGGATGTTGTTCGAAGCCGCGGTTTGATAAGTTCTGCCGCCGTCTTATCGCGGCGTTGCCACAGGAAGATAAACGTGTGAAAGCGCCCCCGTTTCAATACGTCAAACCGCAATCGTTGGCCGAAGTCTTCGAGCTGCTCGGCGAGCACGGTGACGATGCGCAGATCCTTGCCGGCGGCCAGAGCCTGATGCCAACGCTGCATCTGAGACTCTCCAGCCCCACCGTTTTGATTGATATCAACGGCCTCGACGAACTCGCCGGAATTTCGATCGACGATGGCCAGGTCACCATTGGCGCACTTACCCGGCTTGCCGAGGTGCTTAAATCGGACATCGTCAACGCGCATCTCGCTACGCTGTCGCGCGCCATGCCCCATGTCGCCCACGTCGCGATCCGCAACCGCGGGACCTTCGGCGGTAGCATCGCTTATGCCGATCCCGCCGCTGAATTACCTGCGTGCATGTTGGCGCTTGATGCCACCCTGATCGTGCAGAGCGGCCAGGCAAAGCGCGAGATCGCGGCCTCTGAGTTCTTTCTTGGTCTCTACGAGACCGCGCGCACGCCCGGCGAACTCCTGATTGGCGCGCGAATTCCTATCGATCCGCCGAACCGGGTCAACTCGTTCCTCGAACTGTCGCGCCGTCATGGCGATTTCGCGGTCGTTGGCCTCGCGGCAACCGCGAACGCGGTAGGGGATCGTCTCGAAGATGTTCGCCTCGCGTTTTTCGGCTGTGAGGATCGCGCCAAACTCGCCGGCCGTGCCGCCCTGGCGGTATCCGGGAAACGCGCGGATGCGCCCACAATCGACGCTGCGATCGACGCACTCACTGAAGATCTTGATCCCGTTGCCAATCTGCTCGGCAACAGCGCAACCAAACGCCATCTGGCCGCCGTGTTAACCCGGCGCGCACTCGGCGAATTGGCGCGCGGAGTAGGGGAGGCCACACATGCATGATCGCCAGGAGATCGCCCTCACGGTCAACGGCGAGGCCGTCAACCGCACGATCGGCGTGCGCCAGCACCTGGTCGATTTTCTGCGCGGCGAACTCGGTTTGCTGGGCTCTCACCTGGGGTGTGAGCATGGCGTCTGCGGTGCCTGCTCGGTGCGGGTTAATGGCCGCGTCGTGCGTGGCTGTTTGATGCTCGCGGTTCAGGCCGACGGCGCCGATGTTCTTACCATCGAAGGCCTCTCCGAAACCGGTGAGATTGCCGACCTACAGGAAGCGTTCGTCGCGGGTAACGCGCTGCAATGCGGATTTTGCACGCCCGGTATGCTGCTGACATCAGCCGAACTGCTGGCCGGGGGTCAGCCGTTAACGCGGGCCGAGATCCGCGAATACCTGTCGGGCAATTACTGCCGTTGCACTGGTTACCAGGCCATCATCGATGCTGTCGAAACCGTTCTCGCGCAGCGTGTGGGCGGTTGAGATGGCTGACACCATGAGCGAAACCATCGTTATTCGCGCACCCATCGGCGACAGTGTGGAGCGTTCGAAAGCCCGCCGGCTGGCTAACGGGCGCGGCCGCTATACCGACGATTTATGCCTGCCGCGCATGGTCTATGCCGCGTTCGTGCGCAGCCCCTATGCCCATGCGCGCATCGTCAGCATTGATGCGAGCGCCGCCGCCCGTGCGCCCGGCGCGGTGCGCGTGTTTACCGGCCCCGAGATTGCCGCGATCGTCGAACCGTGGACCGGTGAAGCCGCCCATCTGCCAAATCTGAGATCGCCGCCGCAATACCCTATGGCGGTTGAGCGCGCGCTCTGGCAGGGCGAACCGGTCGCCCTGGTCGTCGCCACCAGCCGCGCTTTGGCCGAGGATGCCGCGTTGCTGGTCGAGGTCTTGTGGGAGGAGCTACCGGCGGTGACCGATCCGCTGGCGGCGCTTGAGCCGGACTCACCGTTGGTACACCCGGAACTCGGCAACAATTTGGCGTTTTCCCATCAGGTCGGCCGCGGCGATATCGGTTCGGGCTTCGCTGAGGCAGACCACGTTTGCGAGCAAACCCTCTATTTTGGGCGCCACACCGGGGTCACGCTGGAGCCACGCGGGCTCATTGCCGATTATGACCCGACGCTCGACACACTCACCGTCCATCACTCGCACCAGGCACCGTTTCAGATGCAAATGGTGTTCGCCCGCCACCTCGGGATTCCCGAACAGAATGTGCGCGTGATCCTGCCGGATATCGGCGGTGGCTTCGGTCTCAAATTGCACGTCTATAACGACGAGGTCGCGGTTGTGGCGGCCAGCAAACTGCTCGGCCGGCCTGTAAAATATATCGCCGATCGCGTCGAGAGCCTGTTGACTGATATCCATGCGCGCGACCATCGCGTGACCGCCAAAATCGCGATCGCCGCCGACGGCAAGATCACCGGCCTCTCGGTCGACGATATCTGCGTCATCGGCGGCTACTCGAACACCATCCGTCTCAGCACCGGCGAGGGCATGCTGGTATTGATGTTTTCCGGTGCCCCTTACGATATCGCAAACTATCAGGCGACGCTCAAGGTTCCGTTCCAGAACAAGAACATCATCGCCATGTATCGGGGCGTCGGCCAACCGATCGCGGTCACCGTAACCGAGCACATGGTCGACCTTGCTGCGCGTGCCGCTGGCATCGACCCGGTCGAGATGCGCCGTCGCAACTACCTCACTGACGATCAATTTCCAACCACCGGGCCGGGCGGCGTACACCTCGAATATCTGAGCCTCAACACCTGCCTCGATACGGTCGTTGAGCGGATGCACTATCCGGCCCTGCGCACCGAGCAAAATACCTACCGAGCGTCCGGCGTCTATCGCGGCATTGGTCTGGCGACGATGGTCGAGGTTACCGCGGTGGGGCCGGTCTACTACGGTCCCGCCGAAGTCGGCGTCAGCACGATCGATGGCTGTACGGTTAAGCTCGAGCAAAGCGGTAAGGTGCGGGTCATCACCAGCATCACCGACCAGGGGCAGGGTACCGAAGTTGGTATCGCTCAGATCGTTGCCGCGGGACTCGGCGTACCGTTCGCCGACGTCAGCGTGGTCTCCGGCGACACCGCAGTCACGCCCTATGGCGGCGGCGCCTACGCGTCACGCGGCATCGCGATCGGCGGCGAAGCCGCTTACGACGCGGCCCGCACGGTACGCGACAACGCGCTGTCACTGGCCGCGGCCATCCTTCAGGCTGATCCCCGATCGCTCGACATCGAAGACGCGCAAATCCGTGACGCCGACACCGGCACCATCCGCATGTCACTCGCGGAATTATCGAAGATTGGCTACACCCGCCAGGATACCTTGCCGCTCGACGTGCAGCCGGAATTGTCGGCGACCCGCAGCTTCAACCCTAAGGTTCCGGCCTTCGTTGCCAACGGAATCCAGGCTTCGCACGTCGAGGTCGACACCGACACCGGGTTTGTCACCTTGCTCGACCATTGGGTGGTGGCCGACGGCGGCCGGTTGATCAATCCCGCATTGGTCGATGGACAGATCCGCGGTGGCGTGGTCCAGGGTCTCGGCGCCGCCCTGTTTTAGCACATCGTCTACGACGAAAAC
>Ga0115002_10007245_pt1 | contig 12529 bp, 26 predicted proteins | sample ArcticOcean_MG_C_8_FD_89576 | JGI IMG/M metagenome (GOLD analysis project Ga0115002, IMG submission 89576) | Marine microbial communities from western Arctic Ocean - ArcticOcean_MG_CB11_86 | ecosystem: Environmental > Aquatic > Marine > Oceanic | place: Arctic Ocean: Canada Basin | collected...
ATAAGGCAATTTGCCGACAACTTATAAAGGCAATGTAGTGTAACGGTTAACACAATGGGCGTAAAGGTCGCCACTTCTACCCACAAATCTAAGGTTCAAGTCCTTAGCAAAGCCACCAAATTTAAAACAAATCAAAAACAAATAAAGATGAATGAATTTTACGATGCTTCAGAGATAAGACAGGCCATCACGCCGCAAATAGAACAGATCATTAAAGACACCTTCCCGGCTGCCAAGAAAAAAGGAGCCGATTACAGGATTGGAAGCATTGATGGTGATCCAGGAGAAAGCATGTCTATTTCTTGCTCCGGCGAAGGGTTTGGCAAGTGGCAAGACTTCAGCACGGGAGAAAAAGGAGACATAATTGACATCATTAAAATCACTCAAGGAGTGGAGTATAAAAGTGCGTTAAAATACCTAGCACAAAAATACACAAGTTTAAAGCCAGTGGCTAGCTTGCTAAAAGACAGCAGAAAGCAAGTGTTCAAAACAGTAGATCCTAGAGAATACTTAGCACCCTTATCATTAAATCTAATCAAGTATGCCAAAGAAGAGAGAGGCATATCAGAACCCACTCTCAGAAGATATAAAGTTTGCTCAACAAAAAGCGACCCAGAAAACGAAATTGCCTTTGTATCAGCAAACGAGAAAAACATTCCAACGCGCATTCACATGGTGCCAGTGGGAACGAAGAATTTCAGAACAAACCCAGATCCAATGTCTCCTCTATGGGGAGCAAATGTAGCCACACCAGACCTATGCAATGGCACCCTAATCATCACTGAAGGACAGTGGGACGCCATGTCATATGCTGAAGCTGGCATGCTAGCTGTATCCATTCCATCAGGGGTGAGCAACATGAAGTGGATTGAAGAGGAATATGAATACCTTCAGCAGTTTCACACATTTTTGCTATCATTCGACATGGATGATGCCGGCAAAAAAGCTCTAGATACAGCCGTAAAGAGGCTGGGAGTTCATAAATGTAAGGTGATCAAGCTACCGCTAAAAGACGCCAATGAGGTGATTGTGAACATGACACACGATGACCTGTTGGCTTCAGTGAAAGATGCTCAGCCATGCGATGTAAATGAAATCATATCGGTGCAAACAGTGAGAGAAGAAACCTGGGAAGTGTTGTCAAAAGACAGAAATTTACTAGGTGATCCGTTCTTCATAACCAATCTAAAATACAGAATTAGAGAGCACGAATGCACCATCTTCTTCGGACATACAGGGCACGGTAAGTCAAATGTAGTTCAAAACCAAATAGCCTATGACGCCATGCACGGTAGAGCAACCATGATTGGAAGCTTTGAGCAGAAAATATCATTCACTCTAGCTGCTGTAGCAAGCGCCTATGCCAACACTGGCAAATTCATATCAAGGGAGCACTTTGACGAAGTAATGGACTCACTAAACGAGCAAGTGATGTTCTTTGACAACAAATTCGGAAAGCCTAAAAGCAAAGACCTAGTAGAAGCCTTCATCTACGCATATAAGCGATATGGAGTGAAGCGCTTTGTCATCGACAACATTATGACGATGGATGTGGATAGGTCAGACAACTCAAACCAAGCAGCAAACGCAGACAGACTAAGGCTATTTGTAGAAGAATACCCAGTGAACCTGGCTGTAGTTGCTCACCCACGTAAGAACCCGGAACAAGGGTATCCTAAACCACCTCATGAGTCAGACATTATGGGAGCTAGTGAGTGGGGAAACATGGCCCAAAACATCATCACGGTTTGGAGAAACAAGCAAAAAGAAGACAACATATCTGAGCTCATTGATAACAACGCCACTGAAGAATCAATACTAACCGTAAGAAGGTCAGTTGAAGACACGAAAGTGATGATAAGAAAGCAGCGCTGCACTGGAGCCACAGACTCCAAAAAGCAATGGTTTATAGCAGACTCAAAAAGATTAGTGTCAAGTTTCTGCGATAGCGGAGAGTTTGATATAGAAGAACAATAAAATCATGAACGAAGAAAACAAAGCTGAGCAAGCCTGCATTGATATTTATCTTAATATACACGTTTCAGAAGTGCACAAACAACATAAAATGATCAGAGATGCTTGGTATGCAGGGCAAGAATTGTATGCCGCTAAAATCAACAAACCAGTAACCCCAAAAACAAAATAAACCATTTTCCCGGCGTCAGCAATATGGTGCTTAAAACAAAAACACTAAACCATCATGACTGAAATAGAAGAATCCACACTAAAAAGAATTAGCGATGGGTTAGTTGAGCCGCTGTCAGCAATGATGAGTGTGGTAAAGCACAGCGACAAAGAAATAATGGAGTGGATAATCGCCTCAAACATAGCTGAAATAGCCGTTGTCTATGTAAGAGTAGGGGTGGTGAAAAAAATGATAGCTGAAAAGCTGTTCCTGGATTCATCACTAACCATAAAAGGAGTGCTCACCAAAGATAAAGGGGTTCAAACAATTCACATAATTAAACAAAGAAGGCCAGAAACCAAACTAACTGGCTGGAAAACAAAAAAAACAGAAGGAAGTGTAATCAAACTTTCTGAATACTACAACACCAATTTTAACTGAGCTTTGTAAAATGACCCACTCAGGATAATAAAAGGTAGGGTTCACTGTTAACAACTACGATGAAGTGTAAAGGTCGAGGTTTGACTAATAGGAAAGACTATCAATAACGTGAGGTAGCCCAATATCAAAGGTATAGAGTGGTCACTGAGTCGCAAGCTCACACTGCGCGGATTGATTATGCTGGTTCGACTCCAGCCCTCACGACCAATTTAAACACAAACTATAACTAAATGATAACTAAAACTAAAAAAGCAATATTTCACAACAACGAGCTCATTCAACCTGAAGCCTGGGAAATGCAAGGAGTGAGCGCTAAGCATGAGTCAGGGGCTGCCATTGGTAAGTTTGGCACAGGACTATGCTACGCCATTGCAGTGCTACTCAGAACCAATCACAAAGTGAGCATTAAAGCTGGAGCCACACTATATGAGTTTGGTTTGATTGACATGAACTTCAGAGGTAAAGAGTTTCAAAGAATCACCTGTAACGATGTTCCACTATCCTTCACAACTCACTACGGTCACACATGGAAGGTGTGGGAGGCCTACAGAGAGCTAGCTAGCAACTGCATGGACGAAGGTGGTATTCAGTTTTCTGGAGAAGCAATGGACGAAGGCACCTCAGTGATTATCGAAGGAGACGAAATGCTAGCCTGCATGGATGATCATGATAAATACTTCATTGGAGACAGAGTGCCAATCGAATCAGCAGCTACAGTGGATGTGCATGAAGGTCACGGTGTGATTTACTACAAAGGTGTGAGAGTTGGTGAAATCGGTGGAGGAGCAGCATTATATTCCTACCACATCAAAAAAACCATAGACCTCACTGAAGACAGGACATTCAAATACGAGTTTGAAGTAAGAAATGCAATTAGCCTAGCTGTCACTTCAGAGTTGAAAGATAAAGATCTAATCAAGTCGGTAATCCGTGATGGAAAAAGCTGGGAAGCAGAAACTCTTAACTTCGATCAACAATGGGGAGATAGGTTCAAAAGCGTTATCTCAGAAGCCTGGGCTAACGACCCAACGAGTTTAGGAGAAAGAGTGCAATCATTGGTTCCAACTAAGATCCAAGGGGCCACATTCTTAGACATGGAGCCCACTGAAGAAGAAACCCTAATGATTGACCGAGCCAAGTCATTCCTAAGTGATGCTGGCTATCCAGTAGGCGCTATCATCAAGATTGTTAACTCAAAAGACCCTCACCTATATGGTTTTGAACACAAGGGCACCATCCACCTTACAAAGAAAGCATTTGATGAAGGTGTGTTTGGCCTAGTCACAACTATCTTTGAAGAGAATTGCCACACAAATGGACACAGTGACTTCAGCCGTAGCTTTCAAACTCACCTCATCAAAGAAGTGATTAAGCAAGCAGCAGGCAAACTAAAAACAGCATTATAAAATGAAAATCAAAAAATGTTATGTCGTAATGAATGATGAAGGAGTTATTCTGGTTTACTTAAATAAAAAAAGAGCCGAAAAAGAATCAAAACTAATTTCTGCTGACTACGGATCACAAGAAATAAATAACTGTTCATGGGTGGAAGAATCTAAAATAATCATAAAATGAGCGTATTATTCACATCAGACCCTCACATCGGTCACGTAAACATAGCTAGCTTCAGGTCCTATGTAGACAGCAAAGAAGAAAACAATGAGCTGTTTTTCGACCAGTGGAACAAGCATGTGAACAAGCGCACCATAGTGTATTTACTAGGAGATGTGATGTTTGACAGGCAACACATGAGTAGGTTTATGGCTCTTCCGGGAAAGAAAATCCTAGTAAAAGGAAACCACGACAACCACAAGCTAAAGACGGCAGATCACTTCCTCATGTTTGATGAAATCCATGGAATGCTCAAATACAAAAAGTTTTGGCTAACCCACGCTCCTATACACATGGACGAGCTAAGAGAGTGTGTGAACATCCACGGACACACTCACAACCACAGCATTGATGACAAGCGCTACATAAATGTGTGCCAAGATGTGCTCTATCCTAAAACAGGAAGCATATTCACAACACTAGAAAAACTAAAAAAACAAAGAGATGAAAACATTACAAACCATATTCAACACAGTGAGCGCTCACTTACTAAAGCAAAATAAAAAATGCTCAGACACAAATACATGTCTATACAGGAACAACGAAGGCTTAAAATGCGCCATTGGTGCCCTTATAGACGATAAAGTGTTTAAATTAGAACACAATGAATCGGGATTATCTTCAGAAGGAGTCATGGAGATGTTAAAAGCTTCGAGAGTTCACATTAACAAGAAATCAATGAATTTAATGCATGATCTTCAGGTCACTCACGATAACAGTGAAGTTAAACAGTGGAAAACCCAGCTGAAAAGCATAGCGAAAGCATACAAACTAGAATGTAAATTATAAAAACAATGAAAACATTACAAACCATATTCAACACAGTAAGTAAGCACCTACTAAAGCAAAACAAAGTGTGCGAAAATAACTTTTCCTGCGCATACAGAGGTCCAAACGGCCTCAAGTGTGCTGTAGGAGTGTTAATCAAAGACAAGCACTTCAAAAAAATCTACAACAATGATGGCATTTACCATGATGGTGTAATAAAAATGCTAACTCTCTCAGGAATACCTACTGACAAGGAATCCCTAATTTTCCTAACTAACCTACAAAGAATCCACGATACCGGAGAAGTTGAAAACTGGAAAACCAAGCTAAAAAACACAGCTAAAGCATACAACCTAAAGTGTAGCTTCTAGCCCCAGCTATTCCTTCATCCAGCAATAATTGGGTAATATGTCATTGTTCTTACTCCCGGCAATCACTTCAGATGGGCAATGCACTTTCACCTTTAAGTTGCACCCACAAGAGTAACAGCCCTCTAGTTTATCATCATAATCTGTCTTCACATCACCAATGAGTGCTCTACATTTGTCAGCTAGTCTAAAACATGGCTGACACCCCTCTATCTTCACGTTGAGAGGACAAGTGGAGCAAATGGCTGCCCTTCTATTAGATTCAGCTTGAGCCACCACAGTGCCATTCTTAGCCCATTTAGCAACAGTGCGAAGAAAAGTGGCTATTTCACCAACAGACACCACACGTTTTACAGATGGAGCATCATCAGTGCAAGATATACATTTTGGGTTTTGCTCACAATAAGCAGTGCCAAAGCGATGAAGCCAGCCAGAAGACAAATCACCACCATGCTCTTCACGATGATTCCTAATCATAGAAGTGAGTTGAATGAAGTTGCTAGTTTTAAACACCTTCCCAGCGTCATCAACATAAGACAAAGGTTGTTGACGGGCCAAACAGCTATATCTACCAAATCTCATAACCAAACATAACACCTCAAAAGAAATAAAACCATGAAAAAGTATTACATAAGCACTAAAAGAATAAATTTCCTAGGCAATGAATATGTATTACCAAAAATAAAAAGTGAAGACTTCAGCTATTCCGGACAATATGGAGATTACATGGGAGAAAGCGGAATCATTTTCGAAAGCCAGCGTCACCTACACAACACGCAAAAAGATGCAGAGAATTACCTAAAAAAACATTTCAATAATAACATAAAAAAATGAACGATTCAAACAAATTCAAAGTAGGCGATAAAGTGATACTCATGAAAAAAGTTGAAATCGACTCACAAAATAACTACATGGGATGGACACAATCCATGAATAAACTCATAAAACAAACAGCTGTAATAATTAGAAAAGAAAAATACAGAGCCGAGTTAGAATTTAAAGGGCAAATGTTCGATTGGGCCGTGAGTTATGAAGCAATAGAAATGGCGCCAATAAGCACTACCAAAGCGCATGACCACGCATAACACAAACAACCAATAAATACAATATGAAAACACTACAAGAAGTATTCAATATCGTCAGCAAGCACCTACTCAAACAAAATAAAAGATGCATGAGTGGAAGTCGGTGCGTATACAGAGGAGACGAAGGTATGAAATGTGCCATTGGAGCCTTAATAAAAGACGAGCACTTCGATGAAGCCCATAACCTATCCTCAGTTTACGACGATCAAATTCAAGATATGTTGAGAAAATCAGGAATAAACACAAGTAGTAGCGATATATTTTTTATGCGTAAATTACAAGATGTTCATGACGACACGACACCAAATAACTGGGAAAAAGAGCTCAAAAAAATAGCTAAAGCGCACAACCTAATACACACAACCTAATGAAAACACTACAAGAAACCTTCGACACAGTGAGCGCCCACCTACTAAGTCAAAACGAAAGATGCCAAAACGAAGAAGAAGTTTGTGCATATAGAGGAGACAATGGCCTTATGTGCGCTGTAGGAGTGCTAATTAAAGATGACGCATTTGATGAAAAGTGTAATCTTGATCTACTTGGGCTAAGTGGAGTAAATCTCATGCTAGAAAACTCAGGAATAAATACAGGCACCAAATCTATGAGTCTACTGCATGCTCTTCAAACTGTGCACGATCAAACTCAACCCAGCAAATGGAAGCAAAGCCTAAAAGACGTGGCAATGAAGCACGGCCTAAAACACGATTAAACCTATGAACAAAGTAATAACAAGAACGCTACAAAAGCCTATAAAAGCAGCAAATGGCATCCTCATAGTAGAGCTAATATCAATAAATACTTCAGCCCCGTTTATTTGGATGGTGCTAGATATTCACTCTGTTAAATTAGCTCTCCATCTAGGTTTTGAAGTGTGTGAGCTACATGAAGACTCAACAGAAACCTTGCTAGAAGACATGGAGCAATTCAACCCAGACAGTAAATACGCAATATAATATGAACGCAAAACAAGAAATAATCAAACACATTGGAGAAAAGAAAGCCGCATATGTCTGGATAACCAGTGAAGGCATGCGGGATGAAAAACAACGCACAATCGAAGGAACACCTAAAAAAGTAATCCCTCAGTTAGATTTTGAATACGATGAAGGATTTGGCGGCCAAGAGCTAGGAGGAATAATCTGGTATGAAGACGGAACATGGTCAGATCGAGGAGAATACGATGGTTCTGAATGGTGGCAATATCAATCCTGCCCAGACCTACCCGCATCATACACCCCCGATAAACAACAATAACCACACTAAACCTATGAAAGACAAAGAATACAAATCATACATGCATTTAGAGAAGCTAGGCACAGACGAAGTGGAAGGGATTTTACTAGGCACTTGCTATGTGTTTCCCAAAATTGACGGCACAAATGCTCAAATATGGTGCGAAGATAAAACCATTAAATGTGGATCAAGAAACAGAGAACTGTCATTGGATCTAGATAACGCTGGTTTCTTAGCTCACTGCCTTAAAAACGAACCTGACCTGCTACAACTATGTTCAGACAGAGCACCATTGCGCTTCTACGGTGAATGGCTGGTTCCGCACTCACTCAAAACCTACAGAGATGACGCTTGGAAGCAGTTTTACATCTTTGACGTGTATGACTCGGTAAATGAACGTTGGCTCCATTTTGACGAAGTGAGCGGCATCTGTAAAGGTTACGATGTGAATGTAATTCAACCACTAAGAGTCATTAATACCCCTAAGCTAGAAAACATCACTCGCTGCATGGAAGAAAGCAAATACCTAATCAAAGAAGGAGAAGGAATTGGAGAAGGAGTGGTGGTAAAAAACTACGCCTTTATAAATAGGTTTGGACGCACATGCTGGGCTAAAATGACAACAAACGCATTTAAAGAAAAGCACATCAAAGAAATGGGAGCCCCTAAAACATCAGGAACAGCATATGTGGAAGAAGCTATTGTTGAAGAATTCCTAACAAAAGAAACAACAGACAAAATCATCGCTAAAATCAGAACAAGAGATGACCAGTTTGGATCAAGAAACATTGGCGAACTACTAGGCACTGCATTTTACGATCTAGTAAAAGAAAATTGCTGGGAGTTTATCAAAAAACACAAGCAACCAACCATTGATTTCAAAGTGCTCAACCAATTCACAACCAAAAAAGTGAAGTCCACCTACCCAGAACTATTCTAAACCATGAAAGACATACCAACACACGTGCTAAAGCCAAAAGACGCCAAAGAAGACTCACAATGCCCGTATGACCTGCACACAGAAGAGGCAAATGCATGGCTTGAAGTGTTTTACAGAACACATGGCAGCGGAGCACCAGATGACCTGTGCAACCTCTGTGGACTACAGCCATTAGAAGGAATGGACGATGCTTGTGTAAGTTGCCAACTAGAAATCGAAGAAACCGAAGAAAAAAAAGAAATCAAACAGGGTAACATAGACCCCAAAGGAGCAGCTGGAGCGCTAAAAGTGCCCATGCAGTATTTACCACTAAAAGCGCTAGGACCTGTAGCAGAAGTGATGAAGCTTGGAGCTAAGAAATACGGAGCTAAAAATTGGCTTTGGCACGATGGTGTAGGGCTCCACACATATAAGGGAGCGATCCTCAGACACCTAGCTCTAATCGACGAAGGGCAAGATGTAGACGATGAAAGTGGTCAGCTTCATCTAGCCCACATAGCAGCCAGTTGTCTCATCCTCATCGACGCAATAGATAAAGGTAAAATGATAGACACTAGAGTAGAATCAGACCCGAAAGCAGTGTCAGTGACTAAAGAAGACAAACAACCTGTGCCCTTCAACCCAGCAACCACCATCATCACTAATCCAAGATATTGGGACTGTAACTGCGAGAACTACTACATCCAGGAAAAGCTTCACACCACACATTGCACATTATGCGCATGTGATGAAGATGATTGCTCAGACTCAAGAATTGATGAAGTTGATGAAGGCTCCCAATTTGCCGACCTCAGACCATTAACAGACCTCGAATCATAACCAACCAAAATCATGAAAACAATAAACCAAGCCACAGCCATCAAAGTAATTATGGCAATCGAAAACAAAGATGAACAAGCCCTGGAAAGCATGAACATACAAGTGTTTGGAAACAAAGGCAGATTGTGGACCAACACAGCCTGCATAACCAACCTGGACAATGTAAAAGAACAGTGCAACCCAAGACTATCCTTCAATCATTGCACAATAGAAAACATTGGGTGCCCAGATTGCTTAGCCACTCTAAAACAAATAGCCAACACATCTACTCTGACGCAGTGACAATCAACACAACATGGCTTTACTAGCCTAACCTAAATCAACTTAGTTTGTTTTATTTTTTAATTTAACAAGCTAGCCATCCAGACACAAAAATATCCCCCTAGTTTGCTGTCATTCGGTGCTTAGAGTTCTTTCAGAGAGCCAATAGATGGGTGATCTACCACAGACGTTGTAAGTCCTGATCTCTTACCTTGCCGGAATAACACGGCTTAGTTAATCGCTTCTAAGAATCTTTCGACCAAATGCGATAGCCCACACTGATTGGCTAGTGAGCTATGTTTTTACAGTCTTAGCTTAAGAACTCTCCTTTCAGTTACAGTGATGGTAATCTGAGGTTTGCTTAGCTTGTTAAACAAAAACATCGTATTAGGAGGAAAAGCACGAATGCTAATGTGAAACGCTCCTTAATACGATGCTGTAATGCTTTCTAGATATGAATCCCTACTCAGTAAAATTGTATTTGATCATGGCGTTTCACTTCCTAAATCTAACCGAAGAATTAACTCCGATAAAGTCACCCTACTACCTAATTAAAAATAAAGCAACCACTAAAACACATATGACCAACGAAACATTCATCACCGCAGACAAACTCACCGTATGGAATAACATGGATGAAATTGAATGTGGTCCATGCGAAAACGACAAAGCAGTGTTAACCTTCCACCACAAAGGGCTCATACACGAAATGATAATCAACAGATCTCAAATAGATTTTGCCATAAGCAGGCTATCTGAACTATAATAAATAAAATATGAAACCAGAAACATTAGAAAGGATAGGGGTAGAAGACATCCTCCTAGAAAAGTTTGAAAAAATAATCTACATAGCAGTAAAGACAAATAAGCACCTATATAACTTAAGCCACTATCACGTCACGCACGAAGATGAAGATGGCAATGAATACAACGAAAACGGAAAACCACTATAAAATGACAGAATTACTAGAATCCTACATGAACGGAAACATTGCATGGGTGAGAAAGCGCATGATCAACAGAGGCCACACACTCAGCGAAGTGTTGGAAGCGTATATAGACACATATAATCCAGACACCCCGGACATCTTACTATTTGTAAAGAGACTAGAACGATAATGAATACCACTAAATAATAATGAACATCACCGAAATAATAAATGTCACCCTCAGTAGGAGAGCCCAATGGTATCCTGAAGTGAGTTTGCTCGTATTAATGGTGCTGGCTGAAAACCACGGCATGATGAGCAGAGAAGAGATAACCCACAGAATCTCTGGATGTGTAGTGACAATCAACACAACAATAAGAGAACTAGTGAGAAATGGATTGATTAATAAGATCATAGACAAAGGCAATCACCACTTCAAACTAAACAAAGCCGGAGAAGCCAAATTAGTAAGCATATTAAAACAACCCAAATAATACAAACAAACTAAAACACATGTTTAATTACAGCAACACATGCCCAAGCATAGACAGAGAAATTGAATTAGCCAAAAGCCATATTAAAGACTTCATCGAAGAAATAATAGCAGAACTCTCTCCCTTCATGTGCGACAGGTCAAAACTAATGCGAGACTTTGTGGAGCAATACACTGACAGTCTATATGAAGACCTTGAAGATTGCTTTGAACTAGTTAGGACGACAAACTCAGACATGAGAAGTGAGGCAGAAAAGCAAATGCAAGACCTACAAGATGAGTTAGAAAACGCTAAAGAAGAATTAGCAACAGCAGTGAACGATATTGAAACCGCAAAAAATGAAACAGAAGAAGTAAGAGTTGAATTATTTAACGCGCAACACCACCCATAACAAACTACTAAATCATGAAAAAAATAGATAGAATCAAAAAAGCCATTACAGAAGACAAAGAGATTTATAAAGCCATTAAAGATGACGTGAATGAATGGAGCACCTTAGAAAGAGAAGTGAATTACTTCATTGATACAGCAAACCACTACATAGAGGCTACAAAAAAGCGCAGCTCATTCACCATTTGCAGGAGCTACAACAACAGCTCTGGCAGCTCCGTGAGGTCGTTTGGAGCAGCATTCCCGCTACCTGGAGGCAAAGTGAGCTTCATCCACTTCAACGGCTGGTTAACAGGGCCTATGGGTGAACGTAAATCAAGAAGCGGAGAAGGATTGTCATTCAGCTTCCAAAACATGGATGTGGTGTTTGGCATGCACTACGGCATCATCCACAAGCTGGGCTCATTAGGCTTCCTTAACAAAGCTCAAATGGCAGACCTAGCTCAAAAACAACCAAGACAATTATGAATACGCAAATACATAGAGGTGCTGATAATATCCTCAAATCTAATCCTGAACCTATCTTAGGACCAAGAACAAACTCGCAAAAAGAAAGGTATAATCCTAACCGCCTCAAAACGCCCCAAGACCTAGAACGGATTGAAGCAGCGCAAAAAAAAGAGACAGGAAAACAAGAAAACGGAAAGCCAATTACCAACAATCAACCAAGTAACCAGAAAAAATTATGAAACCAGAAAAAGAAAAAGAAGATGAAGTGATGGTAATAGGCATAGACCAATATGGTGGACACTGGGATGACCTCGGAAAACACCCACGAAAATCATTACTAGAAAAAATTGGTAGCAGTAATGCGGAAAAATTGTATATAGACGACAAAAAAGGAAACACAAAGCACATCGGCTACATAATTGACAATCTATGGATCACGCTATACAACTTAACCCATTGGGAAAAATAAAAAAACACTCACCATGTTCAAAGTGGAACTCAGAGAAGCTGGCCAATGGTGGCAAATAGAAACGTGCATATCCTTAGCAATCGCTCTACAAGTGGCATCGCTATACTGCCGGCATCACCACGAAGAATCATTAAGAATAATCA
>Ga0115002_10007246_pt1 | contig 12529 bp, 14 predicted proteins | sample ArcticOcean_MG_C_8_FD_89576 | JGI IMG/M metagenome (GOLD analysis project Ga0115002, IMG submission 89576) | Marine microbial communities from western Arctic Ocean - ArcticOcean_MG_CB11_86 | ecosystem: Environmental > Aquatic > Marine > Oceanic | place: Arctic Ocean: Canada Basin | collected...
TGAACTCAGCCTCGGCTCACTACTCCTTGTCCAATCCCTTAACAAGCGGGATCGACGGAGGTGGGTCGAGGGGGCCACTCCTGTTCACTGGCACTATTACCCCTCACGATTCCACGACAGGGGCCCTCGTCACACGGTCAGATGACCTACCCGAACACGCAGCGACCGCCCTTGAAGCTGCGCGTTTCGGCTCAAATTTACTCGACATCCCTGTCGATGTGACGGTCGCGCAGACCTGGGTCTTATACAGCCGACTTGCTGACATGCTCAAAGAGTGCGGATCAGACTTGTCTCGACTTGTGCGACAACGATTGTATTTGCGAGACATCAGGGATTTAACCGCCGTAGAGCGGATAGTCGACGCGATGCTGCCTTCCGAGAGACCAGCAACCACGATTACCCAGATGAGTCCTTACGGCACGGATCCGAGAATCCGGGTCGTCCTTGAAGCCGTTGCATTACAAGAGTCCAGCGAATGGGACCGCGAAGAAACCTATATCGACGATCACCAGGCTGGAGGTGGTGTCACTTTTCCCGATGCGGTTCGAGTTGGGCCCTTCATATTTCTCGGGAACACAGTTGGCATTAACAAGGTTTCTGGGCGCCTAGCCGAGGTCATTTCGGAATTCGATTATCCCGAGCATAGGTGGTCGGCCCGACTTGAGAATGAGCACCGAATATTGGCGCAGTCGTGGGCCACGTTTGCGAACATTGCCGATATCCTTCGCACCTACGATGCCGATCTGCCTCAGATCTTCAAGATCAACGGTTGGCTTGACTTCATGATGCGTGATTACCGGCCCGTAGCCGAAGTACGCGAAGTTCTGTTCCCCGACACCGGACATCTCCCAGCGAGCGCATCTGTGACGATTGGTGGGATGGCCCGCCATGGCGCATTGCTCGGTTATGAGGCAATAGCACTTCACCCGGCCCACCGTGATCATTCAAAACCTTCTAGGTCCAGTGATCCGACTGGCATGTCACCGATATATACGGATGTGATACAGGCTGACAATTATGTATTTACTTGCGGTAACGTGCCCATCGATAACGCTACAAAGCAGGTTATCGTTGCTCCTTCGCAGCTTGACAAAAGCGGATGTCAGCTCTCCTTCGGTAGGTTGACCGAGTCTCGTGTAGAAGTACAGGCTTGGGACGTTTATTCCCGACATGCCGAGAGCCTCGCGAAGTGCGACGTCAGCTTCGAAGATGTTATCCATCAGACGGTCTTCATGCGCAATCCATCTGAATACTCGGCGGTGGAGAGAGTTGCGAGTCAATTCTTAGGACCTGTCATCCCCCCAACCAGTCTGGTTCCGATTCTCGATACCTCTCCCTTCTTGGACGCCGATATTGAGATCGAACTCGTGGCCTTCAGCGGCGCCGGTCCCCGATGATCATCGACGTGCACACGCACCACATGCCGAGGTCTTTCCTTGAGCGCGCTCTATCCGATCCGGCCCGATTCCAAGCGAATGTGACTAAACACGGGGACGAAAATTATCAAATGCGCCCTGATTTTTGGTCCACCGCAACTTTCTCAGAGTCATACCACTTCGAGCCTATTCACTACGACTGGGCGATGAGAGTCGCCAATATGGATCAAATGGGAATTGATAAACAGATCGTTAGCATCGGCCAGTCTCTCAACTATTCATGGGCCGAGGTAGATGTGGCCCTTGAGGTCGCGAGACTCGGGAACGATGAACTGGCTGCCGGTATGAAGGAGTTCCCTGGACGGCTGTTCGGAATCGCAGCGATACCGCTGCAAGACCCAGTAGCTGCCGGAGAGGAACTAACCAGAGCCGTCAAAGACCTCGGTCTCAAAGGTGTCCAGCTTCTGTCCAACATCGAAGGACATAACTTGGATGAAGCGGGTCTCGATCTTTTGTACGGACACATCGAAGATCTCGGAGTCCCTATCTTCATTCATCCTTATGGCGCTTTGAACCATCCGCGGATGACGCCCCACTTTCTTGCGAATGTGGTTGGGTTTCCCGCCGAACAGGCGATGGCGGGAGCGTCACTCATCTTCGGTGGTGTATTAGATCGCTATCCAGGCCTCCGGATTTTTCTTGGCCATGGGGGCGGAGCCTTCCCTTATCTCCTTGGCCGAATCGAGCGGGGAACCATCGCCATGCCGGAGTTGATGAATTGCAAAGAACCTGTCCGTGATTACCTCGACAGCTTCTTTGTCGACACTTTGATTCATGACGACGAGGCCATGACCTACATACTGAAAACCCTTGGGGCCGATCACGTTATGCTAGGAACTGACTGGCCATACTGGATGCAAGATCCTCACGCTATTGAGAGGGTGGAACGAGTTACTTCGGCGCTCGGTCTGGACGCGGCTGCTATATTTAGTAACAATGCGGTCAGGCTCTTTGACCTTGCGGCCAGCCCGTCGGTATGAAAACGTGGCCTCTATGAGCGCCGACCCAGCAATGTTGGAGTTCAATCTCGAATCAACCAGCCCAAGTAACATGTACTTTTTTCCCGACATATATAGATGTACACACGGTGGACGGCGGAGTATCGGCAGCCGATGTCGCAGGAGCGCATCAGGCTGATCTGAAGACCCAAACAAAGTACAGGGTCAACTACAAGCAGTATTGGGTAGATGAGACCGTGGGCAAAATCTTCTGCCTCGTCGACGCTCCTGACACCGAGACAGCGGCCACCGTGCATCGTGAAGCGCATGGTCTTGTGGCCGATGAGGTCTACGAGGTTTCCGAGGGCTCCTAGCCGGCTCCCAAGAAGGAGTCGTACCGGGCATAGCGCCCACCGACTTAAAGAAGAGGGCAATCATGGAAGAACATCCCAACGCAACTGTGGTCCGAGAGACCGTCCACGCGTTCAACTAAGGCCATTTCGAGCAATTCGCGGCCATGATGGCCGACGATATCAACTCGTATGAGATCGGGTCATCCTGTGCATCCTCCGATGACCGTCATCTGGTGAGATGGTTCTGGGAGCCAAGTTGGGAGCCATTCTCCCTGGACGCCTGTGGACGTCCGTGGACACGGCTTGGAGATCTACGGATCAGTAGGTTGGGGATTCAAGTTCCTCCGGGTGTACTACCAGCTAAAATGACGTGGCTCGACATCTAGACGGCGTCGCTACCACTTCTCTTCGCTACACTCGCGTTTTCTCAACGGCCCTGGAGGGTCCGTGATTGATGCAGACAACGAAAACGCTGTGACAGAGCTTCGAGAGCGGGTTGCTGACCTTGAAGCCAAGTTGGCGCGTCGCGATAGCCGTCTCGCAAAAGACGATGAACTCAAGCCGTATCAGGTTGAGCTTCTGAAGCTTCAGGGGTACCTCAACGACAGCAACGCCCGTATGATTGTTGTGTTCGAAGGACGAGATGCCTCCGGCAAAGGTGGCGCCATTCGTCGCATCACCCGCTATATGAACGTAAAAAACTATCGAGTGGTCGCACTCGGCAAGCCCACCGAGGAGCAGAGCGCTCAGTGGTACTTCCAACGTTATGTCACTCAGTTTCCTAGCGGACGCGAGATCGTTCTTTTTGATCGGTCTTGGTACAACCGGGCCATGGTGGAGCCAGTCTTTGGGTTCTGCACCGAGGACGAGTACGAAGCTTTCCTTAAAGGGGTGGTTGGATTTGAAAAGGACCTTGTCCGTACCGGCACCATCCTCGTCAAGCTCTACTTCTCGGTAACGAAAGAAGAGCAAGCCAAACGATTCAAAAGACGTAAATCCGATCCTCTTCGTAATTGGAAACTGAGCGAGGTCGACCTCCAAGCTCAGGACAAATGGGATGAGTTCTCGGACATGAAGTACAAGATGCTTAAGAAGACATCCACGGAGCCTGCGCCCTGGACGATCATTCGCTCTGGTGACAAAAGGGGAGCTCGCATTAATGCCATGCGCGTCATCCTCAACGCCGTCCCTTACGAGAATCGCAGCCCGGACCTGAACTTCACGCCCGATCCCGACATCGTGATTTCTGGTATGGAAGAGATCGAGCTGATGGAGGCCATCCGTGCCGACGTAGGACGTTTCACGTACTAGTAGCACATCGCTAGCCGAGAAGTACCCCAAAAACGGCAACCCTAGGTCCGCCTCTAATCACCTGGAAGGGGGAGGAACACCAAGCATACCGAGCGTCTGTCACAAGAAAGTAGGCGCTTTAGGTAATCCAACCAGCGCAGGCTAGGTTTTAGGCCCATGTCAGAGATCTTCGGAATTGACTCTCTCTTCGCCAATCTCACTCTCGCCCTGGGTGCCGCGATGATGCTCGGCAACGGCTTCGCCTGGTGGCAGAATCGCAAGGGTCGACACCCTGAAGAGTCGACAGAGGCCTTCCAGCCGAGACGCGCGGCCTTCCTGGTTGCCGTCGGATCTCTCATGACGCTTTGGGCAATGCTTAGCCTTCTGCAGTAATTTACCGACGACTAAGCTGAACAAAATTGCGGGTGTAGTTCAATGGTAGAACACAAGCTTCCCAAGCTTGATACGGGGGTTCGATTCCCCTCACCCGCTCCGCGGGTAGAAGCTGCCAAAATTTCGTTCTGGGACGCAGCGACACCTATCTCGATCAACTAAGGTACGGCCGCAGCCAAAAAAGGAATGCGTTGATCTTCTCGGATCGCACCATCAAACAATGCATCGCCGAAGAGCGCATCGTCATCACCCCGTGGGATGAGGCCTACGTGCAACCTTCGTCAGTCGACCTACGGGTGGATCGGTTTTTTCGAGTATTCGAGAATCATAAGTATGCGGCGATTGATCCACGCGTCCGTCAGGAAGACTTGACTAGCATCGTAGAGGGAGCGGACGGCGAGTCGTTTGTCTTGCATCCCGGTGAGTTTGTACTCGGCTCGACGCTAGAACGAGTCCGCCTCGCAGACGACATCGTGGCAAGGCTAGAAGGGAAATCAAGCCTGGGTCGACTGGGCCTCCTGATTCACTCCACGGCGGGATTCGTCGATCCAGGTTTCGAAGGATACCTCACTTTGGAACTTTCCAATGTTGCCAATCTTCCGATTGCCATATATCCAGAGATGAAAATCGGCCAGATTTCGTTCTACCAAATGTCAACCCCGGCAGACCACCCGTACGGATCCAGCGAGAACGGGTCAAAATATCAAGGCCAGCGCGGCCCTACCCCCAGTCGAATCCACAAGGAATTCCTCTAGCTACTCGGCCCGCGGACGAAGATCGATAACACGGCGTCCGGAACAGGATGACAAATAACTCATCCTGTTCAACGTGATAGAGCACCGACACCAAAGGCGCTGCCGCCACTAGGGAGCTCTCTTGCCGGCATTACGGCGTTGATCCCAGCATCATTGTTGGGTTACGGGCGAAGCGTGTGCTGCGATTCTACGAAGCCAGGTCACGGCCCAGGTCGCTGAATAGCGTGAACTCTGGCAAAAAGGTCAAATCAACCTTACCCGTGGAACCAGAGCGATGCTTGGCGACAGCCACCTCGGCTAAACCTTTGGACTCCATGTCGTCTGGGTAGTAATACTCGTGGCGGTAGATGAACATCACAATATCCGCGTCCTGCTCGATCGCGCCAGATTCACGCAGATCACCGAGCTTGGGACGCTTATCCTCTCTGGCCTCCAAGCTTCGGTTCAGCTGGGACATCGCCACGATTGGGATATTGAGTTCCCGAGCCAAGTTCTTCAAACTTCGACTGATCTCTGAAATTTCCTGCTGGCGGTTCTCTCGGTTGCGCCCCTGCATAAGCTGTAAATAATCCACAAGGATTAGATCCAAGCCGCGCTGCCGTTTCAGCCGTCGAGTCTTGGCACGGATGTCCGTCACCGTGATACTTGCCGAATCATCGATGTAAATCGGCGCTTCGAATAGCTTGCCAGCCGCTCCCACGACACCTTGCCACTGGCGTTGATCCAGCTGTCCCGAACGTAGCTTCATCGAGTCGACACGCCCCACCGAACACAGCAGGCGTTGGATAATCTCTTCTTTACCCATTTCCATGGAGAAGACAGCGACTGTGCCGCCACGGATTGCTACATTCGAAGCAATGTTGAGGCCCAATGCACTCTTGCCCATGGCAGGTCGAGCAGCAATTATCACCAAGTTGGCGGGCTGGAGCCCAGCAAGTTTGCGATCAAGATCCCGAAAACCTGTAGCCAAACCTGTGATTTCCGATGAATTGGCTCCCATCGCTTCAATCATCTCGATCGTCGACGACAAAGAGTTACTCACGGCCTGTAAGCCATCGCCAACTCTTCGCTCAGCAACGGCATACACTGTTTGCTCAGCCGCGTCGACTACTTGGTCGATTTCTTCCTCAGTGTTGAGTGCCCAGTCGGCGACTACCCCGCCCGCCGCCAACAAGCGTCTCCGCAGTGCATTTTCTTCGACAATGTCAGCGTAATACTCCACGCGGCTAGCAACCGGAACCGCGTCAGAGAGTTCGGTAACCACCCGAAGGCCGCCTACCCGTTCCAGCTGACCCTTGCGGCGCAGTTGATTCGTAACCGTGATCGCGTCGATGGGTTGATTAGCGTTGTACAGCTCTTGGACACATTCATAAATCGACTGGTACGGCGGCTCGTAAAAGTCTTCTGCGTCAAGCTTATCAAGCACCGCATTGGCTGCGTCTGAGGAAATAAGAACCGCTCCCAACACCGACTGTTCGGCTTCAGAATTATGAGGCGGAACTCGTGCTCCCGTACTCCGGGGCACGATGCGGGGCCCTACCCCGATACCTTCCGACGCTGGCGGAGCATCGTAGGTCTCTAAGGGAGGGTCGACGTTGTGGGACGTATCTCCGTCGCTCATTTATCAGGCCGGAATTACATCGAGAGTCAGTGTGAATTGCACATCTGAATGGAGCTTGACGTTCACCTCGTGGAGACCAATATCTTTGATCGGCTTCTCGAGCATTATGGACTTTCGGTCAAGTTCGACACCGGTGAACTTCAGTACGCCATTAACAATATCTGACGTGCCAATGGACCCGAATAACTTGCCTTCATCGCCAGAGGAAGCGGCGATTACCACTCGCGATGACACGAGGTTCGAAGCAATTTTTTCCGCCTCGAGCCGAGCCTCGCGGCCCGCTACATCCCGCCTTTCCTTAAGTGCCTGAGCATGCGCTATCGCACCCTTAGTGGTTTCGATAGCAAGATTACGGGGCAACAAGAAATTGCGACCGTATCCATCAGCCACATTCACAATGTCGCCTTTCTCGCCTAGCCCTTGGACCTTGTAAGTAAGAATCAGCTGCATTAGCGACTGAGGTACGGGAGAAGGGCCATCTCGCGAGCGTTGCGGATCGCCAGAGCGATCTCACGCTGGTGACGGGCACAGTTTCCGGTCACACGACGAGCGCGAATTTTGGCGCGATCTGACATGTACGCGCGAAGCACGGCTACCTCTTTGTAGTCGATCGTGACACGCTTGTCGGTACAGAACGTACAAACTTTCTTGCGGACTCTTTTTCCAGCGTCTTTACTACGCTTCTTACGTGGCTTAGTCACCATTTCGTTCTCCTAATTCTTCTCGAGGTCCCCTAGAATGGTGCCTCATCTGGTCCATAATCTGTACGAGCGACAGGAGCAGCTGGCATATCGCCACCGCCCTGGGCACCGGCGCCACCACCAAAGTTGCCGTCGTCAGGGCGAGCGGTCTTGGTAACCGACGCCGTTGCCCAACGGAGGCTGGGACCAATCTCGTCGATGCGTAATTCGACCACGGACCGCTTGTCACCCTCTGGGGTCTCCCAGGAACGTTGCTCCAAGCTGCCTGTGACAATCACACGCATACCTTTCTGAAGCGACTCGGCCGCATTCTCAGCAGCTTCGCGCCACAGGGTGCCTCCAAAGAAGCTGGTCTCTTCTTGCCATTCATCGTTTTGGCGCCAACGACGATTCACTGCGACGCGAATCTTGGCCATCGGCAAACCCGACTGGGTGTACCGAAGTTCTGGTTCCTCAACGAGGTTTCCGATAATTGTGACGGTGTTTGTCATACGTCCTTCTTTCTGATCTGTCGTGGCCGCCCGATCACTATCGCATCAGACGCTGACAGAAACTCAAGCTTGATCGAGTTTCATCACTTTGTGGCGCACGACCAAGTCGGACAGGCTTAGCGCCCGGTCTAGCTCATCAACGGCGAGAGAGCCTTCTTCAGTCTCGAACGTCACAACCGAGTAATAACCCTCGTTGATGTGATCAATCTCGTAAGCGAAACGTCGCTTGCCCCATAGGTCGGTGTTAGTGACAGTGGCGCCACGGGCCCCGAGTACGGCACCGATCTCTTCTACTTTGGCCTGAGATTCTGCCTCGGCGAGTTCGGGACGATGAATCGTCATTACTTCGTATTTGCGCAAAACGTACCTCCTGTGGACATCCGAAAGTCGGAAGGCTTCGCCACGTTGGCGAAGCAGGATTTTCGCCACGCCATGCGCTGACGTGCGAGATGAGCAAGTGTAACGGTCGCGCAGCAAAGTGGCGATTCGCTCTCACCTCTGACAGGTAGTTACACAGCCACCAACTGGGTATTGCGGCGAGCTCCATCTCCGACACTTCGAAGAATACTTTCGGCTGACGTAGCACCTACGTTGACTACGCCATCAGGGGCGAGGATCACTCGATGCCATACAGCCCGTCGGCCTACTGCACTTCTTCAGAAATCGCAGCGGCCTCTGCTATTTGCATGGTTCGAGCCTCGTCGGTCGCCCATGTAGGCGGTATTTGGGTTTGGGTTTGACCCTGAGTCGCCCAAGTTGTGTCAGCTGAATCGTCAGCATAAGTATCAGTTTGTGTTTCATGAGGTCCTCAGCGCACCAACGTAAATTCCGAGGAGTTGGAGATCGCACCGGTGTCGAACGGCGCAACGGTTGTGGTGAAATTGATACTAGTCGGGGGCAGCACAATCGACACCCCTGGGGCCGAGGTGGCAGTAGGAGCCGTTGTAGCTTGGCAACTCGTGAAGGTCAACGAGGCCGCCAAAACAACAACACGAAGCGTCACCAATTCATGGGCCGCGACAGGTTGTTATGCCGATTAACCAGCAATTCAGCAGCAACCTCATCGGACATGTGATAAGTCTCCTCATCACCGGGGAATGCTCCCGATTGCACATCCGCGAAATAGGAGGACAGGGCTTCGACCGCCAGGGATTTGAGGTCAGCGTACCGCCGTACAAACTTAGGATACGAATCGTCATGGAGACCCAAGACATCATGGAACACCAGCACCTGACCATCGCAATATTTTCCCGCGCCAATGCCGATCGTAGGCACAGCCAGCTCCTCGGTGATCAGCTTTCCGAGGTTCTCAGGGATGCCTTCGAGCAGAACGGCAAACACACCCGCCTCTTCAAGCGCGTGCGCATCAGTGAGAATGGCGCGAGCGTCCTCGACGGCTCGCCCTTGAACTTTGTAACCACCCATGGCGTGGACCGATTGTGGCGTCAGCCCAATATGACCCATAACAGGAATCTCCGCCGAGACAATAGCTCGTACAACATCCATACGCTCGCGACCTCCTTCTAACTTAACCGCCTCGGCCCCACCCTCTCGTACGAGGCGGGAAGCGTTGAGGAGCGCGTCCTCAGGAGATAAGTGGTAACTCATCCAGGGGAGGTCTCCCAGAATCAACGAATGCGGCTTGGCGCGTTTCACAGCGGCGGTATGATGAATCATGACACCTACATCGACCGCCAATGTCGTGTCGTATCCAAGAACGGTATTGGCCACGGAGTCGCCAACCAGAATCACGTCAGCCCCTGCTTCGGAAGCGACGATCGCTCCCGGAGTGTCATAGGCGGTAACCATTCCAATTTTCTGATGACCTTTGCGTTCCCGAATGGTGGGGGCGGTGATCTTGATGCGAGGTTCTGTTGCCATGATGGCTCCTGTTCTCCCCACAGCTGTTGGGGGAAAGATGGGCTAGTTGTGAGACGCTGTCGCACATCCAACGCCCCGAAGGGTCACCAGTGTCAGCGCTATATAGTGTCTAGAAGTCTACTCAGAAAACTCAGCTTCGCTTTCCTGGAGCCCGCGAAGCTCTTCTACTTCCTCTCGCAAAGTCACTACTTCCTCTCGCAAAGTCGCGACTTGGTCCGACAAACCGCCGGAAGCACTCGACGCTGGAGCCTCTACCTCAGCGGGCTCGGAAGTAGCAGAAAGCTGGCTGTCCCCCACCAGGTGTTGGTACCGTCGTTCCTTATGCCCAGGCTGCCGCTCCAACCGCGTGACCGTGGCGTTGTCGGCAGACATCATCGCGCCAAGCGTCGCTTCGACGTCTCCCACGCCGTCAAAGGCGATATAGCGTTCAGTACGGGTTCGTAGCTCCATGAGGGTCTGAGGGCCTCGCAATATCATTACCCCGAGAAGCGCCTTCTGCTTACGATTTATCTCAAACACCTCGTCAGCCAGTTCCAGATGCTTGACGGCGCGCTCACCAGATCGCTTGATCGAGCGAGCGGCGTTGTAGCCGCGTAATTCATTGACCGCATCAATCACGGTGTCTTCGTCATAAGCAACGACTGGGTCACGGTTGGAAATCTGATTACAAGCAGCAACCAGAGCTTTCGTCGTAAGCGGGTAATGCTCCGGCGTTGTCATATGCTTCTCAATCAACGCACCAAGGATCCGCTGTTGGGTAGGACTGAGGCTCAGCATTTCTGGGCTACCAGGGGATCGCCAAGAACGTCAGGAGCAAGACCAGGACTAGGCCACAACCGACAACAAAGTAACCTCGATCTGATTCGGTTTTGCGAGCCTTGCCAGCGGAAATGTGACCTATCACGAGCGCCGCAAACATTATGAAAGGGTGATCCGGGCGCCCTTCGGGGAGGCCGTTGACGAACACGAGGATGAGGCCGACTAAGACTTGGATGTCGAATAGCGCCATCGTCATTGCGAAAGGTTTTACCGACTCAGGCGACCATTGAGCTTTCTGACGATGCCGCATAAGCGCAAGAATCGTCCCGCCGATCAGAGCGGCCAGAACTAGCCATCGAAATCCAGAGTGAAAGAGTACAAGTGTTTCCATGTCACCAAGCTAGTCGCATATTCGATGTGAGGCGTCGGCAGCGCTACAGTGTTTTCTTCATGCGTGCAATGTCTTGGCCACAGCCACGAGGTATGTTAAATCTGTAACCCCTTAGATGGCCTCCCAGTACAATTCCGATTGCACGTTGCTATTCGCCTTGGCGATTACTGGGTTTGAAAGCGGTTTTGGCATTTTCGCACTAAGAACACTCTTCTGCATCCAGATAGCCAGCCCATTGCAGTCATTAACAGCTTCTTTGATCTGAGCACAATAATCTCACGATTAACTCAAGTTAAACTAAGTCATGTATGGTGCGATTGCTCAAACGCAGACTCGCTGCACGTCGCAAATCGCAAGTCCAGCGTGCTCCATTAATTCGGAGGCACCAAGCACTACTGCGTACCAAACCAGGGTTTTAGTTGCCCCCAGTACTCGCGACCTGTGATCTAAGACCCGTGACGTCAAATGCGAGCGCGGCTCGCACCGAGTACGGTTGATGGATGCTCATCGGTGCCCACATCTCTAACACGGAACCTCTCGTCGCCGCCGACGAACGGAGAGCGGATATCGTGCAAATGTTTCTCTCCAACCCGCAGGGCTGGAAAAAGCCGCTCCCCCGAAACGACGCCGAGGAGCTCCGTAATTCAAAGGTTGGCATCTATGTACACTCCCCCTATCTCGTCAACTTGGTATCCGGCAACAACCGCGTCCGAATTCCCAGTAGAAAGATCCTCCAGCAGACTTGTGACGCCGCATCCGAGATAGGGGCCTTGGGCGTCATCGTGCACGGCGGGCATATGACCGGAGACGACGAACCCAAGTCGGTGGGCTTTCAGCGATGGCGCAAGGCCCTACTCGCAGTGGAGACCGACGTTCCGATTCTGATTGAGAACACCGCGGGCGGCAACGTGGCCATGGCCAGGGAGATCGACGTCATAGCCAAGCTATGGGAAGAAATCGGTGACCTCGGGCCAGGATTTTGTCTTGATACCTGTCACGCCTGGGCGGCGGGCCAGCCCTTTGACAAGCTGGTGTCCCGCGTACTAAACGCCACAGGGCGTATCGATCTCGTCCACTGCAACGACTCCAAAGACCCATTCGATTCGAGGCGCGACCGTCACCAAAATTTAGGTGCCGGAGAGATTCCGCCCGAAGATATCGCTACAGTGATCGAACGAGCCGCTGCTCCAGTAATTGTAGAAACGCCAGGCGATGCCGCAGCACAAGCCGCCGATATCGCGCGACTAAGAAATCAGTTAATCTAGAGGGGCGGCCCCAACCCTCTGCCCCCACAGACTCCTAAGCGCCCATTCGCTGGGATAGCTCGATAACGACTTCTGAAACAAGAGTATCCCAGCTCCCAGCGTCCAACAACAAGGTATGGTTGTCTAGCCATCTCCCACCCCAGGGGTGAGGCGATAGGGTGGCGCGATCCGTCAGGGTGAAGACGATTCCGTCCGTAGCAATTCCGTCGAATACGTAGTCCGTCGCCTCCACAACTTCGAGCTGCTCCCAGGTAA
>Ga0115002_10007248_pt1 | contig 12528 bp, 7 predicted proteins | sample ArcticOcean_MG_C_8_FD_89576 | JGI IMG/M metagenome (GOLD analysis project Ga0115002, IMG submission 89576) | Marine microbial communities from western Arctic Ocean - ArcticOcean_MG_CB11_86 | ecosystem: Environmental > Aquatic > Marine > Oceanic | place: Arctic Ocean: Canada Basin | collected...
AACGGAGACGGATTGATTGACCTGTTTGTCACGAATTTCACCGAAGAATCAAACACATTATATCTACATCAGAATGACCATTTCTTTCAGGACACAACTCCTCAAGAGACTTTGGGAGATTCCAGCGAGCAAAAACTGGGGTTTGGAACGCAGTTTATAGATTCCAATTTAAACGGACAGCTCGACCTTTTTGTTGCAAATGGTCATATCGACGATTACAGCCATACAGGCCTGCCTTATAAAATGCATCCCCAATATTATGCCAATCAGGGAGCAGGAAACTTTTCGGAATTGAATCCAGAATTATTGGGAAAATATTTCCATGAGACTTTTCTAGCTCGTGGTGTAGCCAGGCTTGATTGGAACCGCGATGGGAAGGCAGACATTCTTGTCACCCATCTTGATCAACCTGCTGCGATGCTTTCCAACGTGACCACTTCAAGCGGACACTATCTTGCAATCCGCTTACAGGGAACAACAACCAATCGAGATGCTATTGGTACAACTTTGACGATAAAAACAGGCAATCAGCGGTGGACCCAGCAACTCTGTGCGGGAGATGGTTATCAAGCTTCGAACCAAAGACGATTGTTTTTCGGTATCGGAAACCAGACACGAATCGACTCGATTTTAATCCGTTGGCCAAGTGGGCAGGAACAGCATTTCTTAGACTTGCCGGTGGATCAAGAAATATTGTTCATCGAAGGCAGGCCAGAATACCATCTAACACGACCTCATGAGTCAACGATTCAAGAAGGCGTTAATTCCAGATGAATTATTACAGCGGCACTATTCATCGGATTTAACTTGCTCTAAATTCTGTTTTGCTTCGAAGAAGTTAGGATTTAACCCGAGGGCTTTTTGAAATTGTTGGATCGCTTTTTGGCGTTTTTCCTGGCTCAGATACACTTTTCCCAGCTCGTTCCTAGCCTCTTCCATCGAGGGATTCAATTCCAAGACCCGATGTAAATGTTTTTCAGCCAATTGCCATTCTGCTTTTTCGGCCATGATGAGAGCCATTCCAAAATGAGCCTGCGTATTTCCAGAATTTACCTTCAGGACAATTTGGAAATGTTGAAGAGCATCATTAATTTCACCGGTACGGCTTAGAGCAATCGCCAAATTTAAGTGACCAAATTCGTAATTTGGATCGAGATCGACTGCTAATCGAAACTGCTCGATTGCTTCGTTTAGAAGCCCACGTTGGCCAAGCAATGCTCCGAATCTAAGATGAGCAGCAGGATAATGAGAGTTGAAGAGAATGGCTTGTTCAAAATGGTGCCTGGCTAGGTGAGGTTGATTTAAATCGTGAAAAGCAATTCCGAGATTATAATGTGCCAGTGCATAATCAGGTGAAACTTTCAGAGCCGCCCGGTACTGTTCGACAGCCTCAATAATCCGGCCAGAGTCTGAATACGCCCTTCCTAAATTATTATGAGCGTATGAGTTGTTTTCAGTGACAAGAAGAGTTCTTTCAAATAATGTAATGCTGTTTCGCCAGTAACCAACTTGAACCCATGTTGTACATGCGAGAAGGAATAGAACCATCGAAGAGAAAAACCACACGGTTCGCTTTGGGAGATTCTGATGTAGAAACAACCATGTGAGGGCAATCAACAAGCCGATTTGTGGCACATAGGTATATCGGTCTGCCATTTGCTGCGAGCCGACTTGAACAATGCCGATCATTGGAACGAGCGTCCCTAGAAACCAGAACCACCCCACGAATAAATAAGGCCTCCGCCTTAAAGAGATCACAGAGAAAACTGAGATGCCCAAGACGATGCATGCCGAGAATATGGCAGGCCCAATAAGAACTGAAGGTGTGTTGTCACCAAAAAGGAGAGGGTGAGGGTAAAATATTGCCAAGTCGGATGGCCAAAAAAACTTCTTCAAATACAAGGAATATGCTATCAATGCGTTCGCTATGCGTGAGGAAACAGGGATTGATTCGGTACTAATAACAACCTGTGCACTTTGCTGGCACAAAACAGTTAAATAGCTAGAAATTGCAGAAAGCACAAAAAACGGTAGTTTTTCAATAACTAAGAAAGAGAGTGTGTGTTGCGAGCCCCTTGGGAGTTCTGAATTGAATGCCGACGATGTTTTTTCAGGAATTGGTTGAAATCGACGGAATGGCCAAATATCAAGTAATAGCAGTACGCAGGGTAAAGTGACCAGAATCGGTTTCGACATCAATCCCAGGCAGAATAAAATCAAAACAATTAAATATCGTTTCCGACTTTCCCGAAACACATATTTGGCATACGCCAAAAGGGTGAGCATCCAAAACAAACCGCTAAGCACGTTTCGTCTTTCAGAAACCCAAGCCACCGATTCGACATTTAAAGGATGTACTGCAAAGACCGCTGCAATAAAAGCACTAGGCCAGTCGCGGCCCGTCATGGTCTTCAAAGTAAGAAAAAGCAATGCGACATTGGCAAGATGGAGCGACAGGTTAGACAAGTGATGTCCCGCAGGATTCAGGCCGAACAACTCACAATCCAACTGATGAGAAAGCCAAGACAATGGATGCCATTGGCTGGGGCCGTGAATACCAAAAGCCCATTTTATGTTTCGCAGGGTTAAACCCGTTCGTACGAAATCGTTTTCATAGACGTGTAAGTCATCATCAAAATTCACGAACTCAAGGTCCGCTGACTGAAAGTAGGCCGCAACGGTAAGTAACAGCAGACCGAGAGTGATTAATACTGTGCGACGCAAATTAATCCTTAAAATTTAATTGGTTTGGTGCAGTTGACAATTCAAGTTATCTTACATTTTTCACAACTATTGACGACTTCCTAAATGGCTGGTTTTACGCAAGACTGCGGCATCCCAAAATCAGACCACTGATACGACCATACCTTCGCTATTGATTTCAAAACCATAGAACCGAGCTTGGTTATTCGGAGGATTGTCAGTCAGCAACTGATAAACGTTCTTAGCATGTTTCTCAGAACGGCAAACCATTAGCACAAACCCTCCTCCTCCTGCCCCTAAAAGTTTTGCACCATAGACATACGGCTGAATGAGAGACATGATCTTTTCAACATCGGTATTTGTGGAAGACTGATCGAGATGCTTGTTGAGTTGCCACGCATGAGAAACCATTTTTCCAAATTGTTCGTAATCCATTCCATTCATAACATCAGCAAGCCGGATGGAAAGCTGGTGAAGGTTGCTCAGGGTCGCCATCACTACTCGGTCACGGTCCAAATAGCGTCCTACCACTTTTTCCAAGATATCTTTGGCAAGCCGATTAATCCCCGTATAATACAGCAGGGTTCGGTTATTGTTTAATCTTGGATCGAGTAACTCTTGTTGCACTTGTTGAATCCGAAATTCGGGGACTAAACCCGGATCGGCTGAAATGAGTTTTACTTCTTCAACAATTCCTCCAACTTGGTCCTGCCATCCACCACCGGAAGTCAACGCTTGCTCAAGCCGCAAGGTCTCATAAAACAATTCTCGTTGAGATAAAGTTTTTCCCATAGTCCGGTGTAGAGCTGCCAAAACAACAGCACCGAGAATACTTGAAGTTCCCAGGCCGCTTCCTTTAGGCACAGTCGAGCGGGTTGTGATTTCAAGTCCTCCTCCGAATCTTTCAATTCGTTCGCGCAGAGTACCGGGTGTCTTCTCACTTAACTCATTAGGAGCCAAACCGGTTTGAATTAGTGCTTGTGTAACCAATGTAAACTCAGTCAATAATGACTGAGGAGAACGCAACTCTTGATAGTCTTGAATTTCAATTGTAGTTCCTTGATCAACTGAGACGAGACGAAAAAGTGGCTCTTCGAGGGGCTTCACAAACACTTGAACCGGCGTTTCACCATCGAGATTAATGGCCGCATTCAGCACAACCCCTCCGTGATTTAATGAATAGGGCGGGGTGTCAGTCCAGCCGCCGGCAAGGTCGAGCCGACAAGGAGCCCGCCCCCAGACCGTTTCATTGTTCTTCAGGCACCGTCTTGGAAAGTCAAGAACGACGGGAGGCCCTTGAATTGTTTTCCGGATTTCAGAAAACGCTGCACGCCGTAGTTGATCCGAAACAACCTGAACCTGAGCATCAGATTCGAACAAAACACCCAATGCGTTCAATTGTTCGAGATATTTCGGATTCAAATTCGATGCAATGTTTGGGAATAGTGAGGAAACCGGGTCTGTTGGATTGTTCGCCACATTTTTCATCGCGGATGAGAGTGTGTGCAAAACCCGCGAGTTCAAAAAAAAATCAACAGTAGTTTTTTCCGCATTTGATCCGCCCCTTGCAAATAATGTCTCCAGTAGTGCATTCAGAATTTCGTCGGGATCAGAATAGTTTTCCAGAGCAATAGCGAGATCTTCTGCAGAATAGCTGTTGTTGATTAGAAAAACAGCTTCAACGTCCTGATAGAGATGGCGGGTATGCAATTCTACACGAAGCCTATGGAATTCCACATGATCTGACATTGCTGCCACCTCGGCCAAGCTGTAACGATCACTTCCCAGCCAATCTTGACGGTGTTGAGAAGTTGACTCTTCAGGCCGATACATCCATAGCCATCGGCGATAATCGGTCGATATTTTTTCAGCAGGGAAAAGCCGTGCGTTCCAAACAGATCGTTCGGCCTGTGGAATCTTGCTGTCCCAGACATCTTCCAAAGTCGCTCCGACATCTGACAACCAATGTTCAAGAGGCTGACCGCAAAACATGTGAGGATGACCGTTGGGTCGCTGGAATGAATCGGAAATCTCATAACAACGGATAAAAAAGACGCGACGTCCAATCCGGTCCCGCCCCGGAAGGATGTCTAAACAGGCTTTTGCCGGAAGTGATAACTTCTCGAAAACATCCACTCCCACTAAGAGATTTTCTCCTCCGAGTTTTAGAGTTCCTGAAATATCACACGCCTCGATCCATGCCGTTTCTTTTATGGTTTCAACGCTCGCGGTGATATGAGAATTCACACAGAAATGTCGGACTGGTACTGCGTTGTCCGATGAAGTCTGCAATAAAGCTGCCGTACTTGTCAGCAATTCTTTTGACGTACCGAAATGTAAAAACTCACAGTCCGCTAGGAGAGAGACTTTGAAGATCGTCTGAGAAAATTCATTAAAGAAAAGAGAGAGTTGCTCCTGACTCCATAGAGAACCACTACTCCTTGCTTTCTCGATGTAGCTATCTAACGTCGAATGGCAGCCCAATGAGCAGCAAAACTCGCGGTAGATGTCGAATCCGTGTGACTCGACTGCCTGGTTGATTGACCCATGAGAACGAAACCCGCCAGTTCCGTGAAATTTTGTTTGGAATACGGAAAGCAACTTTACGGCAGAATTCGGATCAATGTTTATCACGCCAACATCGAGCATGGCCTGCCCCTGTTGGTTTAAGGCATTGCACTTGCGTAGCGCATCAACACAAGGTTTCTGTAAAAATTGTTGGACAATTCCTTCCTCATCTGCAACATAAACTCCATGCCGACTGGCAAGTTCTGGTTCAACAAAACACCCCAGTCCGGTGATTCCCTTGGAGTGGATCTGAACTTTTTCTGGATTAAATCGGAGAAATACATCCCCCGAAGTAACGACAACTTGCCCTTCAACATCGTTCGAAAGCAAATTTAAGAAATACGGAAGCTGAACATCGAAAAGAGTTGTCGGTAGGGCCGTTTCGCTATTGATCGGCAATGGAGTGAATAGTTTCCCGCAGGTTCCGTATGCAGGTAGTCGTTTCGAATCGCCTCCACCGTGAATGATTAAGATCCGTAGCTTGCTAAAGAGTTCTGACCAGACATTGGGATTGTTCGAGGACTCCGCGGAGAGATCCCGAACTTCGCGTTCGAGCACTTTTTGTAGACAAAGCACTGTACTGCCACCGCTGCCTATACGTTTGCCTGCCGGGTCAGCAACGACGACAACTTGATCAACCTCAGCAAATAACCCCAACCTCGAACGTATTGCTAATTGGTCTTCGTACGATTTGGCTTGCTCGTCATTCGAAGCCGTGACAAACAAATAGTCCCAACTTATGGCAGAGTAAGTCATGCGTTAGTCGAACTTTTCCAGAGGCAAACTATTTAATGCCAAACCGAAATCGAGTCAGGTCACGTAAAATTACAAGGCCGTCCGTAACGACATGAATGCAAGACTCTCCCCCTTGACGAACATCAGTCGTAATCGCGATATCGACAACCCGAAGTCCATTTCTCGCGGCCTTCACAGGAATCTCTGCATCGTAAGAACAGTTTTCACATTGGACATCAATCGCATCAATGGCTGACTTTGTCCACGCTTTCATTCCTGCGAGAACATCGGTCATTCGATGCAAGAAAATCACGGAAGAATAAAAGCTGGTGATCCAGTTCCCCAGGGTTCGCACGAACGGCTTGCTTCCAGGCAGGCATACAGAGCCTTTCGCAAAACGGCTTCCCAGCGTGACATCGGCGTTCCCTTCCCGAATCGGATCGACGATCAGAGGCAATTCTTCCGGCAGGAATTGAAGATCGGCATCGATCTGGGCCATAATGTCCGCCTGGGCCGCAGCAATCCCGACTTGCATCGCATGCCCTTTGCCGCGATCATTTTCATTACGGATGTAACGAATGGCCGAAATTTCTTTGCAAAGCTTCGAAACGATTTCGCCCGTCTTGTCAAAACCGCCGTCCACAACAATAATTTCGACATTCTCTGGGTAGATCGCAGCAATCCGCCGAAGGCACTCCTCGATCGTTTCTTCCTCATTGAAACAAGCCACAATGATACTCAACTCAGGTGATGCCATCAATTAATTTCAATATTTTGATTAACGAAATGTGTCGGGTCAATTGGAAGTCTATATTTGGTGACCGACATGGAAAACAATTTGTTGATTTCCATGAAAATTATCAGCCTAGAAATTATACGCCACGTTCAAGAAGCTTGTCGAGCCTGTCATTTTTTGGAGAGTTCCTGAGCATGACCGTTCTGCGAATATTTTTCAGGAATCCTACAGTTCCACTTAGAAGAAGTCTCGATTCCATGATACGATGCTGGATCTCATGTGAAACTGTTTGACACTCTTTCAGCTATTCGATCCCTTGGTAGCCGGCTCATATATTTTGAAATCCTCGCTAGATTCGTCCATAACAGGTCAAGGCCTAAATTTTCATCTCATCTGGTTGATGAGTTGTGCCCTATTTTTCGCCTCTGTCTTTATTCTCATAGTTGTCGGGGGTGGGCTGCTTTACCAAGTTTTGGTTGAAGCTTCAGGCTTCAACCAAAAGTCGTTCCCTCTAAAACCCAGAGGCATTTTGCTTGGGATGGCCTTCATTTCAGGAACAGCATCGGGTTGCGTACTTTATCGATATCAACTCAATCGTCGGAAATTTCTGTTCGTGACTCTTAGCTTTGTGATTTTTCTTCCTGCAACACTCGTGACCGCTGAAGCGATTTCGCGTTTTTTCCTTCCGGCCTGGCCAGTTCTTGGCTTGCACGGGGTTAAGCCAGAAAAGGTGTTAGCGACATGGGTTAAGACGGACGATGGCATTGGCCTCAATGATTGGGGGCAACGAGACAAGCCTCGCGCTAGTATCCCTTCAGTGGGAACTCGACGAATAGCCTTTGTGGGCGATTCTTTCTTAGAAGAAGGATCTCAGGTACCAGTCTCTGTTCGAGTCGAACAGAAACTTGTTGATAACAAGTATGAATTCATCAATCTCGGAGTTTCAGCAACCAGTCCTGATGAATATTACCATCGGATTCGAAATATCGCTCTGAATCTTGGTGTTCAGCATTGTGTGATGTTTGTTTTTTCCGGAAACGACTTTATTGTCCCTGAACAATCTTTGGAAAGTTTCTGGGGGATTTCTGCAGTCTATCCACGTGGTTCGCTTCTCTCATCAGTTGGACTTCTCGGAATTAACCACTTAATTACTAACTATCGCCGACCGATTTTGCAGGCATGGCATGGCTCTGGCGACCTCAGAAGCCAAGAAAGTCATCGTCATTCAGTCCTTTCCCAAAGTGATGACTATACAATAAAACGACTTCTTCTCTCAGCGAATAATTTTTCTGTTAAACAGCGAAATGAGTTACTAAAAAAATTCAACAAGCCGAAAATCGCACAGTTTTTCAAAATCATCCGTGCCCCCGATCAAGAAAAATTCCGCTCTTACTACCTCTCCGAAGCCTTGTGGTCTGCCGCAAATAACGGATCTCAATGGGAAATTAACTCTATCAACACAACTTGGTTCTGGGTCAACAAAACTTCGCAACTCTGTAAAAACCGCGGCGTCGATTTCACTCTTGTCATTATCCCGGAAGCTTTTCAGGTTGATTCAAGAATGTGCGAACAATGGAAGCCACTGGCCGATATGCGGCATCTCACAAGACCATGCCGGGTCGCATCAGAGGAGCTGCGGCAAAAAGCTTCAAGTGCTGGAATCGACGTCGTCGATCTACATGAAGTCTTGGACAATGTTCCGGGAACCTACTTGAATCTTGACGGGCACTGGTCCGATTACGGTGTGGAAATTGTTTCCGAAAGGTTGGCTCAAGAATTCTCGTCTCCAAACCGACGATCGCCAAATTCACCAACCAAACCCGTGCCATAATCATTTCAAAGCGGTCCATTGTTCCTACAATTTCTCTTGATAGGAAAATTGCTGAGATTCACCTTAAGAAAGATGCGGAAACGAAAATTAGAAAATATATATTTTTTTTGAAAAACCATTGACTTTAACTTTCGATAACGTCATTCTGTAGTCATTAGGTAATCCTGGCCTATTCTATTCTGAGTTCCGTGCGTGCGATATCTATTTCTATCTATTTCTATCTATTTCTATCGTTTAATATTCCGTTTAATATTTTGTTAATTTGTAAAGGAGTTTTCCGATGAAAGGTACTACAAGACGTGCTCAATTAAAATCCCGCTGGCAGGGGTTTACTTTGATTGAGCTTCTGGTGGTCATTGCAATTATTGCCATTTTAATTGCATTGCTGCTTCCCGCCGTCCAACAAGCCCGTGAAGCCGCCCGCCGCTCGACCTGTAAAAACAATTTTAAGCAAATTGGACTTGCGCTGCACAATTACCATGACACTCATCTGCAGTTTCCCATGGGCTTCCTCAATCCTGGTATTCCACCGACAGACACGTGGGCTCCCTGGACCGCAAGTTGCGCAACCGATTGCCGCAATACATCGTGCCACTTGTATATTTTGCCCTTCTTAGATCAGGCGAATCTGTACAATCGGTTAGATTTCTCACTAGCAATGGGTGGAAACCAAAACAGCGGGACTGGCCCGAGTGCAAACGCTAATACGGCCGTGATTACCGATAAAGATCTCCCGGCGTTTTCTTGCCCATCAGACTTAGATCTTCAGCCAGCTAACAGTAACGCTGGCTACCACACGAACTACGGCCCTGTCTGGCATGCTATTCTCAGGGATTTGAACGCTTCATTTGGAGCAGGTGCTACCCGCACGAGCCGTGGTGCATTCGGGATCAATGGTTCCGCCAAAATCCGTGATATTCTCGATGGCACTAGCAATACTATGCTTTGGTGTGAAGTCCGGAAAACCAACCAAAGCGCTAGTTGGGGAGCCACCTGGGGAGCATGGAGCTACACCCGTAACTTGGTTCCTTCTCGAGGCCTGAACAAGGCTCATAATCAGGCAGCTTGCAATGCCACCCCTTCAAGCAGCAACTGTTTCCCCTATGCCTGGGGTGTCGGCAGTATGCACGAAGGCGGCCTGCACATACTGATGGGCGACGGTGGAACGCGTTTCATGAGTGAGAGCACTGATATCGGTCTCGTTAGAAAACTGGTTAGCATTTACGGAAGTGAAGTAATCGGTGAATTCTAAGGAAGGCTTGACGATACCTGTCAGTTTCTGATTTTAAGTGACAGAGCGTGGCGGCAGTTTCGATCTAACCGTTGATTCTGCCGCTATTTTTTTGTCGAATAAGTGCTAACCTTGCTCACCATAAGCAGTTGAACGATTGCCTGCAGTTTGCTATTCCGTTGCTAGGGAATTGAAAGACCTCTGTAGAAAAGAGTTCAGCAAAATCATTTGAATCATTTGAAAGGGCTAAAGAACAATGAATCATTTACGAAATATCAGCTTACTGACAATTATGTGTACTGTCGCTCTGGGGTGTGGGGGAGGTAGTGACCTACCCGAACTGGGCCAAGTATCAGGAGTTGTCACCGTAGACGGACAGCCGACCGAAGGCTTAACAGTCTCATTCGAGCCTACGGGGGCCGGCCCCGCAACAGGGACCACCGACAAGGAAGGAAAATACACACTCTTCTATAATCCAAATGCGAAAGGGGGGGTGGTTGGTCAGCATAAGGTCAGGATTTCGCAAGCGAATTTAGCTGAACTCGAAGGTGACCCTATTGCAATTCCGGCTAAATTCGATTCCGCAACCACACTCACTGCAGACGTCAAAGCCGGTGAGAATTCGTTCGATTTCAACGTCGAAACTAAGTAGTGATGCAATTAGAAACAAAGCGGAATTCATTCGGCGTAGTTTCAGGTTTACTTGCTTTGGGGAAGTTTTCTATCACGAGAAAAATTCGCTATAACTTGCTGAAAATGAAATCACCGACTCTTTTGTGGAAGCTTTTGCATTTCAATTGATCGTAGCCGTGAACGCTTAGCGAGTTCTTGATCGCCCACATTTAAATATAACTCAGCAAGACGAGCGTGATATTCGGGGTTCTGGGGACTGATTTCAACAGCTCGTTGTGCCGCCTGTAAAGCAGCGTCGAGTTCTCCAATTTGCGAATAACATTGAGAGAGAACAAACCAGGCGGGCGAGTATCTCTTCTTACGCACAAGTTCTTCAAGAGGACGAATGGCCTCTGTTAACCGATTCGTGCGGTAAAGAGAGCTTCCCAAAGTGAACAGAGCAGAGGTACTGGAGTGTGGTAATAATTCTGCCGAGCCGAGTGCCAACTTAGAATAGCTAGCACTCAACATAGGATCGTTTTCCCAAGAGAGCTTCGCCAGTTCAACATCAATCTCGGGATCTCTGAGGCCTTGAGCTCGAACCGTTTTAAGTAGCCGTCGAGCCTGATGCTCGTAATACTCACGTGATTCCGCTGTTTTTTGTTTATTCGCAAATTGAGAGTAAGCCAACCCCAGGCAGCGGTCTTGCTCAAACTGCGGCAGATGGGAAATGTCTTCAAAGGGTACAAGTGAACCAAAAACTTCACCGGTTTCCTCTAGATGTTCATCCGAGTGAATTCCTATTCGATGATGTGTGAATGCAAAATGAGGGATTTCGGTATCGCTGGTCGGCATGTGACAAGAAACACAGTCGTCTCGTTTATTTTTCTGAATGCGTTCTGCAATTGTTAATCCACACGATTGATCTGTATGACAAGACAGGCATTTAGATCGATAAATTTCAAAAGTTTCTTCAGACGATGACTTTTCATGCAGGCTGTGACAAGAAATACATGTCAATGTTTCAGATTTTTGATAGCATTGACTCAGGTGCATTTGCTCCATATGCCCGACAACTTTCATCGATTTATTTGGGGCTTCAAGAACATAATGAATCGCAAAGTCTTCCAAAGGGAGCCCTGGCCTGAAATCCGAGAGCTGTCGTCCGCGAACATCGATTGTTGCAGCACCATGCATATGACATTGCGAGCAGATTGCCTCCTTCAATTCTCTCGAAAGATGCTTGGTATGGACGATCGTCATATCAGGAGAAGGCGCCGAATCAGAATTCTTTTTCCGACTTTGAACATGCAGAGAACCGGGACCATGGCAGCGTTCGCAATCAATCGTGTGTGAGTAAATCTTGCTTTTTTGAGGACTGTCATCGATGGGCTCGGCTCGTCCAACGTGGCAATTAATACAACGAATTTCAGCAGATCGTTCAAAACCTGGATTGAATTCATCGTAGCCGGGTGAAAGTGACCATTCACGACTAGCGGCATACCAAGTCATTGGCGATTCGATCAAGAACCCGTGATCTTCCGCGAGATAGCTTCGGGAAAACCGGCCCGACCCAATGACATAACGAATGGGATAGTCGGACATAACCGTCTCGTGCCCGTTCACAGATGAAATAAATTCACTGTGACGAAGTTGGTCATCTTTCCGATACGCCCGATAAGATCTTCCAGAATTCTTGTCGGTTACTACCCCGTCTGCAGGTTCGAGATTCGGATCGACTTCACGGAATGTCTGACTGTGTGCCGTTTGTAAATAAGATGCATGGGCATCCTGATGACACTCAACACACGCCTCTGATCCGACATAACTGGCTGATTGCAAAGTATTCCGAAATGGACTCTCAGATAGTGGTGGAGGGGAATATACAGGAGCCTTAGTTGAGTTTGATGCCGAAAAAAAACTTAGATTAAAAATGATTAAAAGAGCTAAGCTTGTAGCAAAAAAAACGACTAAGATATTGACTTTTTTCATCTTGCTCTACTCACTCATTTTTGCATAATAATGTTAGGCGAAAATATTCACATTCGCCTAACATTATTATGAGTATCGGGTTCTTGATTGTAAACAACAGCCAGAAACGATTCTGCAGGG
>Ga0115002_10007253_pt1 | contig 12519 bp, 7 predicted proteins | sample ArcticOcean_MG_C_8_FD_89576 | JGI IMG/M metagenome (GOLD analysis project Ga0115002, IMG submission 89576) | Marine microbial communities from western Arctic Ocean - ArcticOcean_MG_CB11_86 | ecosystem: Environmental > Aquatic > Marine > Oceanic | place: Arctic Ocean: Canada Basin | collected...
GCGCAAGGGTGGAGTAGTGGGAGCTACTACAATTATTGGAATGATGGGGACGCGCACTGGCGGGAGAGACGACGGACGGGGGCGAGGAATCAAGACATCGAGGACGCGAGGAAAAAAGTGTTGGAAAAGAACAAAGTTGCCGCCCCTTCTGGGTACCTGAAGGCGGAGGATGAAAAAAGCACAAAGACTGGTGGGCGATGGGCCGGGTTCGGTTTCAACCGGTCCAGGTTGAATTATGGGATTCTGCGTCATTTGGAGGGGGACGACAGCTGGAAATATGCATCAGTATGTGCTAAACCGACCTTCGGACCTGGAAGGCGGTCTGATGGTCGTGAGCCGGTGCTTCCGGTTCAAGGTGGGTGGGGGGATTGGGGACCCTGCTCGAAGACCTGTTACGATATATCAGACCCGGAGGCCGATCACGGCACGCAGACGCGGACGTGCAACAAGCCGACCCCGGCGCATGGCGGACGGCCCTGCCGACTTTACAATGGGGGGAGTAACCATGTGCTCGGACCTGGGTACAGCTACGGCTGGCAACATACCGAGATAGTGGGACATCGGTCCGGCGCGAACAAGAGGGCCTGCCAAAATACGCCTGCGTGCCCGGTGAAGCCCCCACCTGAAGCTGTGGGTAGCGTACAAGGTAATATTGTAACATATAATGGATACCAATATCGCACACTTACGGGTTTGAATCCCAATCGGGGGAACACGGCGCTCGCATTCAAGAAAGAAAATGAGGCGGGGAGGACTTCCTGTGAAAAAAGGCTGACAAAAATCCCGACGGGGTGGGGGGTCGCGCCATATAACATAGACAGCATACTGATTGCACAAAACTATTCATTTGGAACTTCTCTTTTAGTACTTGCAAGCAGCCGGAACGGGTGGCCCGACGGCGGCCCCAAAGACAACGCCCTATACACCAAAGGTGGCGCGCCGTCAGGTCCGCGCGACCCACACCAACCGCTGACGGCCTGGGCCGCCGCGAATCATATCGTGCGGTCGGGCACAGACGGCGACCCCAACGGCGCCCCGATGCTGGTTTGCTTGGGTCGCGACGGGCAGCCGATGAAGCCCTACGAACTCGAACGTATGGAGCACGCCGCCCGCGCGGAGGCGGCAGCAGCAGCCGTTCATGGTGGCACCTGCCGCGTCGGGATATGCGATGGGGCTGTTTTACTTAGAAGAAAAGTGCCTACCCCAAAATGCCCAAATAGTTGGGACCAAGTAGGTGATATAGGCGCTGATATTGGTGGTTGTGGTATGGATAGTTGTGACGCGCGTTATAGTAAAGCTAATATTCAACAATGTTCTGATTGGTGTAGAGGAGACAAGAGATGTAAAGCATTTAATTGGGCACCATTAAACGGAGATAAAAATCATAAGGGGAAGCGTGTTTGCACGCGTTATGACAGTGATATACCTAAGACGAAGTGGCCAGCTGTAGATGGTTCATTTAAACAAATATTTTGTAAGCCTACGCCAGCGCCTCCACCAGCTATGCCGCCATCTCCACCAGCTGCGCCACTACTGGCACCACCTTTGCCCGCACCTGCGCCGCGTCCTCTGCCGCCCCCGATAAAACGGGAGAAGCTCCCCAATGTTGAAATTGCGCCAGTGTCAAACTGGTGCAGGGCATTAGATGGACCTTTAGTTGATGACCCATCGCCACAAAAATCAGCACCATGGCTTAACCTGGAACCCCCTCCACAATCCCCTCCACCAGTTCCTTTACCGCCACCAGCTCCAAAAATTATACCTGCCGTTGCGCCCGTACCAAAAGCTGCGCCCGCGGCGGAGAGCTCGGGCGAGAGATATTCTATCGCCAACGTCGACGAGACCGGCATCTTCGTACCCAAAACCTGCCAAGAGGATGGGAAAACAGAGATTACGACAAAAGAGGAATGCCAGGCGGCGGGCAAGAAATTGGCGGCGTTGGGGAGATTTAAAAGGTGGGGGGGTTTTGACGGGAAGCCCGTCGCTGTCCCCATCGACAGCGGCGGGCTCCTGAAGGGCTGCTTTACGGCGAACGCCCACCCCACCTGGCTGTATTGGAATACACACGCGACGGGCTGCGGGATTGGGCGTACGTCGTGCCATGTGCGCGAGGTTGACCGAGGCGGAAACCTCGCCGTTTGCAAAAGTGGCTCAGCGGCAGGGGCGGACGCAAAGGCGGCGGCGGATGATCATCTCGCACCGGTAAATGCGCCATTTGTAACATATAATGGATATGATTATCGCTCACTTGCAGGAAATGAGCCGACGGGAAACAAGCCGTCCCAGGGGGGAACGTGTGAGGGCGGAGACAGGAACGTCAACGTGGAGTGGCGCCATCCAAAAATGAGAAATGTTTCCGGTTTGAAAGTGCCGGCAGGATGGAAAATAGCGCCGGACGAGCCGGATAGTAGAGAAATTGCGAAACAATATTCCTTTCAGAATGCTCTGTTGGTTTTAGCTACCGGTGATGCAATTAAGACCGAGGCGTCCTCGCCCGGGCGGGGCGGCACCATCCACCTAGTCAACGTCAACGACGGACCACGGTGGTCTGGGCCGTCCCGGGGCCGGGGTCTTATCCGAAGTGACCTGCCGTCCTCGGAGGGGACACGTGATATCAACGCGGACAACAGCGGAGGCGGCGGCAGCGATATGAAGGGGAGCGGGCCTTTATTCCGCACAAGTTTTTGTCATGCAGCCATTTTACTTAGAAGAAAGGCTGTGGTGGAAGGATTTACAGGTGGAATGGGAGTTATGAGAGGAGGAGGCAATGAAAGATTGGCTGCATCAGAAGGTTTTAGACAGAGAGGAGTAGGAACGTTATTATAATTTAGCATAAAGTTTGATTATAAGGTTTTTTTCTAGAAGTATTATATATTATGAATTCATATGCAATACTTTGGATAGTTTTTCTTATTTTTGTATTAGGTTGTCACGGATATCTTTACTATACATTAACTGGAAATGCATTAGAAGGGTTTAGAGAGGGTCAAACGGGTGTCGGGGAACCTATATATAGTAAACCAGTACCGGATGCGCCCAAAGGTAGTCCTCCTCCCCCAGGTAGCCCGCCGCCGGGTGCGCCAGTACAGCGATCGCAAGCTCCGCCTGCAGTGGGAAAAGCACCGCCGCGCGCAGGAGGTCCAAGGGGACCTCCTCCGGTGAATGATAAAAACCCTGAAGTGGATGAAAAGATAGTATGTAATGATAATGGTGAATGTAGAAAGAAATACATGGAAGCTTATAAAGCAACGGGTTGTGTTGGCGATGTAGAACCGGCGGTTCTTGATTGGTGGAGAGAAAAGAAGGAAGACAGTAATATATGGAAAGATATGATGAACAGATGTCAAAAGAGTTTGCAACCAAATATAGAAGATGGTGGTGAATTAACAAAGGAACAGTTATTAGACGCCCAAATGAAATGTTGTGGAGGAGCAGGTTGTAAGCCTAAAGCGTGTGCATTACAAACAGAATGGCTTTATAAATGTGAAAAGGGTGGCGTAGGGGGTCCAGGCGGCGATTCACCATTTTGCCCTGTTCCTCCCGGAGAAATTCAGGTGCCTGCTCCAGCTCCAGTTGTTGCGAGTGTAGAAGATAATACTGAAGTTCCAGCGCCCGAGCCTCAACCTCGCCAAACACCAATAACGCCAGAAACTATTCCCGAGACCCCAAAGGAGGAAGATACACCGCCAATTCAAATTCCTGGACATACTCATGGTGCATATGATAACGAACAATCAGGTCTTTTAGAAGATATAAGAAATACTATAAGTAAAATGAAAGAAAAAATGAATGAATCAAATAAAAAGGACAATAAGACAAAACTTACTCCGGACCAATATCTTTTATGGAAAAAGGCGGTTGGCGCGATTAAAGTTCCGATAAAACCGAAGAATAAGCCACAGCCTATTTCTGTTAATGTTGATGTTACTGATTCACGTGAATTGCATTATCAAATGCCCGCTCAAGGTGATAATAATATAGATAAATTAAAAGATATTTTAGGTAAAATGAATCTCAGCGAAGCTACAAAACAGGAAATAGGTAAGGAATTAGGAAATGTAAAGATAGAAGGTAAAAAGATAGAAAAGAAAGAAGATGAGTCTTGGTCTGCCAAGCAAGCACATAAGTCCCATTCAGCAAAGTTTTCTAAATTATTAAAAAATGCCAAACAATCAAAATATGTTGCGTATAATGAGGACGATTATGGTGATTTGAAAAAAGGACAAAAGGAAAAGGAATCGGCATTGGAGAAAGGTTTATAGATTTCATATTATAATATGAAATCCAAAAATTATCGGGCATACATAAGTCCGATTCTCCCAGATATAACGGATATTATATTATATCTAAATTCATAAACGCGTAAATCAAAAGTATAATCGTGTAATGCAAAAGCATTTTTTCTAACACCAATAATAACCCCATTAGGATTTTCTTCAGTGGCTTCAGAGCAAATTATATCAAATTTTTTCCCTTCTGGATTTTTAGGTGTTTCTATAGTATTAAAATCTAATCTAATAGATTTAAAAGTAGACATATTTTGTGCGCCCGATGGTTGATATTCTCTAAAATTACTATCAATGCAAAAGTTATAACAATATATTCCATCTCTAGCATTTCCTGTAGTTCTTAACCATTTTTCTGCATATTCATAGAAAACGGCAGGTAAAGCTTTTTCTCTATACTCTCCATCTATCATAAGTGCCATATTTTGCATAATTTTCTTTTTATTTTGTGGTTTTAAAGTTGTATATATAAAAATATTAGGAGATGGTGAAGGATATCTTGTTCCCGATGAATCAATAACATTACTCGTATTATCAGGTTGTGTTGGTAAAACATTATTATAGGCCCAATTAGTAAAATTAGACCACTCATTTCTCATATATGCATCATTTCTTCTGAATCGCCACATATAAGATGGTACAAGGTCTCTACTATTTATTTCTGTGCTAATTGTTCCCACAACATTAAAGTAATCATTTTCAAAAACCTGTTGAACAAGATATTGCTGCTCAGTTTCTGCAAACCAATTTCTTTCATCTTTATCTAAAAATATATAATTAGAAAGTAAATGAACATCTGCATTCCAATCGGTTCGTTTATTAATATATACTGCTGAAGAGGCATCTTGTGGAGGTTGAATAAAACGATAAAATGAATGTAAATCATTTCCAGGATTTGGTGCGATATATGGAAACTGGTAAGGTATATCTTCAACATCACGTATTCTGTATAATTCTTTAAAGGGTCTGAAAGTTATATTAATTGCAATTTCGCTATATTGAATAGCTACAAGTGGTAATGCTGTTTTAGTGATTACACCAAACCAAGGTTCAATTGGTATAATCAATTGTTTTGATAATATTGATGGTTCAATATTACTTTCATTTTCTCTATAACACACCGATGGATAAACATTAATATTTCCATATGCATTTCCTGGGTCATATAATTCAGGAATATTTCCTGTCATTCTATTCCATAAATCTTTTTTAGTTTTTGAATAATCTCTTTCTTTCAAACATTCTAAAAATTCTCCCGAATATTGTGCTAATATTTGGCCTCCACCTGTTATAGTTACCTGCTTAATCATTTGTGTTCCGATATTTTCAATCCATTTAAATTCATAAGCTCCTCCTCTGAATTCGTATGTATCAGAATAATCTCTTTTATCATATGGTGCGCTTTTCGTTGATGTTGAAGGCCAATAAACTGAGCTATATATATTGGGTAAATTCACAACAACATAGGTATCGTGTAATAAATCAGCATATCGCGGTATAATAAATTTCATATCCGTTTCTTCATGTATTTTTAGTTGTCGTAGTCCTTTAAAATCTATTCTAAATCGTTGCATTCCAAAATTAGTATATTTATTATATTTTGCTTTGAAGAAAGTTTTTTTAGGATTACCATTTAAAATGATATTTTCTGCTCCTATAGCTGCTAAAGTCATTAAACCGCCTGCCATTAATATATAATACATTTGATTTTTATATTTGTTTTAGCTAAAAGATTTTTTTCTAAAAAGTTATATATAATGATAGGATTAATAATAATGTGGGCTGCAGCATTGGTGACAATAATAGCAGCAAATTGGATTTATAGATATAATAAGAATAAATTAAAAAGAAATAATACAAATATGAATGCGCTTTATAAGACAAAACGAAGTAAAATAAGATCGGTAAATAAGAATGAAGAAGAATTCAAATATAGATTAAGAGATTATTATATTGCAAGTAGTTATAATTCTTGTTGTGGCAATGAATTTTTCTTTGATTATGTAGATTATGAACCTTTAAAAGAAGTTATAAATCAAGGTGTTCGTTGTTTAGATTTTGCTATTTATTCTGTTGATGGAAATTGTGTTGTTGCGGCAGGTAAAAATGCAAGTGTTGATATAAAAGGAACATTTAATAGTTTGCCGATTTCAAATGTGTTTCAAGTTATTAATCAATATGCCCAAAGAGGTACTGCAACGTGTCCTAATCCTACAGATCCTTTATTTTTACACTTAAGAATTAAAAGTAATAGAAGTGAAATTTATAACCAAATTGCTGATGCCTTAAACTCAAATTTTAAAAATTTACTTTCCAAAGATGACAAGAAATATTCATTTGAGGCTCATGGTGAGAATATAGGACAATGTCCATTAACAGCTTTTATAGGAAAAGTAATTGTAGTATTAGATTCGCCCAATATGAATTATAGAAAAACGCGATTAGAAGAATTGGTTAATTTTTCAAGTTCAACACCATTTTTCAAGCAATTGAGAAATTATGAAGTTGTCTATACCCATGATATGGATGGCTTAATTGATTATAATAAAAAAAACATGTCTATAACAATGCCTGATTATAGTACCGGACCAAACAATATTCCTGCCGGTTTGCATCATAAGTTTGGTTGTCAGTTCGTATGTATGAATTATCAAAATATGGATAAATATCTAGTTAATTATTTAGATTTTTTCAATGAAAAGGGTACTTCGTTTATTTTAAAACCAAAAGAAATGAGATATATAAAAACATATATTCCAATACCAAAACAAGCAAATCCAGATTTATCTTTCAAACCAAGAGCTATTATTATGCCCCAATATAAGGGATGGATGTAAAAAAATTTCTTTAAATAATATATACATTTAATGAATTTTAAAAATCTTAGTTTTGAAGAGAAAGAATTGTGGATACTTAGGAATGCTGTTGATAAAAACCAAAAATCAGCGGGAAAAGAAAAGATAGATAATCCAGAAATTATTAAGATAATAAAAATAGTTGAAAATTTTCTGATTGATAAAAAAAGGATTTGTTATGGAGGTACTGCAATAAATAATATTTTGCCGCTTGAAGACCAATTTTACGATAAGGTTGCTGAACTTCCTGATTATGATTTTTTTTCTCCCGACCCTTTAAATGACGCAATTGAATTGGCGGATATTTATTTTAACAATGGATTTACCGAAGTGAGTGCACAATCAGGTATGCATCCCGGAACTTTTAAAGTTTTTGTTAATTTTATACCTATTGCGGATATAACAGAATTAGTACCTGAATTATTTAAAAATTTACAAAAAGATTCTATTCTCATTGATAATATACACTATTCATCTCCAAATTTTTTAAGAATGCTGGGTTATTTAGAATTATCAAGGCCTTTAGGGGACACAAGTAGATGGGAAAAAGTATTAAAAAGAATAAATTTACTAAATAAAAATTATCCATTAAAAGGTTTAGATTGTGAAAATATAGACATCCAAAGATTATATGATACGGATAGAGAAATTGATGAGGAAGAAAGACTAATCTTTGAGATAAGTCGCAATGCTTTAATTAATAGAGGTGTTATTTTTTTTGGCGCGCTTGCTAGTAAAATGATATTAAAATACTTACCGAATTATAGAAAGGAAAAGATTCCAAATGTTCCAGATTTTGATGTTTTATCGCAAGAGCCATTAAAGGTCGCGGATTTCATAAAACAAAGATTGAGGGAGGGTGGTATAAAGAATATAAAAATTATCAAAAGAAAAAATGCTGGAGAAGTTATTGGAGAACATTATGAAGTTATCGTTGGAAATGAAACTATTGTTTTCATTTTCAAACCATTAGGTTGTTTAAGTTATAATAATTTTAAGCACGAAGGTAAAAATATTAAAATTGCGACTATTGATACTTTACTTAATCTTTATTTAGCTTTTTTATATACAGATAGACCTTATTTTGATGATAAGCGTATTTTATGTATTAGTGAATTAATGTTTAAAGTACAACAAAAAAATCGTTTAAAACAAACCGGTTTATTAAGACGATTTAATATAGATTGTTATGGTAAACAAAAAACAATTGAAGATTTAAGGTCTGATAAAAGTGAAAAATACAAAAAATTACAAAATGAAAAGGGGAGTGATGAATGGAAGAAACATTTTTTAAGATATAAACCTGGTCAAGATAATAAACCAAAACAAACTAAAAAAAAGAAAAAAAAGAAAAGAAGGAAAAGAAAGACGCGGAAAGGTATATTTAACTTTAACTAGAAACAACTATGTAAAAATAAATCAGAACACATATTTTTTATTATTGGCTCTATACTATTGTATAATTCGTTTTTTCTTAAAAAAGGCATTATATTTTTACCAAAATATGACATTAAACGCACAAAATATAAAAATATTAAAATAATTAAATGCTTTATTCGTAACATCATAAAATTACTTATTGACCACTTATTTACAAAACTACACATATCGCTCTCCTTTTCATTTTTAAAAAAAGAATATGCATCCAAAATACCTTCACTTACACGACCATAAACAGAAACTTCGTTCTTTGTTACTATGATATTCTTTAAACGACTTAAATTATTTGGCGAAATATATAAAATATAGTTATTTGCACTTTCAACCCTATCTTTAAAAATATATGGTAGTAACCCGTCCAAAAAAAAACCATTCTTACCCTTGAAATAACAATCGCCATTTATTAAATAGGGCAAATGAGCTGTCTTTAATAAAGACATCTTTAAATCTTCCTTATCTTTGTAATTACTTTTTACAATTTGTGATTCTTTATTATGGAAAGTTAAAAATAATTTTTTATTTTTTAATTTTAAAAATTCTTCATTACTTAATTTTTTTATATCCCTTTCAACGCTTGTATTCAAAACATTAAAATTTTGATTTTTATAAAAATATTTTCTTAATACCTGATATTCATCCAAAGCATCCTCTAAATTATTGGTTAAGTACTTGAAACATAATAAACCGCCCACACTACAACCAGACATTTTGCTTATTGTTACAATTCGCGCCCTTTCCATTTCTCTTAAAAAAAGCAAAATGCCTAAGACATAAGAACCATTAAAAGCACCTCCTTCTATCACAACATCTAAATTATATTTTCTTTTGGGTAAATTTTTTAAAAGTTCTTTAATATATCCTTCAAACATATGATATATTAAAATTTAAAAAATTTATTTTATACGCGGACTACAAACATTTAATTTATATGTTTACTTTTTTCTCGCCCGGAAGAATGGCGGAGAGTCGGAAAACTTGAACTTTTCCAATTATATCCTGTGGCAAATTCACTCATCGAATAACCATCTCCTTCCCCTAGCTCAATTTCCAACATTTTTCCAATTCTTTTGTGTCTATAATACCATTGAAATTTCAATTTCATCTTTTTTTCACCACCTTTATAACAAATAACGGCTTTTCTTTCAGCATCACCATGAAATCCAATTCCAGCTTTATCATGATGATATTTATTCAACTCACAATAAAATTTGTTTGCTTTTGGACCAAAAATTATCTCATTTACCCCCCTCAATAAATTCAAGAGAGGCAGCGATTTAAAATTATGGACCGTTCCTTTCACCGGAATTACAGAATAATCGGCTTTTTGGGCAAAATCCGCAACGCAACAGCAAATTCGCGCCCAACAATTTTTTACAGCACCCCTCATATATTTTTTTTTATCATACATTTCATCATGTTTCAGTTCATTTGTTAATTCCTGCGCAGTTTTTTTATGAATTTTTAAAACTTTGCCCACAACTCCTTTCATTACCAATAAATATGCTGGATTTGGTTTGGGCATATCTTCTGGAATTTCTTCACCCCACAATAAACACTTTAAATCTATTATTTTAGCATCCACTCCCAACGCATCTAATTTGGCGTGCGCTGCCAAAAATTCGTCTTGTGTAAAACCGTGCTCCAAATCTTTGCCTATTTTTTCATTTTTTCCTGTACCATTTTCTGCGACTGGTCCAAAAGTACATGAAATACTAAAATTATTCGGCGACGTTTTTGTGGCGGCGTTCATTTTATAATAAACCATAAGAAAAAAAAGGTAATCAATTTTAAAAGAAAAAAAGACCCGAAGGTCTAATTTCTTTTTTTTGTTTTTTTTTGTTTTTTGACATCATATATACTACTTACAAGTTGTTAATGAATTTACTGGTAGGCACCCATGTTGGTGAGGTCGTCGTCATCCGAGCCCCAGCCGTCGCAGCCGTCGCCGCCCTCGAGGTCGCGGTCCATGTCGCAGTCGCCCGAGAGCGGGATCGCGCGGAACTCGAATTCCGTCGCCGCGGGAATCTTCGGGCGCTTCTTGGGCGTCATGGGCGCCGGGAGCGGCGCGGTCTTCGCGCGGTTCATGATGCCGAAGGCACCCTGGCGGCGGAGCGCGGGCTGGTCGATCGCCGCGAGCGCCACGACCGCCTCGGCGGTGTCCGCATCGTTGTCGAAGAACGCCTCGCCCGCGGCGGTCTCCTCGAGGGTCTGCGCGGTCTTCGCCATCTGCGCCTCGAGCCACACCTGCTCCTCGGTAGCGACGGTCGGCGCATCCATGATACCCATCTGCGAGAGCAGCACCTTGAGCTGGGACACCTCATCGCTGGTCATGTTCTTGACCACCGCCGCCGCCTTGGCCGCCTTGCCCCACGCGCCCTGCGGCACGCGCGGCGCGCTCGCCTTCGGTCCGTTCCAGACCGGAGCGGACTTGGTCTTGCGGTCCTTGGAGCGCTTGGCGTCGCGGCAGCCGACGAGCGCGGCGTAGGCGTTGTCCCCGAGGGAGACGCGCTTGCGCTTCTGCTCGTCGAGCTGGAGCTGCTTCATCTGGTTCTGAACACCGTCCATGTGGTCGCCAACGCACGCGCCGCCGCAGTGCTGGTGGTTGCGCTTGGACATGCGCGCCTCGTGGATCTTGCGGCGCTGGTCGCGCGACTTCAGGCGCGGGCAGAACTTGGGCGTGTGTCCCGAGCCCTTGCAGTATCCGCACTTGGTGGCCGCGAGGGTCGGGCAGCAGGGCTTCCCGTCCTTGCTGTCCTTAATCCAGTGCGAGTGGACCACCTCGTCGGGCTTCCCCGAGTCGAAGCAGAACTTACAGAACGGCTGCTTGGCAACCACCTGGCTAATCTTGGAATCCATTTGATGAATTTGAGAGATTTTTGAGAGAGTTTTGAGAGAGTTTGGGGTTTGGTTTTTTTTTGCTTTCTGTGTTGAGAGCGGGTGTCATAATCAAAAAGAAAAAAAAAGTAATCAATTTTTTTTTTGACTAACCGTTTAACTCACATAAAATTGAACATTTTTTTTTCTTTTTGATTATGACAACCTCCTCCACAAATGAACAAATCTCAGGAAAACTGTTATAACAAATGGTTAAAACTGGCAAATCTTCAGAAAAAAGACTATCAAAAATATGCCATCAGCTGGTGTTTGCAAAAGGAAACCGAATATAAAGGTGGTCTCTTAGCTGATGAGATGGGATTAGGAAAATCTTATGTTATGATGGGATTGATCGCTGTTAAACCGTTACAAACATTGATTGTAGTGCCTCCTGCACTGTTAGAACAATGGAAAGAAATTCTAACAAAATTTTTACACCCACCATCCGTCTATCACGGTCCTCAGAAAAATAAAATCAATTTTGGAAGAATAGTCTTAACAACATACAATTTGCTATTAAGGCTAAAAATTCGGAAAAAATCTTGGGAAAGAGTGATTTATGATGAGGCACATCATCTTCGAAATCATAATTCCGAAAAATATATGGGCGCTGAAAGAATAAAAAGTAAAATAAATTGGATGGTTACAGGAACGCCAATCCAAAATAAAAAAAATGATTTATATTCACTATGCCGGATTCTAAGGATATCAATAAAAACTCCAATTGAAAACTTTTGTTTGCGACGGACAAAAGAAGATGTTGGATTGAAATTACCCAAAATAACTATCCACAACGAATTGATTGACTGGAAAACAAAAACTGAAACAGATTTTGCACTAGATATCCATAGTTTGTTAAAATTAACACGTATTACAGGTCGCTCATTCAATCCAATGTTAAACACATTGAAGCAAACAGGAGGATCTGGATTTCCAGCAATAATGCGAGCAAGACAAGCTTGTGTATTGCCAGAACTAATTCTAAAAAATCTTCAACAATTTATAATAACAGAAGGCTTGGATACAGAATGGCTAACAAATGGCTATATCGAATCATTATCTAC
>Ga0115002_10007254_pt1 | contig 12519 bp, 4 predicted proteins | sample ArcticOcean_MG_C_8_FD_89576 | JGI IMG/M metagenome (GOLD analysis project Ga0115002, IMG submission 89576) | Marine microbial communities from western Arctic Ocean - ArcticOcean_MG_CB11_86 | ecosystem: Environmental > Aquatic > Marine > Oceanic | place: Arctic Ocean: Canada Basin | collected...
GCAAAGTTTGCCCGAGGCACTGGATAAGTTCCAGATAGAATTGCCCGCGCAAGTGGTCGAACAGTTGGACTTGTATTGTCGAGTGTTGTGGGAATGGAACACGAAACTCAATCTCACTAGGCATACCGACTACGACACTTTCGTGGCGCGTGATGTTGTCGATACTCTGATGCTCTCGGAACTATTGGCTCCCGATGAGGAAGTCTTGGACATTGGTTCGGGTGGCGGTGTTCCTGGCATCACGCTGGGAATCATTCGTCCCGATCTGTCCATTGGCTTGGCGGAATCAGTTGGTAAAAAGGCCGAAGTGCTGAACGATATCGTCAGTCAAGTTCGCGTTCCGCAAGCGGTGTTCGCTGAGCGAGCGGAGTCGTTGCTGGAGGAGTTTCGCTACGACGCTTTGACGTGCCGAGCGGTTGGTCCTTTGTGGAAAATCTGCAAATGGTTCGAACCGCATTGGGGCGCGTTCCGGCGTCTACTTGCAATCAAAGGCCCCAAGTGGGTCGACGAACGCAAGGAAGCGAGGCATCGCGGCTTCCTCAACAAGGCCGAGATGCGGAAGGCTTCGGAATACATAATGCCCGGCACGGAATCCCGTAGCTTCATCCTGAAACTATGGCGAAAAGGAACTCCCGAACCGACGCCCGAAATCCCAGACTGATAATCCCCAGACTCCTGCATTGACGATACGGCGTCCAAAGGGGGCTTTCCCTCGAGTCGTACTTCCGTAATATAGATCAATTACGCGTTTTGCAGAGACCCGAGGGATGCGTCTAGCAGCAGTACTTTTCGCTGCCGACCAACCCCGTCAGTATTATCCAATTGCTACTACCATCCAATTGCTACAAAAATTAACCGACAAACCAGTAATGGCCAGCCATGTCCAAATACAATCTCACTCACCTCAAGCAACTGGAAGCTGAGAGTATCCACATCATTCGCGAAGTCGCGGCCGAGTTCAACAATCCGGTAATGTTGTATTCGGTCGGAAAAGACTCATCGGTGATGCTGCAATTGGCATTGAAAGCGTTCTACCCTGCGAAGCCACCGTTTCAGCTAATGCATGTCGACACGACTTGGAAGTTTCGCGAGATGATCGCCTTTCGGGAAGAGTACGCCAAGAGCGAGCTCGGTCTCGATGTGATCGTTCACATCAACGAAGAAGGCAGGGAGTTGGGCATCAAGCCTTGGGAAGATTCCGAGAAGCATACGGAAGTGATGAAGACGGACGGTCTCAAGCAAGCTTTAAACAAGTACGGCTTTGACGCTGCCTTTGGCGGTGCTCGACGCGACGAAGAAAAGTCGCGAGCGAAGGAGCGTGTCTATTCATTCCGCGACAAGAATCATCGCTGGGACCCCAAGAATCAACGACCGGAGTTGTGGAATCTGTACAACTCCAAAGTGAACAAAGGGGAGAGCATTCGAGTCTTCCCGCTGTCCAACTGGACGGAATTGGATGTCTGGCAGTATATCCACTTGGAGAAGATCCCGATCGTTCCGTTGTATTATGCTGCTGAACGGCCAGTAGTAACGCGCAACGGCGTGATGACAATGGTTGACGACGACCGCTTGGAGCTTCGTCCCGGTGAAGAACCGGAAATGAAGATGGTCCGTTTCCGAACGCTCGGTTGTTACCCGCTGACCGGAGCCGAAGATTCCAAAGCCCAAACACTTCCCGAGATCATTCAGGAAATGCTGCTCACCAAAACTTCCGAACGACAAGGTCGAGTCATCGATCAAGACGAAGGCGGTGCGGGTATGGAAGAGAAAAAGCGGCGAGGTTATTTCTAGGCGAGGTTATTTCTAGTCGTCGGTCGCTGCCATACCGCAGCAAACACATAACGTAGCAAACACCGACTGTAGCAAACGTCGTCTCGCAACGCGAAAGGCGACTGTAAGAATCCAGCACACAACGAGTCAAACATGTCTCACCATTCAGACCTTATCGAAACTGACATCGACGCCTATCTCGCTCAGCACGAACACAAAGAGCTGTTGCGATTTATCACATGCGGTAGCGTCGACGACGGCAAGAGTACGCTCATCGGTCGGTTGTTATATGACTCGAAGATGATCTACGAAGACACTCTTGCGGCGATCACAAAAGACAGCCAGACTCACGGGACAACAGGTGGCGGTTTTGACCCCGCGTTGTTGACCGATGGACTCAAAGCAGAACGCGAGCAAGGAATCACGATCGACGTTGCGTATCGATATTTCTCGACTGCAAAGCGTAAATTCATCATTGCTGACACGCCTGGCCACGAACAATATACGCGGAACATGGCGACTGGCGCGTCGACTGCCGACTTGGCAATTATCCTGATTGATGCCCGCGAAGGCGTCCTGACTCAGACGAAACGCCATAGTTTCATCGCTTCACTGCTAGGCATTAAGCACATTTTGGTCGCCGTCAATAAGATGGACTTGCTCGAATTTAGCGAGGAAGTTTTCGAACAGATCAAATCCGACTACAAAGACTTTTCCGCGCGGCTCGACATCGGTGATATGCACTTCATTCCGATCTCCGCATTAAACGGCGACAATGTCGTCGATCGCAGCGAACACACGCCGTGGTACGACGGTCCAACGCTGATGGGCTTCCTCGAGGAGGTCTACATCGGTTCGGATCGAAATCTCAAAGACTTCCGCTTTCCTGTCCAAATGGTCAACCGACCTCACTTGGACTTCCGCGGTTTCTGCGGGACAATCGCATCTGGCATCATTCGCAAAGGTGAAGAGATCACCGTGCTGCCTTCGCGAAAGACCAGCAAAATCAAGTCGATCGTGACATTTGACGGCGAAATGGACGAGGCCTTTGCCCCACAAGCCGTCACTTTGACTTTGGAAGATGAAATCGATGTCAGCCGGGGAGATATGATTGTCCGCCCCGGAAACCTGCCGCGAATAAGCGACAAGGTCGACGCGATGGTCGTTTGGATGGCCGAAGATCCACTGGTTCCGGGCAAGACCTATTGGTTCAAACAGGGCACCAGCATGGTAACGGGGTCGATCAGCACCCTGCGATATCGAGTCGACGTTAATTCGCTTCACCGGGAGGACGCGCCAACTCTAAAGCTCAACGAAATCGGCCGCGTAGCAGTCAACCTTAGCCAACCTATTTGCCACGATGGCTACAAGAACAATCACGGCACTGGCGCATTTATCATGGTCGATCGATTGACCAATGTGACGGTCGCCGCCGGAATGATCCACGATCGAGCGCGGCAAGCTCAGAGTCCCGACGTCTGGGACTCCGAACCTACCAGTGAAGATTTACACCGTGAAATCAGCACGGTGACTCCCGAAGAACGCCAATCTCGCTACGGACAAAAGGCCGCCACAATCTTACTCACCGGCTTAACCGGGTCCGGAAAAACAACGATCTCCTACGCGTTGGAACGTCGGTTGTTTGACGAAGGCCGAGCAACTGTCGTGCTCGATGGCCAGAACATGCGACTAGGCATCAGTCGCGATCTCGGATTTACCGCCGACGAACGCTCCGAGAACCTACGACGTAGCGCTGAAGTCGCCAAACTGTTCAACAACGCGGGACTGTTCTGCGTTGGAGCGTTCGTCGCCCCCAGTGGCGAAGTTCGCGAGAAGGCAAAAGAAGTTGTCGGCGCGGCACGGTTCTTTGTCGTCCACCTCGCTGCTCCAGTCGAGGTCTGCCGAGAGCGCGATACCGATGGACATTACCCCAAAGCCGACTCGGGCGAAATTGCCAACTTCCCGGGCGTGTCCGCACCTTACGATGTCCCAGAAAATGCCGATTTGGTTCTCCCAACTCACGAAATCGAAGTCAACGAGTGCGTCGACCAAATCATCGCCATGCTAGAATCCAAAGGCATGTTTCTCTAACCAACTCTCCCCAGCCTTGTCTCTTACTCATTCTTGTCTCTTACTCTTAATCCTAATCTTAATCCCCAATGCGATTTGAGGTCAGAATTGAGAATATCGCGAGAGCGCACCCGCGTCAGGTCCCGGAAAAGGCGTTGCAATGCCTAGCCTATTAGCTCGCCCATTGTGCGGTTTGGCTTCGATTTGGCCCCGATTTCCTAGGGTGGCGTTCTGCCTCGCTGGGGCTCGGCGAACTGACCCCAGGCTCTTGTTGCAACGCCTTCGGCGTAAAGAACCGAACGGCAATGCTACGGTCTCCATTTTCCCTGAAGAATCGATACAACCGTTGCCGATGATCAGTTAGTTGACTTTAATGACTAACATGCGTAACATGGTATACTTTATTGACCAATGCCCATGATGGGTATGGGTATTTTGGTGGAGACAAGGGCAAAACGATGAGTCAACCCGCTCGATTTAGTAAACCTAAGATGTTACCTAAAAAAGACTTACCTCAGCTGCGAGTCATTTCGCCCGGCGACGATATTCAACCGCAATCGGGAATCGAAATGACCCCGGAGCTGGAAGAAGAGATCAAGCGTCGCAGCGCTGAGCTTGAATCAGCAACTCCCCAGCAGATCTTGAAATGGGCTGTTGAGCGATTTGCCCCGCATTTTACGATGGCGACAGCTTTTGGTCCCGAGGGGATGACGATCATCCATATGCTTTCGGAGATCGCCCCCGAGACACCTATTTTCAACTTGGATACTGGTTATCAGTTCAAGGAAACGCTCGAGCTACGCGAGCAGGTGAAGGTCAGATACGGGATAGAAGTTGAGTACAAGCGACCCGATTTAACGGTGGAGCAATACGAAGAGCTTCATGGCGGTCCGCTTTACAAAACGAATCCAAGCCAATGTTGCGGCGATCGAAAGCTGAAAGTCTTGGTGGATGCGGTAAAGGGAAAGCACGCTTGGGCGAGTGCGATTCGTCGCGACCAGAGTCCGGACCGAGCGAAGGCGCCGATCGTTGGCTGGGACAAAAAGTTTCAGTTGGTGAAGATCAGCCCGTTGGCAAACTCCACCAAAGCAGAGATCTGGAACATGATCCTGGACCACAAGATCCCGTACAATCCGCTACACGATAGCGGTTACACCAGCGTGGGATGCTGGCCATGCACACGAGCCGTAGGCGCGGGTGAAGACGAGCGTGCTGGTCGCTGGAGCGGCACGGCAAAAACCGAGTGCGGCTTGCATTCGATGGACGATTAGCACTGAATTGAGGGGCTCGCGTGAATATCTCCGCGAAGACCGAATACGCTTGTATCGCAGTGCTGGAGTTAGCAGCTCAGTACGGTTCGGGGCAACCAGTTCGCATCGGCATGATCGCCGATAAGCACGGAGTTCCTTCGCGGTTTCTCGTCCAGATCTTGCTGCAATTGAAAGGTGCCGGACTGGTAGGTAGTACCCGCGGCGCTTCTGGCGGTTATCAACTGATCCGCGATCCTGCCGAGATAACTTTGGGCGAAGTGATGGCAGTGATCGAAGGTCAAAGTTACGAGGTGACCAGCAACGCCACCCGCGAGACTTCAACATCTCGAGTGTTGTTAGAATCGTGGAACGAAGTGGCGACATTGCAGAATGAAATGCTCTCTGCAACGACGTTCGCCGATTTGGTGAACCGAGCCAAAGACGATTTGGCAAACATGTACTACATCTAGCGCCCACTTCTTACCCCTGAGGTGGGGGAAACTGTTAGGTCTGCCGCCCCACGTCACGCTTGGCATTCTAATCCCCATAAACCGCATTACTGCACTTGGTGTTGTGCTCAAATATGTGGACAATACCGTTGAATCATGGGACATTCGTTAATTGGTCTTAGCATGATTCGCGAGGATGTAGTGGTTATTCTTCCCGCGCTGCTACGTTGGCTGAACAAGTGTAACGATTTGTGAATCCAGCGCAATCGTTACTGGTGCTACAGATTTCAAACTTTGAACACGAGTGATAAGAATTCGCGTCAATTAAAGAACGTTGAATTCAAGAACTGAACGCGCTAAGCATACTGAAGCCTTACGTCAAAGATACGCACAATCTCCGGAGCTAATCGATGTCCCTTCGAGATCGCCAAAACGTCAAACATTCCCCCTACACATTTGCGCATGCCAAGAAGAATCGCCGCAATCGATTGCGTAAGCGAAGCGCGATGCGCTGGATGGCATCGCTCGAGCCACTTGAATCGCGGTTGTTGCTGGCCACATCGATTCTGGACGGGGGCCTCACGTCGACTTTGACGGATGGCGTCCTGACGATCGACAATCCGGGTGACGAGACCAACGACTTTGTGCTTTCGTTGACGAATGGTGGCACGACGCTACAAGTAACTGATGCCAACCCAGTTGTCGATGACGATATCGAATTACCCTTTGCAGATGTTGACCGCATCATCCTCCACGGTCAAGGCGGCGACGACTGGCTGACGGTTGATTTCGATGGCGGTTCACCTATACCTTCGGGCGGTATCGATTACTTTGGTGGCGACAATGTTACGGCCAACGGCGATGGTCTCAGTATTGTTGGCGGCCCCGGTTTCGATTCGCTGGTCTACGACGCGGACACACCTGGCGGTGGTGGTTCGCTGACCTTTGACGACACACACGTAATCAACTTCCGTGATTTGGAACCGGTCACGGTCGCGCCCGTAGCTGGCACAGTTACAATCAATGTCGATCCGTTAGACACATTTCCAGGTACGACAATTACATCGACGGTTACCGCTGGACCGCTGGTGGGCCAGAATACGGTCAATTTCTCCGTAGCCTTGGAGAGCATGACGTTCGCCAATCCGACCACGGCGTTGATCATTAACGGCGACGCCAATGACGATGATGTCATCACGTTCACCTCGGTCGACGCTGGCTTCGGTCCGTCGGTGACCGTGGACGGTCAAGGCGGCACTGATACAGTCAACTACAACGCCAGTATGACGTTGGCCGGATTGACCTCCACCGCTGAGACGACGAATGTCACCGCCGTAGTGGACGTTTCCGGTGCGGGAACTCCGCTGATCGAAATCCATACAGACAATATCGCCATCACCGCCGCCCTGAATGCGGGCACGGGTCGCGTAGAGATCGATCCCGATACGAACAATCGAGTCATCAACCTCGGCGGGGTAACGGGTGGGCTGGACCTGACTGACACCGAAGTCGACTTCGTCACCGCTGGTGTTTTGCAAATTGGCGATTCCAACGCGGGACGAATCCGCTTCCATGGTACCGGCAATAACGGTTTGATCACTCCCGCCAATACCGATACGGTACACCTGATTTCCGGTTCGTTTGTCGACGACGACTCCAATAACAACGCCGGTGGCGGAATTCGCGTTGCGAACCTGGCGATCGAAGCGAACGGTCAGGCTGGCCATTACGGCATTCTTTTTAATAACACGAACAACGGGGTGGAGACTCACATCGAGACCTTTGCCGCTCGCAGTAGCAATGGTCGTATCCGCTTGGTCGATAACAACGCCGTTGCCGATTTGGGGCTGACGATCGGCAGCGTGGACGGCATTGTCGGTGTAATTAATACTACGCCGGGAAGTGCCAACAATGCCCGTGAACGTATTGATATTGATACGGCGACTGGCAATTTGGTGGTTGCGAACGTGGGTGCCGCATTTGAGATGCGGACTGGGCGAGAACTGGTGCTGCGAGCGCGTCAAAACAATCGAGATGTCATTATCGATTCCGGTGCAACACTGCGACATGACCTCGCTGGCGCCCTACTGCTTCGCGCCGACAACATTCAGCTGAACGGCAATATTGATTCGCCTGGGCGAATAGTTCAATTGCGAACCGACGACAATAGCGACGGCGACGCGATTAACATCGGCGATACCACCGACATCAACAACAACGTCTTACAGATTTCGGACGCCGAACTGGACCGGATCACTGCGTCTCGAATTTACATCGGGCACCACAACTTTGGCAACACCGAAGGCGCAGGCGATATCACTTTCACGGCGGCAGTCTCGCCAGGGGGCAGTACAGAAATGCGACTGCGCACCAACGCAAGCGTTTCGCAAAATGCAGGTGCCACGATTACCTCGGTAAACAATCTCGGCATCCAAGCGCGGGGCGACGTGACGCTTGATGAGGCCAACGTCATCGCCAGCAATCTGGCCATCGATGTGCAAACGGGAGCGGCAGCCACCAGTGGGAACATCACCTTCCGCAACAATGATAGCGACGCATGGAACATCAACGGCAACGCTGGCGTGGGCAACTTCCTCCGCACCGACAACGGAGACATAGTCGTTACCTCGATCGGCACCGTCAATGTCGATGAAAGCACCACAAATGCGGACATCGAAGTCGAAGCCCGCACCCTGGGTATCGGCGACGGCGACATCACGTTCAATATCGGCGCGGGCACGACCGACGGTCGCGATTTTCAGCTTAATGACGCCACCTCCGGAAACAACGATAAGACAAACGTGGCCGCCGACGGTGACATCAACATCAATCTGCTGGGCACGGGCGACGCACGAATATTCAATTTGGACTCGTCCCGAGTCGTAGCTGGAGGCAGTATTTCGTTTGACATCCTCGGTTCGGACGACAACACACGCATCGTGCCGCACGGGGGCGCACAAATCACCTCGGGAGGCACGACGGACTTCGTCGTCCGATCGAACAACGGACAGTTCATTACCAACTTCGACGACTCACTGCCAGTTACGATTAATTCGACCAGCGGCACGTTTACCGTGCAGGTGGACCGCTGGGCCCTGGAGGCCAATACCGTTCTCAACGCTGCTGGGCAGCGGATGATCGTCCGACCGTTTGCCGATGGGGATGACATCCGTCCGGGCGATGTAGGCAGTAGCACAGGCGCCTTGCGGATCTCCCAGAACGAAATCAACACGATCACGGCAGACGTTCTGCAATTGGGCGACAATTCGACCTATACTGGCGACATCGTCATTCCAAATGACACGGTCGTGAATCCGTTACAAGTCGACACTGTTCACTTGCAAAGCACTACTGGCAACGTCTCGGACGACGCCAACGATCATCTCGACGTACAAGACCTGGCGATCACCGTTCCGGCGGGCACGGTAACGCTAGACGATCCAGACACCGATGTTGACGACTTAGCGATTGATAGTGGTGGCGCGATCACTATCGTCGATACCGACAATCTTAACATCGCCACAGTGGACGCCGTTGCGGGCGTGGATTCCGACGGCAATGACGTGGATATCACCGCCGGTGGCACACTGACGTTGGACGCCCCGATCACCGCCACAGGCGCAACCGTTTCGTTGGATATAACATCGGGCGGTATCGTCGACAACAACGCAACCAATCCCGATATCACGGCACTTGAGGCAGCCCTCGAGGCCACATCTGGCATCGGCAGCGGCGCCGCGCTTGAGACGGCACTTAGCACATTGGCGGCCAGCAACACGGCCAGCGGTAGCATCGAAATCGACAACGACGCTGGCGGCCTGCTGACGATCGGCACCGTGGATAGTCTGGTTGGCGTCACAAACACTGGCGGCGCGATCTCGATTACCAACGCCAGTCCATTACTTGTGTCTAGTGACGTGTCCGGTGCAGGAGATGTAACACTGGAAGCCACAGACACGGTGGCGGCTGGCGACGACCTGACGATCAACGACGGGATCACGGTCGAAAGCACAGGCGGAAACGTCTTCTTAATTGCTGGTGACATTCTGGAACTTGGCTCGCCCGTAAATAGTGCGGCGACGGTAACGGCCATCGCGGCCACGAACGTTGACATTTCCGGCTCGGAAACGTTTGCCATCGACTTAAACGGCGTGGCGTCGTTCGATCAATTGGCGGTCACCGGCGGCGTTGTTTTAGGCGCGGCAGTCGTGGACCTGGATATCACGCTCGGTTTTGCCGTGGCCAATGGCGCTTCGTTTACGATCATTGACAACGACGGCGGCGACGCGGTCAGCGGCAACTTTAACGGTTTGCTCGACGGCAGTACGTTCTTCAACGCGGCGGCGCCGGGTGTTCCACTGGAAATTAACTACGATGGTGGTGACGGTAACGACGTAGTGATTACTTATGACATGACTCCGATCTTGGTAGGTACGGCCGGCGCAGACCATTTCCTCGTGCGGGAGGAAGTCGGTGGTAATATCGAAGTGCATTTGACCACTGGCCCTGGCTTCGGTTCGACGATCAATTCGACTGTGATCAATGTGCCTCGAGTGAATTTGACCGACTTGACCATTAACAGCTTGGCTGGCAACGACACGGTGACGGTTGATTACGGCCACACCGGGGGTTTCTTCAATCTGCCGATTGTCTTCAATGGCGGCGATCCGACGATCTCGCCGGGCGATGAGCTATACATTGAACGAGATGCTTTTGCGACAGTAACCCACGATATGACTGGGGCGGATGCGGGCAATTTCGACATCGATGGAAACATCGATCTGATCAGCTACACAGGGCTGGAAGAAGTCGACATGACCGTCAGCACGGTGACGGATTTCGTTTCTAACTTGCCTGCGGGCGCAGATAATGCCCAACTGAGTGATCAAGGCGCATTCCTGCGATTGGAAAGTACGGACGTACCAGCGACACACGTATTGATCGATTTCGTGACCCCATCGGGATCGATCACGATCACTGGTGGCGCGGGTGACGCGGTCTCGGTCAGCACGGCCTTGGACCTGTCGGCCAACGACACCGACTTGACCATAACGGCCGGCACGATCAACATCGACGGAGGCAGTATCAACACCGACGCGGCCGATCAAGCATACAACGGCGGTGTTGTGTTGGGCACGAATACGACGCTGACTGGCAACGACGTAGCGTTCAATGGCTCGGTCGATAGCGACGCGGGGATGAATCGCACGCTGCTCGTCAACACAATTGGCGCCGGCGATACGATTTTCGACGGCGAGGTTGGCGGTACGGACGCCCTGAGTTCGCTAACGACCGACGCGACGGGCCAGACGATCTTCGGCCCGACGTCACCCGTCTCGGTCACCACAACCGGAAACCAAGTTTACAACGACGCAGTGGAAGTCCAGTCCGACCTTTCGTTGACAGTCGGCGGAGCGTTGACAGCCAGCACAATTGATGATGACGCAACTGCTAACGATGCGAATGTGGTTGTAGATGTCACTGGCGCGACCACAGTCAATGGCGACATTGGCGCTACAAACCCGCTCACATCGCTCGACTTTACCTCGGACATCGCACTGGATGTGAATATCAATGTGACCGCTTCGGGCGATATTGAGTTCACCACCACCGATACCGCTGCAGCTGGCGATAACTTCTCGACTTCTGCTACTGCGACAATCACTAGTACAGCTGGCGATATCGAAATCAATAGTGGCGACAATGTCACTATCGCAGCAAACACCACTCTGGCCGCCGCTGCCGGAATGATCTCGATCAATGGCGACGTGGCCGATGCCGACGCTGGTACCGGTTCCACCATCTCGCTTCTGGGTACGTTTAACTCGGACGGTACTTCGCAGAACATCGCGGTTACTGGCGGTGCCGATGTCGATACCATTACGCTCGACCCCGTAGCCTCGGAATCAATTCTGCTCAACGGTGCAGGTGGCAACGACAGTTACTCAGTCCAACTCGGCAATCTCAGTGGCGGAGCAAACGCTGCGTTCATCGGCGATGCTGCCGCTGAGGGAACGGACGCTCTCACGATCGACGGTACGACTGCCGTAGACACGTTTACAATTAATGCGACAACAACCGCCGACTCCGACGAAACCGTTAACTACACGGCTAACCTCGAGGCCATCACAGTTAACGGAGATGATGGATCGGACGTCTTCAACGTGACACCATCCACGACGGCAACCATGGCCATTAACGGTGGCAACCCCGCCGCGCCGACATCGCCGGGCGATACGATCAACTACACCACTCCCGTTGGCCAAACACCAACGATCACTCAGACGGATGCCGACGGTGGCACGATTGCCACGACGGGCGGCTTCCAAACGATCACCTACGACGAAATTGAATCGATCACATTCTCTGGCGATGTGATCATCAGCGGAACCGCAGACGACGACCTGCTCGACATCGTCGCAACGGGCACCACGGCTGGCAGCTGGGTGCTGACCAACGATGTCGATGGTGACAACGGCGGACCATTTGTCGGCCCCACGGTGTCTTTCACCACGATCACTGGCATTACATTTAACGGCTTGGCGGAAAACGACGAACTGGAAGTCAACCATCCAGCAGGACTGTTCGCTCCAACAAACGGAATCACTTTCAACGGTGGCACTCAAGCGTTGATCGGCGACGATCGGATTACCATCAACGGTCCGGCTGCAGCCGTGACTTCGGTAACACATCAATTCGATGCTGCCTCGGTACCTGCGAATGGAAACGATGGCTCGATCACAGCTGCCATCACGGCAGGCAACACGAGTGTTATCAACTACACCGGCGTCGATCCCATCGACGACAACATGCCCGCTGCAACTCGAACGTTTGACTTCCGAGCCGCTGGTGAAACGGTGACACTCGCCGACGACGCGACTCCTACTGCTGGCATTACCAATATCACATCCAGTCTCGGAGCTGTCGTCGACTTTGTGAATCCAACGACTACGATGAACATCGACACCACCAACGGCAGC
>Ga0115002_10007257_pt1 | contig 12515 bp, 12 predicted proteins | sample ArcticOcean_MG_C_8_FD_89576 | JGI IMG/M metagenome (GOLD analysis project Ga0115002, IMG submission 89576) | Marine microbial communities from western Arctic Ocean - ArcticOcean_MG_CB11_86 | ecosystem: Environmental > Aquatic > Marine > Oceanic | place: Arctic Ocean: Canada Basin | collected...
AATTATAGCTGCGTCATATCGATCCAGGAGCCGTCCTTAGCACTGTGCTGACAGGCCTCCGCGAGTTGGACATCGCGAATTCCAGCCGAAAAATCGGCGTAGAATGGTGCATCGGCTACTACATGATTGATGAAGCCCTCCCATCCGAAACGGTAAGGATTCTTATAGGGAGCAACGTCTGGCACTTCTTGCCAGGGGTCATTGTAATTTACTGTATTTCGCATGGCGTCTGCATCACGTCCTACCCCGAAACCATGGAAGGCCGGCGTGTCACTTGCCGCCTGTTTCCAGCATCGACGTATGCCAGCTACAGCGGAGCCTTTTGTGCCGTCAACCTGAAAGGTGACTAGATCATCGCGCCGCACTCGGGTTGTCCAGGAACTAAGAATCGTTCCACGTGCACCATTCGCCATCTCTAATAGCGTGTGTACATTATCTTCAACGTCAACGTTAAAGGGTTTACCCGTCTCGTCTGCGCGTTTGCTTTGTCCTGTCCATGATGTTGCAGTAACTCTTTCTATCGGTCCAAGGATGCCCTCTATGATGTAGCGCCAATGCGGGTGCATGTCTGAGATCAGTCCACCGCCGCCCGTTTTTTGATAGTTCCAACTCGACCGTTGCGAGTCGGCCTCGATGCCATCAAACACCCACCAGCCAAACTCAATGTGGAATCCAAGAATGCGGCCGAAAAAATCAGAATCAACAAGGTGTTGAAGTTTTTGGAATCCCGGTAGGAATAATTTGTCTTCAACCACGCCGTGTTTCAGGCCATTAGCCTCGGCGGTACGCAGAAGGGCTAATCCGTCCTTAATCGAGGGGGCGAGTGGTTTTTCGGTATAAATATGTTTGCCAGCGGCAATTGCCCGCTTGAGCAAGTCAAGGCGCATGTGAGTGGCCGCTGCATCAAAGAATATAGGATAGGCGGGGTTGAGTAACGCTGCATCCAGATCGGTCGACCACTCGATACCGCCGATTTCCGTTGCAATCGCAGCTAGGCGCTCTGCATTGCGACCTACCAGAAGCAGATTTGGCATAATGATATCATCGCCGACGACAAGACCGCCTTCGGCACGGATTGGTGCTAGCGTGTTATGTAGATGTTGCGTCAAGCATATGCCACCTGTTGCACCATGCAGAATAATACCAAGTTCACGCGTTGCCATTTGTTATTCCTTGCGCTGAAGCTAAATGGGGTGAATTTTCCTTTTGTGCAACACACAATAGCCTCGTTGCCAGATGGGAGCAACTTCGACGCCGTTTTGAATATATTCTTTCACAAAACTATAGAGTTTTTGGGGGCGATATTTTCCGGGGCTCAGGATTTTATCGAATTTTGAATCCATTGAATTTCACGGGACCCAATCATTGTTGAACGAGGCCCCGCACAAGAGAAATTCGACGTTCTAGGGCGTATTATTAATATAGCCAAAAAAGTGAGCCTGGAAGAAGTATTTCCGGAGTCTGGGCGACAGTGTTTGGCGAGGGTGCGTCTCACGACATCTATCTTGATGTCGATGTAAATAATATTTATGATCTCCTAGAAGGTTTTATCGGTACTGAATCGGGGATTGCGGCACCTCCCTCCTTATGGATAAACTGAATAAACTCTAGTGATGGGGCTCTTGAGGCCTGGTTATTATTCTGCGACTCATATTTTGTCCACAATGGCGGTTTCGGGAATATGCGGGAGGTTAAAGCATGAGTACCATTGCAGACGACTTACTTGAATGTTCCATAGATCTTCACGCCCACATTTTCCCGCAACTCTTTGCCGGGGAGTTTGGGCGTGTGCTAAATCATGAGTGGGCCAAATTCGCCTGAGATTACGGGATGTGTGGGTTTACCATGAAAACCATTTATGGCCCACCAAGGCTGAAGCCCGGATTCTCAATTCGGTATATCCGGGAGTTACCGCCTTTGGAAGCATCGTGTTGGACTCGAATGAGGGAGGCATGTCCTCCTTCGCGGCCGAGTGCGCTGTCTCGGGGCGCACATCATATGGATACAACCTATTTTCCGGAACATGACATCAAATTTGGGGGCTACAACACACGAATCGCAGCCGCTCACTCCGGATAAGGTATATGATCTCGATGTTGTCTTACTACCTACCTGCATCGTGGTGCCCAAAGGCTATCGCATCGGTCTCTCTGTACGGGGGAATGACTAAGTTTATCCGGGGGGAGACGCTCAAGGATCTTAGTCCCTGGGCCAGATGAAGTTCGCAGGTGTCGGTCCCTGTAAGCACAATGATTCGAGGGAGTGCCCCGTTTTTATTTTCGGTGGTCGTGTATCGTTTCACGTAGGTCCTGAGTGGCAGGCCCATGTCCTGCTTCCTATTATCCCGTCCAGGTGAAATTTACAAATGGAGGCATCAAATGATTTATGAAATGCGAACTTACAAGTTAAAAATTGGCAAAGTGGCTGAGTTTTTAGATAATTTCCAACCCCTTTTCGAGAAAAGGCAGAAAATATCGCGTCTGCTCGGAATGTTTGCTGCGGATATCGGAGATTTGAACAGAGTCATGCACATTTGGGAATTTGAGGACGCCAAGCACCGTGATGAAGTTCGCACGGAGGCCATGAAGGAGTCTTGGTGGCCACCCAAAAGTGGAAATATTATTTTAGAGCAGAGCAATAAACTGTTGGTCGCTCCTCCATTTCGGCCGGAGCCCCGACTCGGCGATAATGGCGGTGTCTATGAGGTTCGTACCTATGGGGTGCAAACGGGAAAGATGAATGAAGTCATTAGCCGCTGGACTGAGCATCTTCCTGAGCGGGAAGCGATTTCGCCGCTCTCAGCGTGTTTCACATCGGAGTTCGGCACTTTGAATGAGTTTATTCATATTTGGGCATATAAGGATTTGCTTCATCGGGCAGAAGTTCGCGAGGCGACTAAAAAACTTGCGAATTGGCCTCCAGGTTCCGGTCCTTTTCTGTCCTCTCAAAATTCAGAAGTTTGGATTCCGGCCTCTTTCTCGTTGATGCATTAATAACATTACTCTTTTAAGGTGAATCTGATGTGATTGTTGATCCACACGTGCATATTATTCCTGGAAGTTTTGTCGAACACGTCCGAAAAAAGATTCGATAAGGCCATGACAATTCAAAAAGCCAAGCCCTGGAATTTGGTGGTGGGCTGAGGAAAGAAATAAGGCAAGGGAATTGTCCTGAAGTATCCTCTCCGAGATGATTTGACGAGTGTCTAAACGCGATTCAAGGGAATGAGAAAATGAGGTATCGATCTTCAGATTCTTTCGAGGGTTCCCGGGATGACCTACCATTCACTTTCCGCCAACCTGAATGAAAAGGTCTCCTCTGCTATCAAAGAATCTTTGCTTGGCCTTGCAAAGAAATATTCCGATAAATCGGTGTATGGCGCAATTGCCCATGCAAGATCCACTTGTAGCGGCAAAGGGATTCGAACAACAGCCAAGGCAAGCCATCTCGGCGCACAAATAGGTATAAACGTGGCGGGCAGGAATCTCGATGATCGGAAAATCGATATCGTTTGGCGCAAATTAATAAAGCGCGATGTACCGCTCTTTATTCATCCTCCGGGGGATAGGGCCACTGGTGACCGATTGAAGGATTATTGCCTGGATAATTTTATCGGAAATCCTCTTGAGAGCAGCATTTGCACATCGAGCCTCATATTTGGCGGTGTGTTTGACCTGTTACCAGATATTAATTTTTCACTTTCACTCACGGGATATTTTGCACCTTGGATTCGAGGCCGCTGGTAGCATGGGTATGGAGAGCGCACAGAGCCCAAGGTGAATCACGCTAAATATCCAAATCATTACATTAAGAAACTTCACTACGATACAATCATTCGCGATGCTAATGCATTCGAATTTGCATGTAAAGTTTTGGAAGCTAATTGAATTGTCTACGGTACTGACTGTCCCTTTGGTATGGAAAATTTGAGCAAAGCGGTAAAATTCTCGGGTTCTCCGTAATTTCACGGCAAGTTCAACATGAAATTATTACGGCAAAAGTGAAAAATAAATTTGATAAGCTGAAGATTTGATGCCAATTAATACCAAAGCATTAGGGTCTTTTTTGGAAAAAGACCCATGCAGAGAAAAGTTCAAAGACGAGATTGTGTGACCTCGGCTCGCGCGGCATTATTAGCGGCGTCAATGGCGTTTGGGTCTCTAAATTTAAATCGTCTTTTGAAGAGGTGATTGGAAAAGAACCGTTGCGATGTGTTTGAGTACTTGTCCTTACTTTCCCCACACCACCGCAAATGCACCCACGACTGAGATAGCGCCGCCCAAGGCGATACGCCATGTGACAGACTCCTGTTTCTGCATGAAGAACCAAGAGAGGAAGATCACAATAAGGACCGACAGGCGGTTGATGGGAATCACCTGTACTACTTCCCCCCGTTGGACAGCGGACCAGAAGAAGAGCGCGGCAATGAAGTTGGTCGCTGTTCCAAGGAACACGGTGAACAGGCCTCGAGGATCCCAGCGCCTCATGCCGACTTCTTTGGCAAAGGGCATGGCGGCGCCCAAAAGGAGGGCTCCTGAGGCGGCTGATACAGCCATTCCCATCGGAATTGAGGGGAGCATGACGAGCCCAAATTTTCGGAACATGAATGTTAATGAGAAGAGAAAAGAGGCGAAAACGGGAACGAAGTAGTAGCGGAGGGGGGCACCCACCTCATTAGCCTGCCGGTCGTAGAGGAGGAGGATGGTGCCGCACATTATGGCTACAGTGCCGGCGGCAATTCCCACGGTCATCTGCTCCCCGAGGAAAAAAACCCCCTGAAGGGAAGACCAAATCAGGACGGTTTGCACCATTACCTGGTTTCGCGAGAGTCCAATAAGGTTCACGCCCAAAAGGCTCAAGTAACGGCCCACCGAGCTGCCAAATACGCCGACCAGGGCAAACCAGAATAGGGCGGCCAGAGGCCAGGTTACTACCCCTTCCCCACTCGCATAGAGCCCAATCGCGAGGATCGCGGAGAAGATATTCAGCATTAGGGCAGTGATGGCGGGGCTCAGACGGTTCAGCGCCTGACGATATATCACCTGGGAAACCGCAACGAATATCGCGGCGATGAAGGACATCAGATTTGGGTGCAAAGTTTCAAACAATTAAGGCCATCCAGTCAAAATTGGAAATTAGTAATTATGGCCTGCGCCGATAGTTGTGTCACCAAGCCTTGACGAGTCAGAGCAAAGCAAAAGTTCAAGAGCGTAGCAAAGGAGTTGGGCCCCCACCTAAGCGTGTCTATGGCGATTTGTTGATATGGTCAATTATAGCCGATCGAGTATTGTGAAGCCTGGATTACCCAGAGAAAACTCACTTGAAAAAACCATAATGCAGGGTCAAACTATGCCTATCTTTTGAGTATGGACTTGTCGGAAAATCCTGAAATTGAAGGAGCCAGTCATGTCGGGCGCGAATCCTTGGCGGGGACTGTTCCCTGCCACAGCGCTTCCGTTTCACGAAGACTTGAGCATCGACGAGGAGAATCTTCGCGGCCTTATCCGCTTTCCGATAGGGGTGCGCGGAGTTTCGGGGCTGGCCTGCAACGGCCACGCCGAGGACGCCTGGGCTCTCACACGCGAGGAGCGTGACCTGGAGACGCGCATCCACGTAGAGGAAGCGGGCGGGTAGATACCGCCGGGGTGTCTGGGCTCTGTACCCGTGACTACGTCGAACAGATGGCAGATGCAAAGGTCTCTGGCGCGACGACCTGCCCGCCGCGCGGGCAACCAACGACCGAGTCCACCCGGTGGTGAATAACGCCGCTTTCATCAAGGAGGCGCTCCATATGGTGGGGATGCCTTCTCGACCCTGTGTCTCCAGGCCACCGCGCCGCTCTTTCGATGAACGTGACCGCGCAGCCATCCGCCGGGAGCTGGATGAATCGAGGTTCGCCGCGTTTTACGAGACGAGATAATGAGGTTGAGCATGCCTATATTGTATGCGTTTTTGCATAGGGCACGTTAGAAATAATTTTTTTCAGAAAAAACGAGATGTTATCTGAACTATTTCGTTAGAAAGGAATTTGTCTGCCATGGGTGTAAATTATCGAAATTCAGATCCGGATCGCGTTCGGCACATTCATCCGGCGGTTTGGCCTCAGTGGCCGTTCGACGAGGCCCCAAAGGTTAGGGAGCAATCGGCGCCTATCTACAATATCCAATCGGATACCAATTTGCGCATCTCCATGCTCGATGGGGTTCGCCTCGCTGCGGACGTCTACCGCCCGCGCGCGCCTGGCCAAAAATTTCCGGCACTTTTAGCGATCTCTCCCTACACGAAGGATCTTCAAATAAGCAATGTCCCCATTGCCCAAAATGAAGCGGGCATCACCGAGTTCTGGGTGCCCCGTGGGTATGTCCATATTATAGTTGATTCCCGGGGGACGAATGATTCGGAGGGAAAATTTGATAATCGTGGCCCCATCGAGCAGCAGGACTTCATCGAACTAATCGATTGGGCGGCCTCGCAGCCCTGGTGTAATGGTTCTGTAGGGATGGTGGGATGCTCCTACTTTTCTCTTGTCATGCTCTTGGCCGCCATCCATCAACCCGAGCCTCTAAAGGCGATATTTCCGTATGACGCTTGGACGGATAAGTACCGGCATCTTTATTACCCTGGCGGAATTCCCCAGACCGGCTATATGTGGATGTGGTTCTCGGCAATGAGTAATCTTCATTTTAGCAGCGGGCGCTCGAAGGACTTATCCGGCCTTCAGGATATGATGCGGGAAGGTCTTGGGTTTGAGCATCCCTATGACGGGGAGCATCATTGGACGGTCTCTCCTCAGCCTCACATTGATAAAATTAAAATCCCGACCTACTTTGGTTCCGATTGGTCTTTTTATTGGGATCATTTGCCTGGCGCATTCGCCGGCTGGGAGGGTGTAAGAGATATCCCGAAACGGATGCTCATTGGACCCAAGCCACATCCTTGGCGGCCTTTTGGCGCCTATCATCAGGAGGCTCTTCGTTGGTACGACCATTGGCTGAAGGGAATGGATACGGGCGTTATGGATGGCCCGCCGATTCAACTCTACGTCCAGGGTGAGGATCGCTGGCGTGGAGAGACCGAATGGCCACCGGCGCGGGCGGAGTGGAAAAAATTCTTTCTCGGGGGTGGCTCCGGCGGGCTCGAGGGTAGTCTTTCAGAAAACGGTGGTGCTACGGGCGAGCGAACTTATGTCAACGATCCGATGAACCGAGAGTGGCGCTACGGAAATCCGCGCCTCGTTTACCGGACCGAGCCTATGTCCTCGCCAATGGAACTGACCGGGCCTCTATCTATGCATCTTGTGGGAAGGTCGAGCATTGAAGATACTGATTGGATTGTGACGCTGCTTGATGAATCGCCAAATGGCGAGGTGAGGATATTGACCAGGGGCTGTCTTCGGGCCTCACATCGCGATCTGGATGAAGAAAAATCGCGGCCCGGCAGACCATGGCACCCGCATACCCGATCCGTTCCACTTATACCCAACCAAGAGGAAGTCTTTGAAATCGAGGTTGTACCTACAAGTAATCTTTTCCAACCCGGCCACCGGGTTAGGTTGGAAATTTCAAGTTGTGCCTCTGCCGTGGACCGGGTTGCTTACCTGGATACCTTGCCGATCCGGGCTGAGAATACTGTGATTGAAGGTGGCGCGGGCTCGTACCTTCTCGCTTCGGTCATCCCCAGGTAGGCAAGATTCTAAAGTTAACTTGTGTTTCGCATAACCTAGATTTCCCCCCTGTCCAAATTGGCGCCTGCGTCCTTAATTACTATTTTAAAAGATTAGCACTTCGCTACTTCGGAGCACTCATGTCGCCGGATTCAACCGTGTCGCTTTCGATTTTATAGAGTTCGTCGAGACCGATTATCTCTTCAATCTCGTCCCGCCAGCCGATCATTTTATCTTTGGGCAGGCCGGTATCTCCTTTCACGAGAAGGTTGGTAATAACGCGTTTCATCTCTTGTGTAATGGGACATAGTAAGGCCGTTGGGTAGCTGGCCATTCTGTATCCGAGTTCCTGGAATTCCTGTGACGTGAATACAGGCCTTCCGAAGCGATTGCCCTCGCTGTTGATATAAAAGACAGGTCCTTCGATATCCTTCGGAGTGTTCTCGGCCTCATCTAACGTGTTCGGGGCGCACATTATCATGTCAGCGCCTGCCTGAAGGCACAAATTCGCACGTTCTACACCCTGCTTGTAGCCTTCCGTCCGCATAACATCCGTTCGTGCGAGAATCGCCATGTTCGGATCTGTGCGGGCGGCTACAACCGCTTTGATCTTGGCGATGAATTCCTCGGTGGAGACGGTGTGTTCGATGCCTTTATGATAATGGGCGCGCTTGGGGAAAATCTGGTCTTCTATCTGAAGACAAGCGGCTCCTGTCCCTTCCATTTCCCTTGTCATCCGCATGACGTGAAGCGGCTCCCCGAAGCCAGCGCCCACATCAACCACGACAGGAATTTTCACGGCGGCGGTCACGTACCTAGTGATATTTGCCACCTCGGTCTGGGTCATCAGAGGCTCGCTCGTAACCAAGGCGGCGCCCATCTGGTATCCGCCCAGATGAACACATTCGATCCCCATTGATTCAGCTACCCTCGCGGTGAAAGGGTCCCAAACGCCAAGAGCGGGAATGTATCTCGAGCCGGAGAGAAGTTCTTTGAATTTGATGCGTGCGGGTGTGCTTGTCATTGTCGAATTCCCCGAATGAAAAATGCGGTGTGAGTGAATTATTAATGAAGTTTCTGAGGAGGTGATTCCTTTCAGAAATGAGCTTACCTATCGCGCTTGGCGAAGGCGAGGAATAATCTCATCGCGGCAATAGGAAATCTCCGGGTCGGGCATGGAGTAAGACTCTGGCCCCCGTATTTGCACGTGGTTCACTCCCAGTTCTTCCATCATCAAAAGACGGCTGACCCATTTGTCCGGGGTGCCTATCAAGGCAAGCTCGTTGACCACTTCATCGGGAATGAATTCGGTGGCCCGGCTCGCTTCATCAAGATCTAGGGCATGAGTGATGTCTGGATAGACATTGGTTGGGCTGGTTTTTTTCGTGGCTTCGTTTGGAAAACCGGCGATTTCAAGGACATGGGGGGCTAGGTGGTAAAAAAGACCAATTAAGGGGCGAACCCTACGAATGGACATTGCCCGGTCCTGTCCGGCGGCGCTGTGCACCGCTGCGATAACCTCGATTTCTGAAACGTCCCGCCCGGCTTTCTCTGCCCCCTTTCGTAGGATCTCCATCGCCCATTCAAGAGTCTTGATGCTTGCGCCGACGTTGAAAATTACACCATCAGCCTCGGCCCCGGCAAATTCAATGGTTTTGGGTCCCATGGCCGCGACATAAACGGGAACCGGTCGGGGAGGGTGGAGTTCCTGTTCCATGTCATCAAAAGTGCACGCACCTTCCCGAAAAAGAGTACGGAGTGCCCGGGTGAATTCACGGAGCCGGCCAAGTTTGCCCTGAGAAAACCCCAGCGCCCTGGCAGCGGAATTGCCCGCACCGATTCCAAGAATAAACCGGCCGCCGGAAAGGTCGTGCAAACTCGCTCCGGCTGCCGCTACGGCGGGAAAATGCCGCATGTACGGATTGGTTACGCCGGTTGCCAATCGGAGATGTTTTGTCCCCTCGGCCATCAAGGCGAGGCAAACATACGGATCGCCCCATCGACCGGCGATAAGCGGTGTGTCGGTGACCCACGCGGCGTCGAAGCCCGCCCGCTCGCACTGCGCTGCAGCCTCCACTAGTTTTTGATGGGGATGAATAGGTGCGAGACGAATGCCCAGAGTAATTTCCATTTTTTCCCTTCTTCAACGTGAGATGAAAATGGCGATAAGTTGTATTTTCTTAAAATAATTTTCGTCCGGGAATTTTTACCCGAGTGTGGTAAATGGATGTGAAGGCAGACATGAAAAGGGTCTGCATGTCGCGTCCACCCCATGTTAAATTACTGGGCCGCTCCGGCGTTCGGATGACTCCGATGCAGCTGGCATCAGGAGCGAATACATGGATTCCACCGGGGCCAGTGCAATAAAGGTTTCCCTCGCTGTCGATTTTCATACCGTCGGGGTAGCCCTCCGCGTTGTCAGGGCCGGGTGTCATTTCCGCCCAGACTTTGCCGCCTGATACCGTTTCTTCAGGCGAAACGTCATAGACGCGGATATGATCGCGTCTGGTGTCGTTAACGAAAAGTTTCGATTCATCCAGCGAGAAACACAGCCCGTTGGGAACGATGTAGCCTTCATAGTCCAGAAGGGTCAGGTTTTTCCCGTCCGTGTCCACTCGGAAAAAACCCTGAAAATCGAGATCCTGGGGTCGCTCCACCCCCGAGCGGGAGGTGCGTCCCGAGGGGGGATCGGTGAAATAGATGCGACCGTTGCTTTTAACGATGATGTCGTTCGGGCTGTTGATCTCTTTGTTCCCGTAGTGGCTGGCGATGGTGGTGAGGGAGCCATCCGGCTCCTCTCGTACGACACGGCTGGTTACATGTTCGCAACTAAGAAGACGGCCTTCGAGATCGTATGTATTCCCGTTCGCCTTGTTCGATGGTTTCCGGTGGCTATTTAGATCTCCTTTTAGTTCCGAATCGTCCGGGTGCCACCTGAACATTTCATCCCCCCTGATGTCCGAAAAGGTGAGGTGGCGCTCGTAGGGATGCCACGCCAGACCTTCGGTGAATAGGAATCCCGTCAGGAGTTGCTCAACCTTTGCGTTCTCATCGACAATCTCCAGAAATCGATTGTCCCTGATTTCAATATCCACTTTATCCTCTCCATTCTTAAAATGTCTAATTTCCGAACCGCTGGCGGTACTCTCAATTAGGAGGCAGGCTTTCTTTCCTCAATCTGAGCGGGTTGAAATCGGGTCTTACAGCCTTCCTCGGTTTTATGAACGAATACACTGCCGAGCCAGTGAAGATCGTCTTGTTCGGAAAAATCTTCCCTGAAGTGAGAGCCGCGAGATTCTGTGCGAAGGAGAGCAGAGCGAACTGTCGCTTCGGCTGAATCAAGCATGTTGAGTAACTCACAGCGTCGAATAAGGCGACTCGGCTGGCCAATCCCTCCATCTCCGGCCTGATCGCGAATATGTAGAATGCCTTCGAGGGCCTGTGTCAGGCTCTCCTCGGTCCGAACAATTCCACTTTTCTCCCACATAAGCTCTTTGAGTTCGCGTCTGAGAACGGCGGGTTCGGATTCTGTATCCGAAACTTTTAGGCCTGTAAGGGTTCTGTCGATTTCCGTTTCAGAAATAGGAGGGGGCGGATTTTGCGACTTGGCATATTCCGCCGCTGCACGTCCCGACAGAGCACCGAACACAATACATTCAGTGAAGGCGTTTCCGCCGAGACGATTCGCTCCGTGTATCCCCCCACATGCCTCCCCGGCGGCGAAAAGGCCACTCACTTTTGTTTCGAGGTTTTCGCTCACGGAAATCCCGCCCATCCAGTAGTGGACAACAGGGGAAACAACAACAGGGTCTTCTAGGAGATCCTGCCCCATCTTTCGCATGGCCTTGTTCAGGTAACCGTATTCGGCGTCAATTTTATCCCGGTCCACTTCCGTGGCATCGAGGTAAACGCCGCCTTTGACGCCTCTGCCTGCCTGTACTTCACGGAAAATGGCAAGACTTGTTTCGTCGCGGGTGGCCATGTCCTTGGTGACGGGATAATAGCGGGCCATGAAACGCTCCCCATCTTTGTTTCTGAATATGGCGCCGTCACCCATGATGAGGCTGGTGACGGTGGTGCGAATCGGATGGATCCCCCAGTTGGGATAAAATTGGCAAAATTCCATGTCGCGCAACTCAGCGCCAGCGCCGATAGCCAGGGCGAAGCTGTCGCCTGTAATGTCAGCGGTATTGTTTGTATTTGAGAATATCTGCCCCGCGCCTCCTGCCGCGATGATGGCTGATTTGGCGTGGATGAGAATGAAGCGATTCTCGTCTTCCTTTATAGCGATAGCACCGGTGAAGCGCCCCTCTTTGGAAATCATCCGAAGTACAGGGGTGTGGTCCAGGATAGTGACGCCCAATTTTTCCGCGTGTTCAAGAAGGGGCAGAGTGATAGATTGGCCTCGCGCGTTCGCGGGTAGATCTCCTGCTTCCGTGCGGATGTTCCGGCGCCTGTTATGGCCGGGGGCCTGACCACTAAGCAGATTTCCTGCCTTGTCTCTGATAAACGCCACACCGAATCGTTCGAGTCCGAATACTTCTTCTTCCGCATGCTCAGCCAACAGCCGAACCAGTTTGGGATCACATAAACCTTTTCCCGCGGCCAGGGTGTCCGGACGATGACTTTCAATGGTGTCTTCCGGATCGATATGATGGGAAACCGCCGACATGCCGCAAGCAGCTACGAGTGTGTTGCCGCTTCGGCCCGATTTGCGTTTGCAGGTCAAAGTGACTTTCGCCCCGGCCTCGGCGGCCGAAATAGCCGCCCGTAGGCCCGCGAGTCCGCCGCCTACGATGAGTACATCCGTCTCAAGATGAAAGTGCGCCACGCTCAAAGGGCCTCCTTGATA
>Ga0115002_10007259_pt1 | contig 12514 bp, 10 predicted proteins | sample ArcticOcean_MG_C_8_FD_89576 | JGI IMG/M metagenome (GOLD analysis project Ga0115002, IMG submission 89576) | Marine microbial communities from western Arctic Ocean - ArcticOcean_MG_CB11_86 | ecosystem: Environmental > Aquatic > Marine > Oceanic | place: Arctic Ocean: Canada Basin | collected...
AGCAGGCATTTTGTACCTCACTTTTTGGTGGGGCACGTTGCGTATAGCGCAAAAAAGAAGCGGTGCATCTATCGCAACGCGCATGTAAAACATACACGTGCGATAGGCACCGCAGAGGGATATGTGCGAACCCCTACGTCTATCTCTGGTTGTGGGCGTTAACAGTTTTTGTTGGCATCGGGCGAGCCGATGTTTTCGCTGTAATTCTGCTCGACGCTATACGTCGTTTGATTCGCCGCCAGGCTTATGGCGCACGGCACAACCAGTACTAACCAATCGACTGCTCAATCAACTCATTTAAGAAGAAACCAGCAGACAACCAGCCACCCAACCAATCAACTTCTCAATCAGCCAGATACCCAAAGAATACAGGAACAAAATGCACCGTCAATCCTATTTTGGACTTTCTTTAGCCTATCCGTAATGCAACCGCAGCCGCTTTTGCTGTGTCCAGCTCGGCGTACACCTGAGTTATTTGCGCGTTGCGATGACCTAGCACACTCTGCGCAGCATCGAGCCCAAACTCTCGGCGCACTTCGGTTGCTGCGGTGTGTCTCAGTCGGTGCGGTGTCCACGCTTCCACGCCCGCCCTCACAGCCGCACGAGTGATCGCCCGTCGATAACTGCCGACCGTGTACGCTTCGCCTGGTTGCTGCTGTGGAGAGTCCAGGCGGGCACTTCCAACCGTGTTACCGCAACTCATCGGAACGACTCGAGCTTCGGTCAGCGCCGCCCGTCGCTTGGCTTCGCTGTCACGAGGTTGAAACAAAAAATCTTCGGCACCTCGAGCAAGATATCTCAGCAGAATCTCTTGGCACTTCGGACCGATGGCCACAACTCGAGCATGCCCATGATGCTGCGTCTTATGCGTTGACGGCTTGTAGAGCCATACCTCGGCGGTGCGGTCAATGTCGCAGGGCCGCATGATAACCAACTCGCCAGGGCGCATGCCGGTCAGACGTTGCACACGTGCCATATCAGCAACAACCATCGGCAAGTGCTCGAGGGTAGCCGTAACATCAGCATCGGCAACGGGTAGCACGGGCGTTGATTCCTTCGCATCGCTGCGGCCCTGGTGCAAGCCGTCGAGCATGCCGAGCGCCTGCGGCACCGTGGGAGAAATCATCTCTCGACTTGCAGCCCAGCGGAACATCCTGCGAACTCGATCAACTTGCTTGTTGATATATTTTCGCGTCCATCCCTCGGCAATCATTACTTCGCGAATCGCAATTAACTTCAGTGGTCCGAAGTCCTCGGCAAGACCCTTCCCAGCCTCACGCCGCACGATCTTAGATACTTCACCGATCAAACCATGCTCGCGGCCTGGTTGCCCGTCGGGTGTCCGATAATAAACTTCGGTGTGCTCGAGGTAAGCAACGATCACTTCGTTGACGGTGACGGGACCCACGGGCCCCGGGGAAGTGTTTACATTGTCAACACTTCCAATCAACTTGGCATATCGCTGGCGGCTTTCGCTGGAACCGTACTCGCCAAGATAGATACGCTGGCCGTCAATGCGCACATAGGCCCGGTCGTGGCCGTGCTTGGATTTCTGCCGGTTGTACTTTGGGGGGTGGGCAGCAGATAGCTGCGAAGATAATTCGGGCATGGGAGTGCTCCTGTTTGGCCTGGGATGTATCACATTTGATACATTCGCTCTCAAAACAGTCGCACGCCCAACTTAGGACGGTCAGCACAAAGGCTTCATCGACAACAACTTACATCAAGTGGCGGGGGCCAGATTCGAACTGACGACCTCGAGGTTATGAGCCTCGCGAGCTACCGGGCTGCTCCACCCCGCGTCATGTTTTTATTCTATCACTCTCTGTACCGAGTCGGCAAGTGGCAGATTGGGACCGCGGCCGATTGGGAAGGAGTCTTGCTTGCGTAGGCTAGAACTTTCGTTTTCGGCGGAGGGTAAGGAGGACTTAAGCTAATAGGGCGCCGGACGACTATTCGCAAATGGACATCTGGGGTGGACCGGGTTGCGGTGAGTTTTCTGCTTGGCGCTAGTCTCCCGTGGGAACGACATTGGTTGGTTCGGTTCTGCAGAATCTAGAAGTGCTCGCGTGCCGATGTTGAGTGAAGTGGCGGGCTCTTTTTGGAGGGTGCCAAATAGACGTAACTCCTTGGCAGCAAAGACTTAGCCTGATGTAGGTTTGCTTGCCGCCGGGGGTTGGGGCGGCTAGACTAGTGGTTAGCGGTCAAGCGGGGGGGGCGCGAAGCCGATTTCCTATTTTGCGCTCTTCGCAGCGGAGAGATGATTCATGTCGAGCCCTGAGCCACGCCTGACCCCTGGCGAAGGCCCCGCTGAGCTGCATGCGCCGCTCGCGCCACCGCTGGGCGTTTCGCCAAACGGGTCTCTGGTTCCGCCTCCCGTTCCAGCCGCATCGGCTAGTCCAGTGGCTGGCGATTCTGTCGCTGGCAATCTTGGGCTTGGTAATCGGGCGGCTGGTAATGGCTCTGCCAACATTCCACTCCAACATGAGCCGCCCCGGGTTGTCGCCGCGCCACTACGAACTTCGGCAGTGCCAAATTCTGCCACTCAGGCGTCAGCCGACAAGGACGACCTACCCCCGCTGCTTTCATTTAGCGATTTGGTGCTGGATGCGCCGCCGTGGTTGTTTAGTGCTGCGCTGCATATGATTGCGGTCATTGTGTTGGGACTGATTTTTGTGGTACCAGCGAGTACCGAAGCGCTACTGCTGCGTTTTGACTATACCGACGACTCGGGCGAGGACATGCTCGGCGACGATTTAGATGTTTCGCTCGACTCCATGGATGAAGTGCAGGACTCGGCACTCGACCCGCAAGAAGTGAATCAGCAGGAAGAGAGCCTACTGGTCGAAGCAACGGAGATAGCACCCGTGCTCCCCGATCAGCCGCTTTCGCCCGAAGCTAAGCCAATTCGCAAGGCGCTTACGGGCCGCGAGAAGGGCATGCAACAAAAGTTACTGGTCGCCTATGGCGGCACGGGAGCAACCCAGCAGGCTGTCATGGAAGGCTTGCGCTGGTTGGCCCGCAATCAAGGACGGCAGGGCCTGTGGAGTATGCGAGGTCGTTATGCGGACGGCGGGGCCACCGAAAATCATGAAGCGGCAACGGGGCTTGCTCTGCTGGCCTTCCAGGGCGCTGGTTACACACCTCAGAGTAGTTCCAAAGAACCTTTTACCAAAGTTGTGTCCCGCGCTTGGCGTACTTTGCTCAAGAAACAGAATGAGGGCGGCAATTTTTTTCAGGAAGGTCGCGGTCATTCGCAGTTTTATACCGATGCGATCTGTACGATCGCCCTGTGTGAATTGTACGGCATGACAGGGGACTCGACGTATCGCGAGCCGGCTCAGCGGGCCATCGACTATTTAGTCAAGACGCAAGCGTCTGCAGGGGGCTGGCGATATTTCCCCGGCAGTGGGAGTGATCTTTCGGTGACCGGATGGGTTGTCATGGCGCTGCAAAGCGCTCGCATGGCCGGCCTCGAGGTTCCCTCGCCCACCTTGTCTCGGGTGCGCGATTATTTGGATGCGGTAAGCCGTGAAAGCGGTGTTTTTTATGCCTATCAGCCGAGCCGGGCGGTGACACCTGCCATGACCGCCGAAGGATTGCTGTGCCGGCAGTATTTGGGCTGGAAACAATCGGACTGGCGGCTGCAGAAGGGGGGCAATTACTTGATTCGCAACCTCCCGGTCTGGAAAGAGGGTGAGCGAAATGTGTATTACTGGTACTATGCGACGCAAGTTTGTCACCACTTGGAAGGCAGGCATTGGCGGGCCTGGAACGACGTGATGCGCACGGTCCTCCCCGCTCACCAGGAGCAAGATGGCAAAGAACGCGGCAGTTGGGATCCTGGCGGAGATGCGGAGGGCAACTCCAGTGGCCGGCTCTATGTCACCTGCCTCTCGATCTATATGCTGGAAGTCTACTATCGGCATTTGCCGATCTACCAGCTGGAGAAACTTCATACGGGTCTGTAGAATCTCTTGACTGGCTTCTTCTAGCTGGCTTCACCGAACGGGCGAATTACGACAACCATGAAACTCCTGTCCGTACGGCAAAAACTGGTTTCTCGTCCCTTGCTGGATATCGCGGCTGAGGTGCGTAGGCAGCTCGAGCAAATGGGCCTCACGGTTCCTCGGGGACCGGTGGCGATTCCGGTGGGCAGCCGAGGGATTGCCAATATCCCCCAGATCATCCGCGCGACCGGCGATTGGCTCCGCGAACAGGGGGCCGAGCCATTTCTTGTGCCGGCCATGGGTTCGCACAACGGCGCAACTGCGGCTGGCCAGCAGCAAATGATCGAATCGCTGGGGATGACGGAGCAGGCCATGGGCATGCCGATTCGTGCCAGCATGGAGTGCGTCCGCCTCGCCTCGGTCAGCACGGGCGACGTGTGGATGGATCGCCTCTGTCACGAGTCGGCTGGCGTGCTGGTCGTGAACCGCGTGAAGTTGCACACGTGCTTTTCGGGTCCGGTGCAAAGCGGGCTTACCAAGATGATGGTGGTGGGCATGGGCAAGATTCGTTCTGCCCAAACCTTTCATTCAGCGCCAAGCGATCAGATGAAAGAGATACTAATGGAGATGGGAAGGGTCCTTCTCGATTCGGGCAAGATCCTGGGCGGCTTGGCTATTTTGGAGGACGGTTTTGATGAAACCGCTGAGATCCACGGAGTGCCGGCCAGCGAAATCCTGACGCGGGAACCGGAGCTGGTGACGCGTCACCGGCAATATTTCCCCAGTCTGCCCCTGGACGATTTAAATGTATTGGTCGTCGATGAGATTGGCAAAACCTATAGCGGGACGGGGATGGATACCAACGTGATCGGGTTGCGCGGCGTGAAAGGATGTGAAGACCTGGATCGGCCGCGCATCAAGATCATTGCTGCGCTTGGCTTGGCAGCCGCTTCGCAAGGCAATGCGATCGGTGTGGGGCTGGCCGATTTTGTCACGCAGAGACTGCGCGATGCGATCGACGAAGAGAAAACCTTTATCAATGTCTTTACGACGGGCGAAATGGAGCGGGCCAAGATCCCTGCCACGCTCTCCAGCGACGAGGTGCTCTGTGAAAAAATTTCCGAGCGATTCGGCGCGACCCGTTGGTTGTTTATTCCCAACACACTCCATTTGGCACACCTCTACGCCAGCGAGGACTTACGCGACGAGCTCGAGGCGCATCCGCTTTGCGAAGTCGACCTGGATCCAGTGCAACTTCGATTCAAAAACGGCCGCCATCAGCTCCGTTTTTAACAGAGAGCTTCGTGCGACTCACTCTAGCCAGTTGGCTCAAAACGCGATACAACATGCACGGTAATATCGTTTGTCGCAAGGAGGTTCTGATGGCGCGTTTCGCCCCGACTCTAGCCGTCGTTTTGTTACTTGTACCTCCTGTTGTTCGCGCGGAAAGCAGGGCGCAGGACAGCTGGCCCCAGTGGCGCGGCCCCACCGGCAACAACCATGCAGCGGCCGATGCTACGGCACCGACCCACTGGGATGCATCGACTGCTTTTGCCTGGCGAACGCCCGTGCCGGGCAGAGGGCATTCGTCGCCGACGGTCGTGGGTCAGCGGATTTATCTGACGACGTGCGACGAAACGACTGCAACTCAATCGCTCTTGGTATTCGACCGCTCGAGTGGCAAGTTGTTGAAGCAAACGCCCGCGCATCGCGACAAATTGCCTTCGAAAATTCATGGTAACAATACGCACGCCAGTCCGACGGTGGCTTGTGACGGAAAGCAAGTCTATGCGTTGTTCGATAACGACTATGCGGCGTGGGTTACGGCCTTTGATCTGGAAGGTAGTCGTGTATGGCAACAACGGGTGGCTGGGTTTGATCCGCAAAAGTATCAATTTGGCTTTGGCGCGTCACCCATTCTGGTCGGTGGCCTGCTTGTGATCTCCAGCGAGTTCGACGGTGCTGACAGCGGTCTGTACGCCATCGAACCCGCGAGTGGCAAGCAGCTCTGGCGAGCTCCCCGTCCGCAAAGCCTGTCCTACTCCACTCCGATTGCGGCAGGCCTCGATGGCAAAACGCAACTCATCATGAGCGGTAATAACTTGGTGGCGTCTTACGATCCGCGCACGGGTCGTGCATTATGGACGACCGAGGCTTCGACCTTTGCGACTTGTGGGACGATGGTGTGGGACGGCGACTTGGGGCTTGCTTTTGCCAGCGGCGGCTATCCGGATGCGTTTACTCTGGCTATTCGCATAGGGGGCGACCATGAAGTCGTCTGGCAGAATAACACGAGGTGCTACGAGCAGTCGATGCTGGTCGTGAACGGATTTGTTTACGCCGTGGCAGACAACGGCGTCGCCCATTGTTATCGAGCGCAGGACGGCGAAGAAATGTGGAAACAGCGGCTCCAAGGGCCCCTTAGTTCGTCGCCGCTCCTGGTGGGGCAGAACATTTATGTCACCAACCAGCGGGGCACGACTTTTGTGTTTGCCGCTTCGCCGGACGGCTACAGTGGGATTGCCGAGAACCAGTTAGGCGATGAGGCGTTTGCCACGCCGACTCCTTGTGATGGCAGGCTGTATCACCGTTATGCCACGAGTAAAGATGGCCCGCGCCAGGAATATTTGGTGGCGATTGGGGAGTAGATCTTAAACCGTTGCATGCTGGCTGAGGCCGTATTCGGCGAGTGTCTTGTTGAGCGAGGCTTCTTCGGCTTTGCTGAGCGGGGTCATCGGCAAGCGCAACTCGCCCGAGTCGCGGCCGAGGATTTTCATGGCCGCCTTTACCGGAATGGGATTGGTCGATAGGCCGAGCATGTCGCGGCAGAGGGGGAAGAGTTTGTGATGCCAGCGCTGGGCTTCGGCAAGATCGCCAGAATGAACGGCTGCGATTAGCGAAAGCATGTCTTCTGGGACGATATTGCCGACGACCGAAACGATGCCGTGGGCTCCCACGGCCATCAGCGGCAAGGTGAGACTGTCGTCGCCACTCAATACCGTCAAGCGGGTGTTGTTGAGAATCGCCGACGCTTGGTCCAGTGAGCCGGTCGCTTCTTTTACGAGATCGATGTTCTCAAGCTCGGCAAGCCGAAAAATTGTTTCTGGCTCGATATTCTTGCCCGTACGGCCAGGAATGTTGTAGATGCACTGCGGCAAGCCGGTATTTTCGGCCAGGCACTTGAAGTGCTCGTAAAAACCCTGTTGCGTCGGCTTGTTGTAGTAGGGAGCGACTTGCAAGGCGGCATCGGCACCGGCCTGCTCGGCAGACTTGGTTAGCCGTAGTGCTTCGGCGGTACTATTGGAGCCGGTGCCAGGCATCACCTTGATGCGCCCCGCCACCGTCTCGCAAACAAACGCAATGACACGTTCGTGTTCGTCGTGCGACAGGGTAGGGGACTCTCCGGTGGTACCGACCGGGCAAAGCGTGCCGGTACCCGCGCCAATTTGAAATTCGATTTGCTCGCCAAAAACATCGTAATCGACCTCGCCATCCTTGAACGGCGTCACCAGAGCGACTGCCAGACCTGCGAATGCTTCTCCCTTGGTACCCATCTGATTTTTCCTTGTGGTTTCGTATCAACTGGGAACGGTCATGCACCCATCTTAACGGATTCAAGGAAGACAGACTAGAGAGCAGGGGCCGCGATCTTGAATGCTTCAAACTTGTCGACGGCTTCGTAGCGCAGCAATGTGAAGCCTCTCGAGGGAACGCCCGTTGTGGCTTACGGCGCGCAGGTGGACCGCGTTACGGGGCCCGGAATCCCGGCGCGCCGGGACGGCGCGTCAGGAATTGTGTGCGAGGCCACAGGCCTCTGTAGGGAATGCCCTCTGTGGCATTCCGGAACGGGGTACACGGTCTATCGCCGAGCGAGTCGATCAGGACCGCGACGCGAATCTGCGCAAGGACCCGTGTCGAGAATGCCCTGAACGGCAACGCCGTGAAGCATTTTTAGGTAAGTGAGAACGCGTAAGCGAGGGATTTAGTGAAAGCGGTACGCCCCACGCGCTTACGCGTCGGGTTACCAAAAAGCGCAACTTCACAACAAACGCATTCGCACTTTCCTTTTGCGGCGACAGCCGCAAAACAATGATTCGCAGCGTTGCCTGAACGGGATTCGATAGGGCCTCGGTGTAGAGCGAGTGTACAGGCACCTAACTAATCAGCCGCTTCATGTCTCTTACGGCTTGCTCTAGACCGACCATGATTGCTCGCGAGATGATGCTGTGGCCGATGTTGAGTTCGCACATGTGGGGGAGCTCTGCGACGGGGCACACATTGCGGTAGGTAAGTCCATGCCCGGAGTGGAGGATTAGCCCTGCAGCATGGACAGCGTCGGCTGCACGAAGCAATGTTTGCAGTTCGTCATTCCCGGAGAACTCGGCTGCCGCATTTGCGTAGGCGCCCGTGTGGAGCTCGATGGCCGTCGCTCCGGTTTTCACTCCGGCTTCGATTTGGGCCGCGTTGGGGTCGAGAAACAAGCTGACGACAATTCCTGCGTCTTGCAAACGTTTCACGGCAGCGCTCACGTGCTGCCCGTTGCCTACCACATCGAGCCCGCCTTCGGTGGTGACCTCCTCGCGCCGTTCAGGAACCAGGGTTGCCTGATAGGGACGTGCCTGACAGGCGATGGCCACGACCTCATCGCTACAGGCCAGTTCCAGATTGAGCTTCACTGCGACCGTTTGACCGAGCAAGTGCAAGTCGCGTTCTTGGATATGCCGGCGATCTTCGCGTAGATGGAGCGTGATGCCGTCGGCCCCCCCCAGCTCTGCTAGCGTGGCGGCCCAGATCGGGTCGGGCTCATTGGTCATGCGAGCCTGCCGAACGGTGGCGACATGATCGATGTTGATTCCCAGAGTTGGCATCGTTTGGGTCCTTTTGGTGAATCGCTAAGCCGCAACCGCTTGCGGCTTAGCGGGGGAACTTGTCCTCTTAACCAGTTGTAGGGGCCTGCCGCCGCTTGTGTCTACTGGCGCTGCGCTGCAAGGCCTTAGTGAGCGGGACACGACCCAGGCAGGGAGGTTCAGAAATGCCGACAGAGACGCCCTAAAGCTTTATTTTGCAAGGACTTAATTACTTTCTCCGCGGTGTGCAAATGTGAGCTAAACTTTTTTAGAGTCGCCAACACACGAGGCGAGTCCCGGCGATCCCCCACTTGTCCGTCCTCGCTTTTTCAGCACACCAACCGGCTGGCTCAGAAACTCCCTGGCAGGCGTGGCCCCAGGTCCAAGCAACTTAGCTTCGTGCTTTAGCAATTTGTAGGTATTAAGGTTAAAAAAGCAATCTCGCAAATAAAGAGGAATATCATGAATTGCCAGGAACTTGCCGGGAAAATCCAAGAACTTCAGCCCAACGCATCTGTACAAGACGTAGCCCGTCTCTGTCTGTTGCTGTCCAAGGGGGTGAAATCGCTGGAAGAGCTCAGCGACATTTCAAGGCTGAAATCGGCCTGGCAGGAAACGGGACTTAGGCTGCAAGCTTCCACCGACCAACATGCAGCCATGGCCCAAGAGCTAGAAGAACTGGCCAGCTCGGACCCCGAAAAATTCACCCGGGACCAAATCTGGATTCTCATTCGCGCGATCAAGGTGCAAAGCCAGGTACTGCAGATGTACGTCGGACAGCCTTTGCTAGATGTATAATCGCGTCTACTGCAATCCGTCGATCATTTTCACGGCGACCATCATGTAGATAATGATCCCGCCGATGTCGATCAAAACGGTGACAAACGGTGTGCTCATCAGCGCCTCGTCGACTCCCAGGCGACGGAACAGCAGCGGCAATCCGGCCCCGCATAATGTGCCAAATAGCACGACAATCAAGAGGGTGATGGGAATCGTTAGCAGATCGACTAGCGACGGTCCATCGATTATCAGATAGCCGACCAAATAGCCGGCCAAGGCGAGGCCCACCCCCAGCAGGAGTCCTGTCTGCAATTCCCGCAGCAACACCCGGCGCGTATCTGAGAGACCTATGTCTTTATTCGACAAGGCACGAATGATAAGCGTGGCCGATTGTCCGCCCGAATTTCCTCCACTGGACATGATCAGCGGGATAAAGAAAACGAGCCAAGAAACCTCATCAATGATATTTTGGTAGGACTTCAAAGAAAAAGTCGTCAACAACGCTGCGATGAATAGCGTGAACAACCAAAAGCCACGCTTCCAAGCCAGCTCGTAGACGGATGTATGAAGATAGCCGTCTTCCAAGGGTGCGACCGCTGCGGCATGGTACGCATCTTCTTCGGCCTCCTCGCGCAAAACGTCGATTACGTCGTCGTAAGTAATAATACCTACGAGACGTTGCTCCTCATCCACGACTGGGATCGCGAGAAAATCGTATTCGACAACTTTCTCGGCAACCGCTTCCTGGTCGTCGGTGACCGCCACCGTGACCAAATTGCGCTCCATAAACTCCGAGAGGGGTGTCTCGGGGCTGCCGAGGCGGGTGACCAGCTGTCGCGTTGAAACCGTGCCGCGCAGGTGATCATCGGCATCGACGATATAGATGTAATAAATTGTCTCCAGGTGTTTCGATTGTCGGCCCAGTTGTTCTAAAGCAGTACCGACGGTCAATGATTCCGAAAGCTTTGCGACTTCGGTGGTCATCACCGCACCGGCTGTGCCTTCGGGATATGCCTGCAATCGAAAAATGTCGCGCCGTTCCTCCACCGGAACGAGTAGCAACACTTTTTGCATGATAGCAGGATCGACTTCATTTAAGAGGTCTACCCGGTCGTCGGCCGGCATGTTGGCAATCAGCTGGCCGAGCGCGCCGGCTTCGCCCGTTTCGAGAATCTCGACCTGGACGTCCTCGGGCATGAAACCGAAGATATCTGCGCACGTGGTGGGACTGCTTACTTGGATGACCTGCCACGTTTCTTGCGGCGTGAGCCCCTCCATGAACTCCGCGACACGCGCTGGATGCAGGGCCGTGCAGAACTCTTCTAGCCCAGTTCGGTCCTCGGCCGCCAGCATTTCTCGCAGTTCTGGTAGGTAGAGCGTGTTGATCATGCGGCGGAACTGCGTGCAAAACAGGGTGTCGAACCTGGTTCTAGTTTATCGGCCCGGTCGCCGTTTGGCAGGAGGCGATTCGGCGATTCCTCGCTAGCCTGTCAGCGTTGACAAAAAGGGCTGTCCGATCTAGTATAGACGATATATTCAAGGGCTTGTGGGGTATGAGTTTACAAAGTTCTGCGGGTACTGAAGCGGACGTGAACTGAATCCGACGGATCCCTAGACGAAAACTTGGTTCGTGCCAGAGCCAGCAAACTGTTCCGGGCAAACGGCCCGCAGTTTGTCAGCTCTTGTTCGGCCCGCAAGTGATATTGCGAGACGATGGACGATAATTCGCCGAACAATTGCGCTAGCGTTAGCAAAAGCGTTCTGGATAGCTGTCAGCAGAAACTTGGCTACCGCTTTCGAGACATGCAACTGCTAGTCGATGCCCTTAGACATGCGTCGGGGGTTTCCCATCGTCTTGCATCCAACGAACGCATGGAATTCCTGGGCGATGCGATTCTTGGATTCGTCGTGTGCGAGCAACTCTATTCGCTCTACCCCAACTATCTCGAAGGTGAGCTCACTAGAATCAAGTCGGCTGTAGTGAGCCGGGACACGTGCGCGCGTATCAGCGAGAAGATCGGGTTGGAGAAGTTCTTGATTTTGGGCAAGGGCATGGCTGCCGATCCCGACATCCCGCGCTCGGTCGTGGCGGCAGCGCTGGAATCGCTGATCGCGGCGATCTATCTCGATGGCGGCGTTGAGGCAGCTCGCCGTTTCATTCTCGAGCATACCAATCCAGAAATCGAGCAGACAGACTCGGGTGAGTCAGGCGGCAATTACAAATCGCAGCTTCAGCAGTTTGCCCAGCGAGAGCATGGGGTGACCCCTATTTATCAACTGCTCGACGAAAAGGGGCCCGATCACAGCAAGTGTTTTAAGATCTCGGCCCAGGTTGCCCGCGAGCTCTATCCGGCTGCGTGGGGAAAAAGCAAGAAAGAGTCGGAGCAGCGCGCCGCACATAATGCGATCAACCAGATCACCGGAGACGACGTGCCCTTTCCTGCTGAAGAAACCGAAGACGGCTAAATTCTTAGAAGTCGATAAAGGCGTCTAAATATTCGGTATCGGATGACGAATCACTCGCCGCAGCCGCGTAGAGCTCATGTGCCTGGTCTTCTAGAGCTTCTAAATCGATGTCGCCTTGGAGCTCTACGCCGAATATCTGCATACTTTCCTGGACCGCCCCTTTGGTGTTGATTGCTAGCGTAATGATGTCGTCGATATCCAAATTGAGCTGTCGGCTTACGACGAGCTGCAGCGGTTGCATGTAAGCGCTGGCAGGGTTCCAAATCGCTTCGGTCATCAGGTTCGCCACCAAGAGTACGTGGCTAAGCTTCGGAGAGATGGGCAGATAGGTGTGATGGTTGGCCACCGCCGCCACCAATTCGGGACGCGAAGCGGCCTCACGGGGCGTTGTCGATGAGCCAGTCTTCTAGCACGACATGCTTAATATAGGGCGCTCGCAACAGGGTTGCCTGTTCGGGAAGAAGTGCAGCC
>Ga0115002_10007260_pt1 | contig 12513 bp, 6 predicted proteins | sample ArcticOcean_MG_C_8_FD_89576 | JGI IMG/M metagenome (GOLD analysis project Ga0115002, IMG submission 89576) | Marine microbial communities from western Arctic Ocean - ArcticOcean_MG_CB11_86 | ecosystem: Environmental > Aquatic > Marine > Oceanic | place: Arctic Ocean: Canada Basin | collected...
CCATCGCCGCCAGTTCCGATGGAATACAAGGGGCCCGCCCCTGACCCAACGCTTCCAGCGCCTGATCGAATTGTAAGCCGACGTTCTTCGCCTGAAGGATTGCCATTGTAGTCACCCGGTCGCACAACAATCTGCCAGCCATCATTGTGCGTTGCAAAGTTTACGTTTTTCGGACTGACGTTTTGCAATTCAATGTACGTGAAGTCGCGGTGCTTTGCATCGTCGTATTCGGTAGCACCATGATCGGCGTATAAGGTCATGTCATTCTTATCTTTCACGCGACGAGCCAAAATCGCGTGCACTTCGTTGAAAGTCAGCAGTTGACGTTCAACGCCAAACACCACACCCCGGTCGTCACTGTCTTCCGGGTAATCGCTGTCGTAACTTCCGTTGCTGGAAAGGTAAGGCGTGTAAGTATCGGTCGTGTAGGCGTTGTCGTCCAAATTCCAACCGTTGAGTAAATTTCTGTCGTATTCAAACTTGGTGATTGTGTCGTCAGGGTCGAGTGAATCGACCGTGTTCACAGCGAACTGGGCCATCTCGCGAATTTGGGCGCGAGTGTAAGGAATCGAACCGGGGTTCGCGTAATTTACTCCATCAATACCGCCGCCGAACGTGTACAGCATCACAAAAATATCGCGGGCCATTCGCTGTCGGTCGTACCGGGCCAGCCATTCTTGCCGCAGTAAGCGTTGGGCATTCGTTCCACTTGTATCAAGAGCCTCGGGACGATTTGGGCCTGCGCTCATCGGAACGTACAGGCTTGAAACGGGCGTATTGGCCAAGGTGTCGAGCACGCTGTTACCGTTTAAGTCTTCTCCGGTATCCAAGATGCCGTTGCCGTTGGCGTCTTCATCGGTCGGGTGCGGCGTTAGTGGGCGAAACCGCAACCGACGCGTTGCAGACCCCGGGTTATCCCAGTCGAGCACGCCGTTTAAACTCAATTTGCGAAGAAGCCGCTTATCCGCACCGGCGCGGTCGCCTGCTTCGAAAAACAACAGGCTACGTAGCTCAACCCGAAACGGATCTGTTCCCGAGTTATACGAGGCTCCAAAAAATGGCGGAAACTCATTAAATCCATCGGAGTTCGTATCGCGAAATTCCCAAGCGCGAAACGCTGAGGCGCCGGTCATGTAACTACGCGAAAACGATTTAAAATCATAACTATCGACGGTAAACCGCTTACGAGTTTCCTCGGCTCGGGATCCATCTTTTAAGTTCTGTGGTGCTAACTTCAATACGCGCGACTCATCGTTTTTTCCGCTGGTGCTTAAGTCGCCGTCAGAAAATTGCAACGCCGCATTTTCGCTCGATCCAAACGTGTCATCCGAGCTTTTGGCTTTCGTGGGGTCGACGATTAATTCTGTGCCTTCATCGTCGAGTAAATCATTGGAAACGCCGGGCATCAATGTCGAGCTGTACGCTGTCGAACGCCAGCCGACGTTCGAATTTGTGAAATAATCGCGGTACGCAGGCCAAATATGACGACCCACTTGGCCGGTTAACAATTGCCTGCCGTTCGTTCCGGTAAGCACGCGGGTTCCCACCGCCCGAAAATCGACCGGCTGCTCGAACGCCGGGAACAATGTTCGATAGGCCGATGGATACAATTGGGTATCAACAAACCGGCCACTCTCTCGGCGGTTGCGGTTATCGTCGGCGCCCGATGTTCCTGGGAAGGGGAAGTTGTGGGCCATTTGTGCTCCGCCGCTGGCTGTGCGAATGGCGTTGTACAACCGGGAGGCTTCGCCGTTGCGGCCGGGAAATACGTCGGTCACTTCGGCTTGAGTTCCGTCGGTGTTAAAATCGGCCCGGCCAGACATCAACATCCACAGTTCCATGTTTGAAAGCTCAATGTCATCGGCGGGGTTATGACCGAATAAAAACAGGTGCTGCTTGAGTTGTGTCATGTCGGAAGGCAAACCGGCACTCAGGCCGTACTGCGGATTCACTTCCGACGGGCTCAAACCGTAATTCGATTTTGAAATTAAACTGTTGTTTCCCAGCGGAATGGCTGCCGTCAAATCCAATGTTCCTGCAGAAATATCAGCCGCCAAGCCGCCGATATTTCCTGACGTATTCAAATTCGCCAAACCGTCGGCGTCGAGAATTGTAATCCCATACATGGGGACAAAATACGTGCCGTTGGCACCTTCTTGAACAGGGAAATCGAGGTCTAACCAGATGGCTTCCTTGATGCCATCGCCGTCGGCATCAACGTCGTAGGAATACAGCAACGCTCGGTCATTCCGCGAGGGAGCGCTACCACCAAAAGAGGTGTTATAGGCGGCTGTGTCCCAGACCCCTTCTTTGTATGTTCCAGCGGTCGCCGAGTTGAGTTCATCCGGGAAGGGGAAGTTTAACACGTCCGAATCGGTGTAAAGGCTGCTGATAAACCGGCGGTACGATGTGATCGTGCCGGTATTGTCAAAGGCCATATGCTCTTTATGTGGGCGAAACACGCGGGTTTGTGTTGACGAATCGACGTACCAATCTCCGATTGCTGCAAAATTCCGCAACAGTTGCGGTCGGTGGTAGCTGGGCATCAAAACGGGCACTTCAGTGTTGGCTCGCTCTAACCCAAAACTGTTAAATGCTAAAAATGGGTTGTTGATATCGGGGTATGTGTAATCGACGTCCGGGTCGGGGCGACTTGATAAGCTAATCAGGCTCTCTCGTGCCGGGGGTGAATCGTTTAGCGCGATAAGCGTCGTATTACCATCCGGCGTGCCGTTAAAATCTTGATCGACGTCGGGTAAGTTCGAAGCATCTAAAACGGCGTTCACGCCTTGGCCTGAGTACGGGTGCATGTCTCGGCCAAATAACGTCGCCAAAAACGAAGCCCGCCCGCCCCACAGGGCACTGTTGTATTCATTGTTGTCGGCCCCCAGCATAATTTGACGCAAGGCATGATCGAATAAAATGTCCGGGTCGAGCGTGTTGTCGGGGTCTTTCGCCGCATCGGCATAATACTGGGCGGTCACCGCTTCCTGGGCGGCCATCGTGTAGAAGAAGAACCCCAAAAACGACAGTGCCCCCAACAAGGCCAACACCACCAACAGCGTCGAACCCTGGCGGGAACCTTGCAATTTCAAAACCGTGGCCCGGCTTGTTTGGCGTTGTGTGCGTTTCATGACTTCCATCCTTTTTTCCCGACTGGCCGCGGCCCGACACGGCAGTTTTTCTTGGCGAGCCGAGCCTGTCAGGGCTCGGGTGGTTCACCAAATGTTTGCAAAACCCGTGGGCTCACACCCACGGCTCGCCATAATGTTTTTGTGTTTCAGTTTTATTGGTCAATCAGAGCATGTACAAACGTCACCTGCCGCATCTGATCGCTGGCGACGTCGTAATATCGAATCGTAATTTGAATAGCCCGCAGCGGAATTTCATCGTCGGTACCCATCGTGCCGAGTTCACCGGCATCTAATGTGTCGTCCCCTAAACCTAATTCGCCAATATCAGGAATTGGGGTTCCTGCGCCTCCGGGTGCAACCACCCAATCGGTGACTCCGTTATCGTTATCATCAACGCCCTCAGTGCCCGGTCCACCGTCGGGGCCCGGCTCGAAATCAGGGAACACGTCATCAATGGTCGTTCCATTGTAGGGACCGCCAGTAAAGGTATAGCTTGTTCCAACATCATCATTCACCCCGGCAGCTCCATGACGATTGTCCGCTCCATTCGTGCGAGGCCGAAACGGAGTTGCGGTGGTCAATAGCGGATGCCAAGTATCAAACCGACGACCGAACGTTCCGTTGGCACTGGTTGTGTAAAGTCCCGCCCCGCCGCGACCGAGATCCAAGAAACCAAACGTATCGAACGTTGGAGACACTTCATCGAAATCGGGAAAATTGGTTCCTGACCCTAGAAAGTCGGTAAACCCGTCCCCATCATCGTCGATGCCGTCATTTCCAGGTGCGGAGGTTCCATCACCGTCTTCGTCATTAAAATCAATCGCCCACACCTTCACATCAAACTCATGGACGTTCGTCATTAAAATATCTTCGCCCCGCCGGTTGGTGCCACTGTATTGAGTCACAACGCCAGCGGTGTTGAGCGTAAGATCGTTTCGTAAATAGGGATGCGCGTTGGCAGGTATTCGACCGGGATACCCAAAGTTGTCGTGGGCGCATTCTTGTTGTGTGAAACGACCGATGTAAGAGCCTGCACCCGGTAAAAACTCAACCGGAACTCCGGTCATAGGTGATGCACCAAATCGATTTCTTGGATTTCCAAGCGAAAACGTTCCCGATGAATTGTTTAAGGACGAAGCAGAATGAAAGAAAACACCGTCACCATCAATGTTGCCGTCCTCATTGTCACTCAGTGGAGGGCTGATAGCCCCGTCATCTTCATTGCCGTCAAGTACGCCGTTCTGATTCGTGTCTTCTCCAAAAATTCGATATGTCGAGTAATCAAAGTTATTCCAAAATGAAGGAGTCGTCGATGGATTGAGAATGTAATTGTCCGGGTAATTTGAGCGACTTCCCTGGGAAATTGTTGCTCGCCCATTTGGGAATTCTGGCGTTGAAGGATTCCCACCTCCATCGTACTGTTCACGAATGAGGAGCACACGGCGATAGAGAACGCCGTTTCTTAAGAAGTAGCTGACTTCTGCCAGATGTGAGGCACCCGAATTGTTTCCGGCAATGCCGTCGTCGAATTCGGGTTCGTTTCCTAATAAGTGCAGCGTGCCATCGGCGGTCGAACCGGATACAGTTTCAACCACGGTGACTTCGGTGTTGCTACCAGAAGCAGTTACCCCCGTGACCTGATAAAAACCATCATTATCTGTACTGTCTGCCACTTGGATTCTGTCTAAGCCGCCAGGAGAGCTTGAAGCAAACAAGCTTAAGTAGTCTCCATTGATTGTGAACGAATTTGCTGCCACTGAAGAGATAACAAACTGATGCAAAGACCTGGCTTTCCCAAAAATTGGGGAATCGTCCTGGTTACTTTGCGTGATGGCCGTGTTGATTGTGAATTGTAAAACATCGTCGGTATTGTTGGTCGTGGTATTTTCAGAGATTGAAAAGTAGCCACGGCGATCGGGAAAGTACTGGCTGGCGACTCTTCTTTCGGCAGTTGACATGCCCTGACTGAACGGAATCACGTCGCGGAATGTGCGTTTGCTGATGTCGCTTTCAAGAATGGTTTGTAGGGTGCGCATGCGTTGATCGTTGGCGGCAATGCCTTTTTGGGTTGAGATCGAACTGGCCGCCAGTTGGAAAATTTCAGCGAACAACAGCATGATCAACACAACCAGTGCGGCTGACACCAGCAGCTCGACCAGCGTGAACGCAGCACGCAACGGGTGCTGCCGGGCATGTGTGATTTGTTGTTTGCGCCTAGCTAAAATCATTGCACGCTTTTCCTAATCGGTTGTTCGGATGAAAGTGCCAATGGGGAACACATCGACGACGCCTCGCATGAAGACGGCACTGGGGTTGTCATTGACGCTGGCCTGGGCCAGCCGGTCGATGGTAATGACTGGGTTTCCCGACGACGCGCCGCTGATATCGCGAATGCGGTACCAGTAGGCATTTTGCGTGTCGAACACATACCCGCCTTTCTTCATAAACGGTGGGTCGCCCGTAATGGCGACTTGGTCGGAACCGGACGTAAACGTTGCGTTAAAAACTTGCTCGTCGTTGTCGCCGCCAATATCAACGGAAAACGGACGACGGAAAAAGGTGACCACATCGACCGAGGAAGTGGTTTTCCCGATTCCTGCAGCCCGTTTTCGGACGGTCAACATCCAGGTATAACGGCGTTCTTGTGTTTCGACACGAATTCGACCAGCGGTAAAGCCGGCTGGTAAATTCGGTTCGCTGCTATCAAAGGTGATGACTTTGGTTGACGTGTTGATCGATGAGATGGTTCGGGTTTGGCTGTTTTTTGTGGGGGCATTCGCATTGAACATGACGACCCGCGAAGCAAGACTGCCGGTCGATATATTTGCAAGGCTTCCTTCCAATAATGTGACGGTATTGACTGTTTGAGCCGAGGCGACTCCATCGACTTGCAATACCCAGGTGTCTTGCAATGTGACTAAACTGTCGGCGAACGATAACCCGCCAAAGCCGGTTCGTAAAATTTCGCCCAGGTGGCCGTCAACGGTTGCATCTCTATTGACGTTTCCAAAAACGGTTTGAGAGGTTGATTCCATATCGGCGATTAAGTGGAACCCCAGCGGATCGACGATTGCCGTGGTAATTCCCTGTGAGACGCCGCCGGTGTTGACGGGGATGTTGTCGAGCATTGAGGGGAACATTTCGAGCGCGGCCTGGGCGTTGTACCGCAAAACAGTGGCGTGCGTTAAGTTGGTGGCTTGCAAAGCCCGTAAGACCGAAATGGGGAACATGGTGGCGACGCTTAAGACGCCGATGCTCATGACGAGTAACGACATTAAAACCTCGACCAGCGTGACGCCGGAGCGATGTGTTTTCAACGTTTTATTATTGGGGAACGTTTTCATTCCGATTCAATCTCCCCGGTTTCGGCGTACCTGAAGTAGTCGGTTCCTGAGTCATCAATGGGGTGGATGGAAACCCGCCCCGTTTTTGTAAACAGAGTAACCGCACGGTAGGTGCCAACTTTTTCGGTGTGTGTATCGTTCGGCCTAATGCCTTGTGTGTAATCGTTGATGTTGGTTAGCAACAAATGGACGTAACCGTCGGCGACGATGTTGCCGAACAGTGTTCCCCGAGGTGAGAAGAGCACATCAAGGTTGCCACCAGGCGTCCAACTGGAAGGTAACTGGCTGTTGTTTAAGTCGATGACAATTCCCAGAGGCAGCAGCCGTGGTTCTTGGTTGGGCAGTACGCTGGGGGAAAGTTCGAGTTCGTATTCGAGGCCCGCAGTACCTGTTAAATCGGCCCGTTCACCGTTTGCTGCAGATTTCGACCCTTGAAACTGTCGAGAAAGCACTAAGGTGTCGGTCCAGTTTTGAGTTGGGAGCGTGGGGATATTAACGTTCGGGTCGGATAATTGACTGAGCGAAACGCTATAAAAAGACCCATTGATAATTAATCGCGATCCTTCAACAAGCAGTCCGCGCTGTGCGAGGTTATACCAGGACGTTGTATTCCGATTTGTGCTGCGAGCCAGGATTGGCATGTCGCGATCAGCGACGTTGTCGCCACGGGGATTTGTGGCACCATTGTCCTCTTCGTCTGGACGATAAATGGCAATTGTTCCTCGGTTGTATTTTTCCGGGGTGCCGATAAAGACCATGGCGTTGACCGACTGGCCGTTGGAGTCGTTCGGGTCGAACAGAAATCTTACGCCTTGCGGTTGTTTGGCGTAGATGGCCCGGTTGCGGCCGCCTTCTAAATACGATTGCACCTGGTTGGCTGCGTTTTTGATGCGGTCGGCATCTTGGGTGAAGTTGACCGCTGAGACGGTCATCGCGGTTAATAGCAGCATGATGGACAGGGCGACCATAAGCTCGATGAGTGTGAAGGCGGTGCGGCGGAGCACACTCGCACTGCTGGGTAAAACAGCAGTGGCACACGTTATTTTTTGTTTGCGAGCGGTTTTCATATTAGTTTCCTCCCGCTGGCATATTTAAGTTGGTGATGTTGTCGGTCAGGTTGTTGAGTTCCGACCAAACAGGTTGAGCCAGGATGCCGAAATTGGCCGTGTTATTTGGTTCGTACAGTCCTAATACACCATCGGGACCAGCAGACATGATGAGCGGTAGGTGGTAGGTGTTAGCCGTGTGGAAGAACATGAGCGTGTTATTTTGGTAGAGAGGTGTTATTGACGAATCAAATTCAAAGATCGTGGGTGAAACTGAGTTTAACTCACCAAGTACGTCGTTGGGGTCTTGTGCAATGGGAGAGGAAACGGTGGCTCCGGCCCCACCTGGAGGCAGAGCCCCTAGGAGTGTTATGACTGGTACCGTTCCCAAACTTACCGCAATGGGGTTCAATGCTCCTGGTAGATTTTTGGCTGTGCCTGTAGCTGCCAATGTTGTGGCGGGGCGAATTAACCGTGTTGGCCAGCGGTAGAAACGGAGGGGGCGACCCCAGTTATCGACAAATTCTCGCAGGCCGTCGCCGTCCGTGTCTTGCACTTCATCCGCGTTGAAAGCATCTTCTTCTACACCCTCAGCACCGTAAAGTTCTGAATTGACGATGGCATAGAACAAGCACTCGGCACTTTCTGTGACACTTACATGTGTGCCCCCCGGACTGGATAGACCAGGAGAATCTGCAAACTGCTGCGGGAATTTTTCGGCAAATAGTCGTTTACGGGCGATCATTTTTGCCCGTTCGATGAATAGTGGACCGACTGGCCCTGATGACCAGCCTGCACGACGTAGGTCGGATGTTGCCACGTTGCGGCGTTGGTCTACATAATCGGGCAGCCGACCGTTGCCGGCCCGTTTGTCGAATTCTTCTATCCAGCGGTCGAACGATTTGGTTCTGTCGCTTAGTAGGCCGTGCAGTTTGAGGATGGTGGCCTGGGTTGCTTTTTCTCTCGCGGTGCCGATGAAGCCGCGGACGGCCATGATGAGCATGGTGGCCATTAAGCCCATCAGCATCATGACGACCATCAGTTCCAACAGTGTGAAACCGGCTCTGTGATGTTGTGATTTAAAACGTTTCATCGGCTGACGTTTTCCGGTGATTGTGAAATATTTAACTGGCGAGCCGTGGGGGTCAGCCCACGGGTCTGAAAAACTTTGTGCGATACCCGAGCCCTGCCAGACCCGGCTCGCCTAAAAAATTAGTAGCTAGCCAACGTGCCTCCGCTGGCGGCAAAGTTGGTGATGTTATCACGTTCGTTGTCTCGGCCGGACAGGCTGGTATTTGGGTCATCGGCGTCGTAATGTCCGCCGGTGCCGTGTTCGCGGTCGGGGCCGGACGAGATGATTTGAAATGAGATTTGTTTGTAGGGAACTGTTTTTGCGGAATCGACGTAGTAACCTTCAGTTAAGGATGAATCGTCGGAACCCAAGTGGCCATAGCCTCGGCCTTCATAACTGCTGAGGTAAACGTAGGCCGATTTCGATCCGGGATATGGATCAGAGTAACCTGGGAAGTACAAGGTGCCCGTTTTATCTAAACGATCGTTGACAAATTCAAAAATTGGCCCCTTGCGGTTTCCACCCGTTACAAACGGGGTAGCAGGGTTGGTGGAGAAACCGGTAGGAGCATCGCCGTCTCTGATGCCTCCTAAAAAGAAGACCAAGCAGTCTTCGCCGTTCAATATTTGTCCGTCAAAGTCTGTGACGGAAGTGTGGCCTAAATTCATGTTTGGCCAAATTCCCCGCAGGATGGCCTGGGTGCGAGCGGGGAGAGATCCGCTGGTCCTGGTGAAATTGATATAACTGGGCGGCGAATTACCGTAGTCGGCTTTGAATTTGATGAGTGCCGTTTCGAGGCCTTTGATTTCGACGCGAATATTACCGATTTGCACGTTGCGGCGGACCGCCCCGATGGCGGGCAGCAGCATGGCCACCAACAGCGCGATTATGGAAATTGCCACCAGCAATTCAATGAGCGTGAACGCCCGGCGGGTGGGGGGGAAACGTTTTGAATTGTGCATTGTTCGAACTGACATGACTAAAACTCCTATTACTCGTTTTGAGCTTTCCTTGCCTCGTAGTATTAGTTTTTTGTTTGTAGGTCATGCTATTGCATGACGAAATGACTCAGAAGACCGACGACAAGTCGTCGGCTTGGAACTTTTATTTTTAAGACAGGTCGTTTAATAATTTAATAAGTGGCATGAACAGTGCGATGACGATGAAGCCGACAATGACGACGAGGATGACCACCATCAACGGTTCGAGCAGGCTGATTAAAGCATCGACAAGAATGGAAACCTCTTCGTCGTACGTATCGGCCACTTTATAAAGCATGTTGTCTAAGGCACCGGTTTCCTCGCCAACATCGACCATGTTGACCACCATGTCGTCACAAATTCTCGTTTCGCGCAAGGGGACCGCCATCGATTCTCCTTCGCGAATGGCCGAATAAATTTGATCGAAGGCCCGGGCAAAGACGGCGTTGCCTGCGGTATCACGGGCAATGATAATTGCTTCGAGAATTGGCACCCCTGAGGCAATTAATGTCCCCAATGTTCGGCACGTTCTGGCCACTGTCGATTTCGAGAGGATGCTGCCTAACAAAGGTATTTTGAGCGATATTTTATCGACAACATATGCCCCCGTTTTGTTCTTTCTAACAATTTTCACGAACAGCCACAGCGCGAAGGGTATGGCCGGGATGAGGTAGAAGTAGTTCACAACCCAGTCACTGATAGTGATGAGCATTTCGGTAATGGCTGGAAGTTCGGTGCCGAAGTCGGCGAAGATTTTTTTGAACTTCGGAATGATGTAGTACATAATGAAGCCAACGATGAGCGTGGCAACGGTGATGACGGCACAGGGGTAAATCATGGCCCCTTTGACTTTTCGTTTTAGCGTCTGGGCCCGTTCTTTGAACTCGGCCAAGCGTTGTAGAATGATTTCCAAGGCACCACTGGCCTCGCCAGCTTTCACCATGTTGACATACAGGTTATCGAAGGCTTTTGGTTGTTTGGACATTGCTTCGGAAAGCGTACTTCCCGATTCGATGTCTTCAATGACACCTATCAATGAACTTTTCAGTGGTCCCGGTTTGGATTGACCTTCCAGAATTCTCAAACTACGCAAAACCGGCAGGCCAGCGTCTTGTAAGGTGGAAAACTGCCGGGTGAACGTACAAAGTTTTTTGTTCGGGACGCCGCCTATCGAAAACCCGCCGCCACCGCGTCGGCGTGGAGCCTGTTTTTTTTGTTGGGTTTGTTTTTTGTTTTTCTTCTTTTTCCCACGTCCCTGTTCGACAATTTTGGTGACGAAGAATCCCTTCTCCTTGATCATTGTCTGGGCTTCTGCTTCGGTTGGTGCATCAATTGAATCTTTGACTTCCAGCCCCGTGTTGTCCATCGCCTCGTATTGATAAGTTGGCATGGGTCGACTCCGTCAGTGAGTGTGTTTTTTCTGGAATTGAATGAAAACTGATTTAAGAAAGCGAGTCTGTTATTGGGCTCACTTCGAAAGCTCCTACTTATTCGACATCTTCCATCACCGTTTCTCGCACCACTTCGTCGATGGTTGTGACACCGTCGAAAATTAATTTTAAGCCTGCTTCCCGCAAACTGGTCATGCCTTGGCTGCGTGCTAGGTTTCTCATGTCATCGATTGAAGCATCAGATGTAATCATGTCGCGAATATCGTCGGTGACATCCATGAGTTCGTAAATTCCGGTTCGGCCTCGGTAACCAGAATTGTTACAATTAGGGCACCCTTTGCCGTAATAAAAACTGTATTGCCGCGCCTGCTCAATTGGTAATTGCAGTTCCATCAGCAGTTCGTCTGAAGGTTCAAATTCGGTACGGCATTCTCCACAAATTTTACGTACCAAACGCTGAGCCTGGATCGCTTCGACCGTTGCTGTAATTAAGAACGGGGCAATTCCCATGTCGCGCAGCCGGGTAATGGCTGTCGGGGCGTCGTTTGTGTGTAAGGTGCTGAAAACCAAGTGACCGGTCAGTGCACTTTGAATAGCAATTTCAGCCGTTTCGTAGTCTCGAATTTCACCAACAAGAATTTGGTCTGGGTCGTGCCTAAGAATGGCTCGCAGCACTGTGGCAAATGTTACATCAATATCGGGATTCACCGGAATCTGAATCAATCCATCAATATCGTATTCGATGGGGTCTTCTGTCGTAATAATTTTCGTTTCCAGCGTGTTGAGTTCGTTCAAGGCCGAGTACAGTGTGGTCGTTTTCCCGCTGCCTGTCGGGCCGGTCACTAAGACGATACCGTTAGGACGAGTAATCATCTCGCGGAAGCGGGTTAACGTGCTCGGGTCCATGCCGATTTTGTTAAGGTCCAACTGCACCACCGTCCGGTCAAGAATCCGCAACACAACGGCCTCGCCGAATAATGTGGGCAACACGCTGACACGTAAGTCGACCGGGTTTCCGCCGACGTTCAATTCGATCCGACCGTCCTGAGGCAACCGACGTTCGGCAATATCCAATTCCGCCATCACTTTAATTCTTGTGATAATGGCGTTGGCCAAATGGCGTGGCGGAGGAACCATTTCGTACAACACGCCATCGGCACGCACACGAATTTTAAACTCGTCTTCAAACGGTTCGAAGTGAATATCACTGGCCTGGTCCTTAATCGCCAGCAACAAAATCATGTTCAGAAGTTTGCGAATCGGGGCTGCGTCAGCCATCTCTTCTTGGCTGGCCAAATCGATTGTGGCATTGTCTAAATCATCATCCAGCCCCTCTTCCATTTCGTTCAAGACATCTTCAATGCTGTCTTCTCGGTCGGCGTAATGGCGGGCAATCGCTTTTTCAATGTCCTGTGGGTTAGAGACTGCACCGCGCACCTCGTAGCCGAGAAAGTTTCGCAAGTCGTCTAAAGCTGCCATGTTTTGTGGCTCGGCCATGGCGAGTGTCAGCACATTATCTTTTAAAGAAATGGGCATGATGTTGTAG
>Ga0115002_10007261_pt1 | contig 12512 bp, 11 predicted proteins | sample ArcticOcean_MG_C_8_FD_89576 | JGI IMG/M metagenome (GOLD analysis project Ga0115002, IMG submission 89576) | Marine microbial communities from western Arctic Ocean - ArcticOcean_MG_CB11_86 | ecosystem: Environmental > Aquatic > Marine > Oceanic | place: Arctic Ocean: Canada Basin | collected...
CGCACGACCACGGGTGCCCCGTACATCCCGTTCGATCGGTAGCGCATGGTGGCCAACTCGTTCCGGATTTGGTGGAACGCAGGCCAGATGTAGTCGAAAAACTGGATCTCTACTACCGGTTTGAGGCCCCGCAGGGTCATTCCGATTGCCCGCCCCACGATGTTGGCTTCAGCCAAGGGGGCGTTGAATACGCGGTCGCCAGAGAAGGACGACTGCAGGCCGTGGGTGACCTTGAAGACTCCGCCCTTTCCTCGGCATTCAGAGAGCGCCTGTTCCCGTGACGCGTCGGCGACATCTTGGCCGAAAAGGATGATCCGTGGGTCGCGCTCCATCTCGTCCTTTAGGCACGAATTCAAGAGATCCACCATCGTGAGATCGCGCCCTTCCTTGTACTGGGGCGCGGCCTCGGTATCGAAAGCAGGACCGGTAGGATCGCCCACCTCCGCGAAAAGGTGTCGCATCACCGTTTCGGTCTCGGGTTGTGGGTGGGTGAGCGCCTCGATGGCCGCGTCTCCTACTTCACTCCGAACCGTCTCCTCGAGCGCGCACAGCTCCTCTTCGGTGGCGACCTCCAGGTCGATCAGCGTTTGCCTGGTGAGCACGACCGGGTCCGTTCGCTCCTCTTCCTCCACCTCTGCGACCGTACGGTACAGCCGCTCGTCATCGGAGAGAGAGTGGGAGTACGGACGCGTGCAATGCGCGTGAAGTAAGCCCACTCCGTTCCGTTCCCGCGCCCATCGCACGACCTTGCCGGCGGCTTGGTAGGTTTCGACCACGTCCGTGCCGTCGCATTCCTCAAGGTGAAGGTCCGGGAAACCCGCGACGAGTCTCGAGATGCTGCCGCCGGCAGTCTGCACTTCCACAGGTACGCTGATCGCGTACTCGTTGTCCTGGATGACAAAGACGACGGGAAGTTTGAGCGTGCAAGCGGTGTTGATAGCCTCCCAAAATTCCCCCTCGGAAGTGGCGCCCTCCCCGCTGGTGACGAGCACTACCTCATCGTCGCTGATGCCTGCGACAGCCTCTCGGATGGCCGGCACCAGCCCCGCGCGGTATCCCGCCTCGGCGGCTCCTACAGCCTGATTGAACTGAGTCCCGGTGGGCGAGGAGGTGGAGGCGATGTGGAGGCTTACATTGCCGTAGTGAGCCGGCATCTGACGTCCGCCGCTCGATGGATCGTCCGCCGCCGCGACCGCCTGGAGAAAGTGGTCGAGAGGGGGCTGGCCGAGCGCGAGCGCGAGTGCCCGGTCTCGGTAGTAGAGAAAGAACCAGTCTTGGCCCGGTTTCAAATGTTCGGCCACCGCGACCCCGATCGCTTCGTGTCCGGCGCTCGATATCTGAAAGAAGGTCTTATTCTGGCGCCTGAGTATGATCTCCCGGTCATCGATCTGCCGGGAGATCACCATTGTACGATACATACGCAGGAGCTGCTCTCCGGAGAGAACGTTCAGATCGCGCTTCGTGGGGGTGTCTGTTTTGGTGACCATAACGCTGCCAAAGATAGGGAGGGCGGAGTGGGGGGCAAACCGGATTCTCCGATATCCCCTTCAGGCAGCCTCAGGTCACCGAGTCGCGCGGCCGGAATTCAGCGGGATGCCAGGGCTGCGGCTAGCTCGTGGGGATCAGTGACCGGCTCCATGCACGCACGCCCTCGGCATATATAGGCGGCCGGCCTCCCCACGTGTGCGGTCTTGCCTTCATGCAGCGGTAGGTGTACGGCCTCGTCGGGGGCGATGCCGGTTACCACCGCCTCCGGAATGAACGGTCGGAGCGCGGCGTGGAGCAGCGCCCCGGTCATCGGGTCCTGCCGGTCCCCTACGACCACCACTTCGATCGGATCGGCCAACACTTCCTCCACCTGCGCGAGCAGATGTCCGAAGGCAGTAGGCCATCGGGCGACCGCGGGGCCTTCGTGCGCCAGTACGCGCTCGGCCACTATCCGCCAGGCCGGCTCATCGAACAGGCGTGCGGCCCTGAGCAGGAGTTCTACCGCGAGCGAGTTTCCCGAAGGGACTGCGTTGTCGGTGACCTCCCGTGGGCGCACCACCAGAGGCTCTGCATCCGACGCGGTGTCGTAAAAGAGGCCCTTCTCCTCATTCCAGAAACGGGCCAACAGATCCCGACACAAGGGCGCGACATCAGTCAGCCATTCGTTTTCGAGGGTCACTTCGTGGAGGGAGAGGAGGGCGTTGCCGAGCGCGGCCACATCCTCGAGGAGGGCGGGGATTTTGGCCTTTCCTTCGGTCCACACGTGCAACAATCTACCGTCTGGGTTGCGCACTGATGCCACAGTGAAGCGCAGGCAGGAGCGCGCCGCAGACACGTAGTCGTCCCTGCCGAGAGCTCCGCCCGCTTCCGCCAGTGAGCGGGCCGCGAGTGCACTCCAGCCGGTGATCACCTTGGTATCCCTGAAGGGCTCAGTTCGTCTCGAGCGAGCTGCGAGCAGCTTGGTTCGGGAGTCCGCGAGTCGTGCCTCGAGGGCGTCAATGGTCACGCCCTCGGAGCGCGCTAGAGCGTCGAGGTCGTGGGGAAGGTGCAGAATATTCTTTCCCTCGAAATTGCCAGTCGCGCTCACGTCGTATGCTCTACGGAACACGGGCCCATCATCGAGCCCCAAAACCGCGTCGATCTGGTTTGGCGTCCAGACGTAGAAGCGGCCCTCCTCGCCTTCGGAGTCGGCGTCGCGTGCGGCCAGGAATCCCCCCGCAGGATGGCGCAGATCGGTAAGCACGTAGTCGAGCGTGCTCTCGCAGACTCGGCGCAGGTCGTCTGCACCTGTGGCCTGCCACGCCTCGAGATAGGCGCGAGCGAGAAGGGCGTTGTCGTAGAGCATCTTCTCGAAGTGGGGGACCAACCACCGCGCATCCACCGAGTAGCGATGGAACCCGCCGCCCAAGTGGTCGTGCATCCCACCCACAGCCATGCGCCGCAGCGTGTGTAGGACTATAGCCAAGGCTTGGCCGTGCCCTGTTCGACGATGGTAACGGAGCAGGAACGAGATCAGCATCGGCTGCGGAAACTTGGGTGCGCCGCCGAACCCGCCGTGCACCGGATCAAAGCTCGCGGCTAGCGCTTTGGCGGCTTCGTCCACCAGGTCCTCGTCAACGGCAGGTCGCGCCGACTCGCGGTCTGGGTGCTGATTCGGCCCGTCAGTTGCAAGCCGCTCCAGCGCTTCCCGAATTTCCTGGGCGGAAATCTCAACGCGGTCGCGGTCGTGCTCCCACGCGTGCCGGACAGCTACGAGCACTTCGCGGAACGAAGGCATCCCGTGGCGACGCTCGGGCGGAAAGTAGGTCCCTCCGTAAAACGGAAACCCGGACGGTGTGAGGAAAATCGTAAGAGGCCATCCCCCGGCCCCAGTCATCTCCTGTAACGCGCGCATGTAGACTGAATCCACGTCGGGACGCTCCTCACGGTCCACCTTCACCGGCACGAAGCCTTCGTTCATGGCCTGGGCCGTCGCGGGGTCGTCAAAAGATTCCCGTTCCATCACGTGACACCAGTGGCATGCGGAGTAGCCGATCGAGACTAGAACGGGCCGGTCGTTCTCGCGGGCTAACTGCAATGCCTCATCGCCCCAGGGCTGCCAGGCGACCGGATTGTGAGCGTGTTGGCGTAGGTAGGGGCTCGTTTCCTGAGCGAGCCGGTTCACCATGTGTCAACCGGCGGAGTTTTCGGTCGCAACGATCCGGTCACCAGGAGGGCCAGCACCAGCTCAGCCTCTCCTTTGGGCACCCCCGCAGTCCCGGCGCTGAAGAGCACGGGATAGCTAGTGGTCATGGATGCGTTCGTCTTTGACATGCTCAAGTCTTGCTGGCAGAGGTGGAACGACGCAAGCGTTGTATCCCTCGCCATATGTTCCTAAGTTGATCGCGACGGGAGGTTGTTGGAAACGTGGACGTTCGGCGGCCCTCGCGGAAGCGGGATGCCGGTGGAGGAATAGGTCGTTTTGCCATCCCCAGTCGGGACAGTATTCCGGGCAGCCCTGGGCCGGCCAACCATGATTCCTGACATGTTGTCCGCGGCTTGGGCATTCCGAAGGCGGGATTGGTACCGCCGACCCCCGTTCCTCCCCCTGCCGTCCTCGTCGTACCTGAGGTGGCGGATGGAAACGGCGTACGGAGACCCGGACGCCGTGCCCCCGATCGACGAGCTGCGTCGTTTCTTGCGCTGGGCGCGGCAGACGCGAAAGAGGAACCAACTCCCGAAAGGGGAGGCGCCGTGGGCAAGCTAATCCTGATGATTATCATCGGACTCGCCGTAGGCATGTATTCCCCGAACTCCCGCTCGGTGCTTATGGACAAAGGGGAGCCGGTTCTGCGCCCGGTGTTCACCTGGAACGCTCAGAGAGAGATGGAGAAAAATCATCCTGGGCGAGCAGCAGAACAAGCAAGTTGAACTGGATCGAAGATCACTTCACGGGCGACAGTTCCCGGGACCCGTGGGGCAATTTCTATCAGTACGAGATTCAGGAGGATTCTTTTGCGGTCATCTCCCACAGTCCCGACCGGCTCGGCAAGACCGAGGATGACATCTGGGACGTGCGCGTACGGAACTGGCTGGCTAAGGGCAAGCCCTGACCAGCACGATCCACTCCCCTCCAACGCTTGCCGGCGGCTTCTGAGTTTTTGGTTCAGGTAGCCCTCCAGGGTCCCTGACTAACCTTAAGTGACGGCCTTTCTGGAGACCTCGTTCCTCACCGTGTTGTTCGTGCCCGAGGGGGCCGCCCGCTACTTCGCTACGGCATTCGCTTTGGAGCAGGGCGGCAGCCCTCCATGCTCTGGCTGCTGCGGTCCTCGTAGGAGGCGCGATCGGGGACAGCCTGGGTTTCTGGATCGGGAGCAAAGGACGGACGTGCTGGTCGCGCGGGCCGGGGCGTCTCGTTCAGCTGGTCCTTTCGGTACAGTCCCGCACGGCGCACTATATTCGGTGGCCACCCCTTCCTCTCCGTTACGATCCCACGGCTCATTTCTTTCGCGCGTACGCTCATGCTACTGCCCGCCGGCATGAGATGGCTCTCCTATCCCCGTTACCTGGGCCATGAGCTGGTCGGAGCGATACTCTGGTGTGCGCTTTACATGACGATGGGGGTTGCTGCGGGGGAGTGGTGGCACTGGGCGGCTCAGTTGTTCGGGCTCGATGGTGCTACCGTAGTGGTGGTAGTCGCTGCTGGATTTGTGGTGCGCCGCGGATCCGTCCGGTGGCGAGCGCGGAGGGAATGAGGTGGTGAACGCTGCACTCACCGGGAGCGTAGGCTCGGGCAAGTCGGAAGTAGCGCGATTCTGGGCGAATGCCGGTGTTCCCGTCGTGAGCGCCGACGAGCTGTCACGGCAGGCGGTTGGGCCAGGGAGCGAAGGCCTGGCGGAAGTGTTGCAGGCTTTCGGAGACCGGGTGCTCAGACCAGACGGATCCCTCGATCGAACTCAGATGCGTGCCCGAGTGTTTAAGGACGAAGCCGCCCGGGGCCGTCTCGAGAGCATACTCCACCCCCGCGTCAGGGAGTTGCGGGATGCGTGGATTCGAGAGCGTCGCGCTGAGGGCCATCCCTTGGTGGCATCCGAGATTCCGCTCCTCTTCGAGGTCGGGCTGGATTCGGACTTCGACGTCATCGTAGTGGTGGAGGCCGCGATTGAGGAGCGCTTGCGCCGGCTCGTGCAGCGTCGCGGGCTGGACGATACTGAGGTGCACCGGATCATGGCGGCGCAGATGGACCCGGTCGAGAAACGGCGGCGGGCGGACTACGTGTTGGTGAACGATGGGTCACTGGCTGATCTGCGCGAGCGAGCGTTGGCCCTGCTCGGGCAGCTTCGTTCGGAGGGGCCTGGGCACCAACGGAGTGAGCCCGACTTTCGGATAGACTTTCATATGCATAGTTCGGGTTCACATGATTGTCTCTCCCACCCCGAGGCCGTGCTCGCGAGGGCACTGAGCCGCGGGGTCGGGCGGATCGCGCTCACTGACCACAATCGGCTTGACGTCTCCCTGGCGATGGCGGAGCGACATCCCGACGCCGTGATTCCCGCGGAGGAGGTGCGCACGTCCGAGGGGATAGACGTGATTGGTCTCTATCTCCGTTCCGAGATTCCCAAGGGCACACCAGCGCGGGAGGTGTGTGACCGAGTGCACGATCAGGGTGGTGTGGTGTATCTACCCCACCCATATGCCGCTGGGAAGGGTGGGAACGGTCGCCATGCTGAGGTGCTGGCTCCTCATGTCGACGTGGTCGAGGTGTTCAACGGGAGGCTCCACGAGCCGCGGCAAAACGAGTTGGCGGAAGCGCTCGCCGAGCGCCACGGACGGCTTCGGGGCGCCGGGTCTGATGCCCACACGCTCGGCGAGGTGGCCCGGAGCTGGGTGGAACTCCCGGCCCATCCGAACGAGCCCGCGGCGCTGATGGAAGCCCTTGCTCTCGGGCGGGTGCACGGAACCACGGCTGGCCGCTGGGTGCATCTAGCCTCGGGGTGGGCGAAGGTCCGTCACCTGCTCCCGGGAGTACCGCGCCTTCGCTGAGATAAGGAGCCAAGTTGGCTGAACGGCAGAACCTAGAGGGCCGCTACTGCACTCCGACCCACCGGAAGCGAGCCGTGCGGGAGGCGTTGGATGCACTGCGGGGCTCCCGCCGAGCGATCCTTACTACCCACCTGAACGCAGACGGCGATGGAGCTGGATGTCAGGTGGCGTTGGCCGCGTGGATGCGGGCGCTCGGCGCGCGCCCACATATCGTGAACCCCACCGTATTTCCAGATCAGTTCCGGTTCCTCCTTCCTGAGAAGGGATGGGTGCTGGAGGCTTCCAGCGCCGCAGCCCGGGACGCCTGCGCGCAGGCGGACCTGGCAGTGGTCTTGGACACCGGCGAAATACCACGCATCGGAAGGGTTAAGCCGATGATCCAGGGGATCCGCACGGTCGTGATCGACCACCATCAGCCGGGGAGCCAGCCGATCGGAGGGATCTCGTTTCGTGATGCTGATGCTTGCGCGACGGGTGAGCTTGTCCATGATCTCGTGTTGGCCAGCGGCGGTCCGTGGCAGCGGGCAACCCAAGAGGGGATCTACGTGGGCATCCTCACCGACACTGGCTCCTTTCGCTTCAGCAACGCGACCCCTAGCGCACACAGGATTGCCGCCGACCTGATCGCCGATGGTGTGGATCCCGAGGGTCTGCACAGGCGGGTCTATGGAGCTGCGCCCGAGCGTCGCCTTCGTTTGCTGGCCGAGGCGCTGAACACGCTCGAGGTGGACGCTGTCGACGGCGTTGCCTGGATGGTTGTCCCGCATCGACTCGAAGGCACCGAACCCCTCACAGAAGATGTTGAGGGTCTGGTGGACTATCCGCGCTCGGTCGAAGGGGTCGAGGTGGGCCTCCTGTTCCGCCGCACGGCGAAGGGCGGCACCAAGGTTTCGTTCCGCTCCACCGGAACTGTGGACGTGAATGCGCTGGCGCACTTATTTGGCGGGGGTGGGCACGTCAAGGCGTCGGGGGCGCTGGTGGAGGGTCTGCCCGCCGACGCGATTCCCGTGGTGGTGGAAGCGACCCGGCGTGCTGTGCGGGCTGCCGGAGGGCGCCCGTCCTCCCGTTCATCGCAGGACTCGCGGCAGGATACGGCCACTCGTGGCGAATGACACCGGGCCAGGCGTTCCTGAGGCGCTTCCCCGCACGTTGCACCGTATTGTGGAGCATCTCGGACTCGAGAGCATCGACCGGCTGTGGATTTTCCCTCCGCTCCGGCGCGGTCGCAGGGAGTGGGGGCTCGTCGCCGCGAGCGTCTACACGCAAGACCTCGAGCGCCGCCGGCTGCACAGCGCCTCCTATACGGCGGAGCGCACCGGGCAGGGGCTTTCCCTGGTCCATGACCTGAAAGAGCTGGGTGACGCGCCCCCCGACAGGTTTCCCCGGGTGATGGAGGGGGTCGTACGCCGGGCCGCTGACGAGTTGGGAGAGCCTCGCGAAATAGTGCTGGAGGGGAAGGGTGAGACGTTCGAGGAGCTGATGGAGGATTTCGATCCTAAGCTTCTGGAACCCACCCCACCATGAAGGGCACCCACCCGTTCGTGCGGTTGTTCTCGCGCTACCTGCGAGAGCAGGGTCTCACCATCACGCAGCAGCGTGAGGATTTGGCGCAGATGGTGTTTTCTGTGGCCGGCCACCTCTCGGTAGAGGATATAGAGCGGTGCCTGCGCGAGAATGGGTCGCGCATCGGTAAGGCCACCATTTACCGCACCCTGGAGCTATTGGTAAATAGTAACTTGGTGGAGGAGCACGATTTCGGGGAAGGCTTCAAGCGTTACGAGCACCGTCTCTCCCGCGAGCCGGTGCACGAGCATCTGATCTGTCTCGAATGTGGCAACGTGACAGAGTTCCGGAGTGAGGAGGTCGAGCGCGTGGAGAGCCGCGTGACCCGTGAGTACGGCTTTGTCCCAGCCCGTCACCGGCTAGAAATTTACGGCCTATGCCGCGATTGCAGGAGCTCCGGTGTCGAGCTTCCGACCACCGGGATCAGCTGTCCGATCGACTCGGTATGAGCTAAGGGGTGTTGCGCGGTTGCCTTGCCAACTCATTTACGTACAATTCGCGATCTTCGTGCTAGGGTGGTGGTGGTGGTGGTGGCGGTCGGCCCCCTCACCTTTTTCCTTGGTGACACGCTAACCAGAGTGCAGGAGGAGTAAGGGTGTTCCAGGGCGAGCAACTGGTTGCCAAGAAGATCTTTTTCACCACCGGGATGGGGGTCCACAAGGAGAAACTGACCAGCTTCGAGTTGGCGCTCCGCGACGCCAAGATCGCCCAACACAATCTGGTGCGCGTGTCCTCGATCTTTCCGCCCAATTGTGAGATTGCGGAGCGCGAGGATGGGGCGAGTATGCTCCGGCCTGGACAGGTCGTCTTCTGTGTGCTCTCTGAGGCTGCTACCAACGAGCCCTCGCGTCGCGTGGGCGCGGCTATCGGCGTCGCCCTACCATCCGACCGCGATCACTACGGCTATATCTCGGAGCACCACGCCTTCGGCCAGTCGGAGAAGCTCATGGGCGACTACTCTGAAGACTTAGCGGCCCAGATGCTTGCGACCGTGCTCGGGGCGGACTTCGACGCCGAGGAAGCCTGGGACGAACGCCGCGAGCAGTGGAAGTTGTCCGGCCTGGTGGTCGACACGTTCAACCATACCATCGTGGCGGAGGCGCCCGAAGGCGGTTGTTGGGTGACGGTAGTAGCTGCGGCGGTCTCCTGCGCCTGATGACTCAGTGACCAGGTGAAGGGTCTCCCTCGCACGTTGCCGCTTCGCGATGTGGGGACGGTGGGGCAGGCCGCCCCCGGTGCCGCCGATGCTTTCCTGGTCCAGGCGCTGGACCGAGCCGCCGGTGCACCGGCGGTGGGCGGGAATCGGCTCTCGATACAGTTCGAGGGTTCCCACACGTTCGACGCCTGGATCGAGGCGATCGAAAGCGCCCAGCGGTTTGTCCATTTCGAGAACTACATCCTGCGAGATGACCGGGTCGGGCGCATATTCCGGGACGCACTGGTGGCCAAGGCAAAGCAGGGCGTGCCGGTCAGGGTGCTGTACGACTGGGTCGGTTGCTGGGCCACTCCCGCGCGCTACTGGCGTGGGTTCCGCGAAGCCGGGGTCGAGGTCAGGGCGTTCAACCGACCCAGTGTGCGCGATCCCTTCGGCGTTCTCCAGCGTGACCACCGTAAGCTTGTGTGCGTAGACGGAAGGATCGCGTTCGTAGGTGGATTTTGCGTGGGAGTTGAGTGGGCTGGCACGCTCACCGAGCCTCCGTGGCGCGACACGGGAGTGGAAATCGTTGGCCCCGCGGCCGCTGCTGCCGCCCGCTCTTTCGAGCGGATATGGGCCTTGATGGGCGCACCTGTCGCGGGCGACCTGCTGGTTTCCCCTGAGGACCAGCCCGTCGCGGGGGACACGCCCGTGTGGGTGATCGAGGGTGCGCCAGGGCGCGCTCTCGTCTATCGCATGATCCAGCTGGTGGCTGCCAACGCCCGGAACCGCCTTTGGATAACCGATCCTTATTTTGTGGCACCTCGCCCGGTGGCCGAGGCGCTGGGTGCCGCTGCGAGTGACGGTGTGGACGTACGCATCCTAGTTCCGGCGCACAATAACTGGCCATGGGTGGGCAGCCTTTCGCGCGGCGGATACCGTTTCCTCATAGAGTGTGGCGTGCGGTTGTTCGAATGGCAGGGGCCCATGATCCACGCGAAGACCGCGGTGGCCGACGGAGTGTGGGGTCGGGTGGGTTCGAGCAACCTGAACAACGCGAGCCTTCTCGGGAATTTCGAGCTCGACGTTGGCGTGGTGGATGAGGACCTGGCTCGCCAGCTAGAGGGGCTGTTCCTCGCGGACCTGGCCTCTTCGGTGGAGATCGTTCTTCTCCACCGTCACATGTCTCTTTACCACGCCTCCGAACGTGAGGAGACAGCGGGCGAGCCATCCACTCCGAAAGCGCCACTGGATCCCGAGGGGAGCGTTCCGCAGCGGTTCCAGCGTCAGCTCAGGAATTGGCGCAAGCGAGGCCGAGGATCTGGATGGAAGCTCGCGCACCTAATCCGGGCCGGCGCTACGCTGGGGAGCGCGATGGCTGGTCAGCGCTCACTTGGGCGTGAGGATCGCACCCTACTCGGCGCGGTCGCGCTGTTGCTCATTGGGCTGGCCCTGTTCGCTGGCTTCTTCCCCGAGGTCCTGGGCGGGTTGGTGGCCGGCATCGCTGGCTGGCTCGGTCTCGTTACGGGTGTGCGCGGGTTCATGCAGTCGCGGCGCGCACGCAAGGAAGAGAATGACCTGCGGGAGGTGTACGAACGCCTGGATGGGAAATCCCGGTGAATGGCTCCGCTGGCCTGGTCGTTGCCCTGACTGCCGGGCTGTTGTCATTCCTCTCTCCGTGCGTTCTGCCGCTCGTCCCGAGCTATCTGTCGTTTGTCACCGGGATGACGCTCGACGACCTGCAGGAGAGTGCCGACCGCACCCACGTGATTACCCACTCCCTGCTGTTCGTGAGCGGCTTTACGATCGTCTTTCTGCTGCTTGGGGCGTCAGCGTCATTCCTTGGGCAGTTCGCGCGCGCGTACAACGTCTGGATCGCCCGGACCGGAGGTGTCCTCATCATCGTTTTGGGGCTCCACCTGTTAGGTGTTTTCCGCATTACCGCGCTGCTCAAGGAGAAGCGCGTCCACCTGAGTGACAAGCCCGCGGGCTTCCTCGGCACCATCGTGGTGGGAGCGGCGTTCGGGGCGGGCTGGACCCCGTGCATCGGTCCTGTGCTGGGTGCTATCCTGACTCTTGCGGGCACGCGTGAGACCGTGTGGTCGGGTGTGTGGCTGCTGTTCGCATATTCGGTGGGGCTGGCCGTCCCGTTCCTGCTCGCTGCCCTGGCTCTTGATCGCTTCCTCACCACATTCCGTCGTTTTCGAAGCTGGATCCCCTGGATGGAGCGGGCTGCGGGAGGTCTCCTGGTGGGGTTCGGGATCCTGCTTGTGACGGGAAGCTTCACCCTGCTTTCGGGATGGCTCACTCGCTTCACACCAGGATTCATTCTGGAACGGATCTGACGGCAGCCGCCGGCGCATCCTCTTCTTCGATCTGCGCCTCGAGCATCTGCCGACGCAGCAGGGTGGCGTAGGTACCATCGGCTGCTAGCAGTTCGGGGTGGGTCCCGCGCTCGACGATGCGTCCCTCGTCCAACACAAGGATCAGGTCGGCACCCCTCACCGTGGACACCCGGTGACTGATGATGAAGTTCGTGCGCCCCTCCATCACACGGTGCAGCTCCTCAAGGATCTTAGCCTCGGTGTGCGTGTCCACCGCCGAGAGGGCGTCGTCTAGCACCAGGATTGTCGGGTTCCGTGCCACCGCCCGTGCCAGAGTGGCACGTTGCTTTTGGCCGCCGGAAAGGTTGATCCCCCGCTCTCCCAGCAGGGTCCCGTATTGGCGGGGGAAGCTGAGGATAGAGTCATGGAGATGGGCTACCTTGGCTGCCTCAGTGATCGCTTCGTCTGGGTCTTCGACAGGGGTGACGTCCGTGCCGGTGGGGAAGACGAGGTCGGGGAGCCCCAGCCCGATGTTCTCCTCAATCGTCTCGGAGAACAAGAACGGGTCTTGAGGCACCATGCCGATCACCCTGCGCAACTCGGTCGGGTCGTAGCGTGTCAGCGGTACGCCGTCGAGCAAGATCTCGCCGCCGCTGGCGTCGCGGATGCGGGCGAGCAGGGAGATCAACGTGCTCTTGCCAGAGCCGGTGGGTCCTACCACTGCAACCGTTTCACCAGCCCGCACTTGGAACGTCGCGTCTTCGAGCACCAATCGATCGGTGCCGGGATAGCGGAAGGAAACGTTCTTGAATTCGACCTCTCCGCGTACGCCCGTGACGGCGACCGGTTCGACGGGCACCGAAATCGTCGATTCGGTCTCCATGATAGCGTTCAACCGGCCCATCGAGGCGGCTCCGCGCTGGAACAGGTTCACGACCCATCCCAGTGCGATCATGGGCCAGATCAGGAGTCCCAGGTAG
>Ga0115002_10007263_pt1 | contig 12508 bp, 10 predicted proteins | sample ArcticOcean_MG_C_8_FD_89576 | JGI IMG/M metagenome (GOLD analysis project Ga0115002, IMG submission 89576) | Marine microbial communities from western Arctic Ocean - ArcticOcean_MG_CB11_86 | ecosystem: Environmental > Aquatic > Marine > Oceanic | place: Arctic Ocean: Canada Basin | collected...
ACGGATGTTGCTTATCTGCATGGAGAAAACAATCTGACGAAAGAAACTGTTCTTAATGAACAGGGCGGAATGACGAACGGGAGAGGTGATGATCCCAATCGCCATGATATTCTTACCGGTTCGCAACTGGATGGAACAGCTGTGGCTGGAGATGTAGACACGACATGTCAGAATTGGACAGGGAGCGGTGAAGGCAGTGCTTTGGTTGGACATTTTGATCGTATTGGTGGTGGAGACAACCCTACCTCCTGGAACGCAGCACATGCTAGTAGGGGTTGTGGCCAAGAGGATCTTAGGGGTTCAGGCGGTGATGGTCTCTTCTATTGTTTTGCTTACTAACCCAGGGTTTGATCGCCAGTTCTGATCATGTATCCAACGGGGTCATTTGGGGTAGAGGGCGTGAAACTTAATATTTCCGTTGCTGGTTACTGGCTCTTAAGCTGTATGGTGCTGTTATGTCTACCTCTCAGTGCCCAACAGGGCTCTACTGACGGCCAGTGGCTTTATTATGGAGGTGACCTGGGTAGCACGGGTTACTCCAGTCTAGACCAAATTACTGAAGAGAACGTTAAAGACCTTCAGATTGCTTGGCGATGGAGTAGCCGAAATCAAGGTCCGCGTCCAGAGATTAGGAATTCTACCACTCCACTGATGGTTAATGGAGTGCTCTATGCGACTGCAGGATCCAGAAGAAATGTGGTCGCAATCGACGCTGCCTCCGGAGAGACTCTATGGATTTGGCGTATGGATGAGGGTGAGAGAGCTCGTAGAGCTCCCCGTCCCAATTCAGGCAGGGGTGTTGCCTATTGGTCAGATGGGCTGGGAGACGAACGTATTTATGTGGTTACTCCTGGGTATCATTTGGTAGCTCTGGACGCTCACAATGGACATCAAATTGAATCTTTTGGGAATGAAGGAGTAGTAGATCTGAAGAATGGTTTGGGTCGCCCTGTCGATCCTATTGAGGGAATTATTGGGTCTTCTTCTCCTCCTGTCATAGTAGGGGAAACTTTGATTGTGGGTGCTGCATTGGCTGTAGGAGGAAGACCGCCATCTCCAGAAAATGTTCCCGGCCATGTGAGAGCGTTCGATGTGAGAACAGGCAGGCAGAATTGGATTTTTCATACGATTCCTTTGGACGGAGAAGTGGGCAACGAGACCTGGGAAGATGATTCTTGGTCATATACTGGAAATGCAGCAGTTTGGGCACCATTTGCAGTCGATCCTGATCTCGGTTATGTCTACCTTCCAGTAGAGGGTGCGACTGGGGATTACTATGGTGGTCATCGATTGGGTGACAATCTATTCTCATCCAGCCTGGTCGCACTGGAAGTCGCAACAGGAGAGAGAGTTTGGCACTATCAAATCGTCCATCATGACATCTGGGACTACGACAATCCTACATCTCCCATTCTTGTAGATATCACTGTAGATGGCCTTGAAATTCCAGCCGTAGTCCAACTTACAAAACAAAATTTTGCTTACGTTTTTGATCGAAGAAATGGTCAGCCAGTATGGCCTATTGTAGAAAGTCCTGTGCCAGCTTCGGATGTTCCAGGGGAAAGAACTTCACCTACTCAACCTTTTCCTACTAAGCCGGCCCCCTATGATCGACAAGGTGTCCGAATAGAGGATTTGATAGACTTCACTCCACAATTGAGGGCCGAAGCTGAAAAGATAGTGTCACGTTTTCGTATTGGTGAGCTTTTTACCCCGCCTTCAGTCATTGACCAAGAGAATCAAACTGGTGGCACTTTGACTATTCCAGGAAGCCTGGGTGGAGCGAATTGGGAAGGCGGTGCAGTAGATCCAGAAACTGGAGTCATTTATGTGGGTTCAAGAATGAGCCCCTCTGTCTATGGCCTGGTTCAGGATCCGGAGGTTTCTACGATGCGTTATATACAGGGCCGCGCTTCAGCTCGTGGTCCTCAGAGATTGCCGTTGATGAAACCACCATATGGACGTATCACTGCGATTGATCTTAACAGTGGGGAGCATCTATGGATGATTCCCAACGGTGATACTCCGTCTTCCATTGAGGACCATCCTGCACTTGAAGGATTAACAATTGGAAGGACGGGGAAGCCTACTCGAGCGGGAATTCTCGTAACGAAAACTTTGGTTTTTGCGGGGGAAGGAGCAGGAGGAGATCCAGTTCTTCGTGCTCATGAAAAATCCACAGGACAAATCTTAGCTGAGATAGATCTCCCAGGTAGCCAGAATGGATTGCCGATGACTTACTCTCTTAAAGGCAAACAGTACATAGTGTTGGCTGTAGGAGGAACTCCTGACAGATCGGCCGAGTTGGTAGCTTTGACACTTCCTGGCTGATAAGAAGATCTTTTTGAGCTGGAGAGTCGTGGTCTCCCTTTTGATCAATCGAGCTTGCCGGTCTCTAATGTTTGATGCCTTGGGTCGACTTAGATAGAGATGATGCGCCCGAAAAGAAATATCAGTATACTTCGGCAGAAACATATTTTTTTTGAGTCAAGAAAGGAGATACTCGAATGGGGTTTCGTTGGACATTAGTTTTTTTAGCCTTGGTCTTTGGGTTTTCTCTTGGTTCTCAAGGGGTCAATGCACAAGGGAGTTCTACATTGATTGAAGTAGGAGAAATAGCGCCAGATTTTACTATGAAGGGTGCTACACGTTACGGAGTTTTACAGGATCCTGTTCGTTTGTCCGATCTTCGTGGAGAAACCGTGGTGCTTGCGTTTTTCTTTAAGGTTAGGACGCGTGGCTGAACAGTCCAAATGACAGCGTACCGTGATCAGTACGCAAGCCTTTTTAACGGCGGACAAAATGTCGTTCTAGTCGGTATTTCAAACGACTCTGAAGAAGAATTGGGTTCCTGGGCAAAGGATATAGATTTGCCATTCCTTTTTGCTAGTGACGCCGAGAATAACGGTGCTACTTATAAAGCTTTTGGCGGTGGCCTGAGAGATAACGAGATGGTTGATAGTAGGGCTGTGATAGTTGTTGGACCAGATGGTCGTATTGCTGGGACTATAGAAAGTTTCAATCAGAATGACCCGATGGCATACGAACAGCTGGGAGATATTATCGACGAAGTGACACCTGAATCGAACTAGAATTCAAGTTTTAGTTTAGTACATATAGAAAGAGGAATCCCCCTACTGGATTGTATGGGGATTCCTCTTTTCTTCTTTTCTATACCCCCTTATAGGGGATTTTAGGGTTCCATCAACCTTTGTGTAGCCCCGACTAGATCTTGTGAAGGACCAACTCCTGTATAAACCACCTTGCCCTGTGCATCTAACATGACCACGATCGAGGTTGTAGTCGCGTTATATGCTCTCACCGCTGCTCCTCGACCATCCCATAGAAATGCGTAACCAGGGTCGTGATCCTCTAGGTGGCGTTTGACTCTTCTCACACTCTGGGAAACTCCAACGGCCACTGCTACGATGTTCATTTTGTCGCCGTATGTACTCTGGATTTGATCGAGTTGTGGTTGAAGCGCTTCACATTGCTCACACCAGCTTGCCCAAAATTCAATAAGGGCGGGTTTGCCAGTGGTATAGTCCGCCAGGTCCACTGAGTTGCCATCTAGATCTTGCAGTTTCGCAGAAGGTCCCTCTGAGCCAATGGAAAGTGATACCGATCCGGATTGTCCTTGAAGGCTCATCGGAAGGATTAAGCTGAAAATCATTAGTCTGACAAGAAATCTCATATTATCCCCCTAAAAATTATAGCCCGCCAAAATTAAATAATATTCGGCCATGAGAAGCATGATTATAGCAGATATTGTTTTGACCCATTTCATCCAAGATCCTGATTTTGGGAGAGCTGCACCGAAGCCAGAGAACAAGCCCACTGCTATTAAAAGTGCAGTCATACCTAGTGAGAACACAAACAGATAAACGAATCCCATAACACCTGCTTGGGTAGCCGCTACCCAAGTTAAAACTACCGCAAATGCGGGTGCTCCACAGGGTGCGGCGATTATTCCTGATGTAGATCCTAACAGAAACACGGCCGGGTATGATCCAGCATTGAGGGTCCCTGTCCATTGTAGAAATTTCTGAGGTGCTGATATTGGAATAACATCAAACATTGCCAGTGAAAAAATCATCAAGAGGTTACCAACAATAATCCTAGTCCATGGGTTAGCGCTGATCGTGCCGAAAAGACTACCAGTCATCCCTGCTAAAAGGCCTAAAAGAGCATAAAATAAAGCCAGGCCTAATGCATAGGTCAGTGTCAGCCTAACCACTCTCGATCGCGGTTGGTCATTCTGAGTTGTGCCAGCTAAAATGGATGCAGTTATAGGTATAAGTGGGTAGACACAGGGGGTGAGGCTAGTGGCTACCCCTGCAGCGAAGAGGACCGCAAGTGCAAAGATTGGATTTTGGGAAAGCATATTGGAGAGATCAATGCCTTCAAATGCTTGGAAGATCATTTTAGAGCCGTAGTATAGGTGCAGAGTTTGAGTTTTTAGTACGCTCCATAGTATCCGCTTATTTTTACCATAGTATCATCTGGAATTTTACAGTTCCTTATCTCATGAGCTCCAGTGAGGACAAAGCTAACCGACAAGCAGGTTTACAAGCAATCTCGAAGAGAATGGAAAGGGTAGAAATGAGAAATCAATGGGAAAACCGGGTAGATAATTTTTCCAATATTAATTGAGTTCCAACCCCTAAGTTAGCGCCAGCCGCTCCCATTAGCCCAGATGAAGCCAAAGTGATACAAATTACTAGCCAGCCTGGAATATTCACACTTTGTTCCAGGATGGTTAGTAAGGTTGGGATGGTTCCATTGAAGGTCCTCCAAACCAAAAGAAGCATCCATGAACCTGCTCCTGAAAGAGCAGAATATACACAGGGACGTGCCTGTTTCACGGTTAGTCCATATAGAAAACCCAGCATTACTATAGCTGGCCATCCGAAAAACAGAGTGCCTAATACCATAGAGATGAAGAGTAACAAGATGATCATGGATTTCTCGAAGGCAAAAGCTCCACCACTTTGGTTGAGGATTTAAGCATCTCTTCAATGCTTTTTGGGAAATAGAGTTCCTGAAGGTTGCCAGAAGACCAATCGTCCAACTGGTTTTGGTAGGCTGGACTTAAGGGATTCCCAGATTGTCCTCCAGGGTAGATACCTTTTGCTATTATGCTATCTCCCAGTTCTACTACCATTCTCCAACTAGCTCCGTGTCTTCCACTGCCAGAGCTTGGATTCAAAGTTTCAGGTCCTCCTTGGACAGGTATGCCGAGTGCTGATAATCCAGGAATATTCATGAGGTGGTATATGTTTGCTGTTTGTACCTTACCCCATTGCCATCCTCCTTCAGACTCCGCTCCGTACTCGTCTTTCACTATCTCGATAGCTTGGCCTAGGGACTTGATGAGAATGTCGTCCCTATCTTCCTGTTTGTCCGCTGTAGCTCGTTCGTCCCACCATATGTTCTCAGGTGTTTGAAGCAGGGATGCTAGAACTGTACTTCCTGGTCTAACAATAGGTTGCCCTTCTTGATCCTCTAATTCGTCCCAGGTATTTTCTGCAAGTTTGTTCATCGCAGTCTCAAACAATATCGCTCTTTCATTACTCTTCGTGTACAAGCGGTCCCATCCAGAGAGTAAAGATATAGCCTGTTGGAGGCTGGAATTCGGGACATAACTAAGTGTATTGGCAGCATTTAAGAAGGCGGCCACAAAAATGTCCGCCCTAGCACTTCCTGGATCAGTCTGAAATCGGATCAGATCCGCTAGCGTGAGAGTAGGAGTTGATCTTAGTAGTTGATTGATTCTCATCGCCCTCCACGGAGGGGACCAGTCAGAGCCAAGGTAGTATTCGTAAAGGACAGGATCCACTGGTTGCTGGTTGCTAGAAGTCAGATAGCCTTGGCTCGGATTGATTGCCCCAGGGTATTTGGCAACATCTAACCATCCCTTCCAGTCACTATCAGAGGTGGATCCGTCATATATTCTGTCTCCGTTGCTATCGGGCGGGCGGATGGGGTAACGCCCAGATGATCGGATAGCTATGTTTCCAGATCGATCGATAACCAGGCCATTTTGGGTGGGAGCCAGCCAGGATTCCATCCCCGACATCCATTCATCTGTAGAAGTAGCTTTAGCAATCGCTATGAGTGCATCCAGTTCTCCAGATTCTTCTAGGACAGTCCAGCGCAGCGAAGTATATACTTCGCTGTCTTCATCGACTGGCCCTCGATGGGTATGGAGGATGGTGTCGACCTGTATGACTGATCCCTCGGTATCGAGGTATGTTTCAACACGTTGGTTCAGGGCTTGCCATTGATTATCGAGGAGATAGGCCTGTGGGTCTTGAGGGTTATCTACCTCTTCTCTGTAGAAGTCCATCACGTCTGATCCAGTATTGGTGAAGGTCCAGGCTACATTTCGGTTGAACCCTATATTGATAGCAGGGCTTCCAGGTATTGTCACTCCGTACACCTCGAGTTCGCCAGCGACATGGAGGTGAGCTTCATACCATATACTAGGTAGTGAGAGATTTAAGTGAGGGTCTCCAGCCAGGATGGGGTTGCCATTGTTAGATCGACCAGGTGAAATTGCCCAGTTGTTGGATCCCAGGGTAGTCTCAAGGAAGTTATTTTGGTCGAGTTGTTCGGGTAAGGTAAAGAGGCTTAAATGTGATGGGGAATTCCCAGGTTCATCATAAGGGTCGGTCGGTTCGGGCAAAGGATTTAGGTCAAATCTAGGTTCTTGGTGTCCGTTCGGCTGCATTGGTTCTTGGATCCAACTGTTTACGGGGAAAAGGGCATTGGCGGCATCCTTTCCAACTAATCCGCTAGCTAAATTCTTTTTTCTTTCTGTGTTTTTCATCGACAAAGTCCAGCCCATTCTTTTCAAGAGGTATGCTGAATATTGCGGGTGCCATTCCATTGGCTTTTGTCCCAAGAGATGGTATTCCAGAGGTAGCTCCGATGCTGTCATTCCTCTGATCCAAGCATTGACTCCTTGGGCATATGCTAACTGGTATCGAAAGGATTCAGATGTCGGGTCCAATGCGGAATGGTTTTTTTCGGCTGCCCAGGCGAGGCCAAGCTGGCGAGCTTGCTGATCGAGAGGAAGAACTCTCTCTCCAAGAATTTCTGTCAAAGTTCCAGCAGTGGCTCGGGTTTGTAGCTCTAATTGGAACAATCTGTCTCTGGCCACAGCATAGCCGAGGCCAATAAGAACATCCTCGGTACTCTGAGCGTAAATATGAGGTACTTGACGACTATCGTAAACAATTTGGACCTTATCGGATAATCCCTCTATGGGTTTGAGAGTAGTGCTAGATCGCTCTTCTATGTTGGAGCTTATCCATACACCATGAACAGGATCGAGGAAGTTGAATAATGGCGGCAAGGATCCTATACGTGAGCTTCCCAGGTAGAGCAGAGTTGAGAGCAGAACGATTGAAGAAATAAACCTAAACATTCCTGCTATATACCAGTGTCTAAGGACGGAAAATATTTCAGGAAATCAAAGCCGAAATTATTGATCTGAAGAATTTTTATCACAGCGGTTCAGCTCGATACCCTGCCATTACTATAGCTTTAGTGAGGACATCGTCCGGGATGTTTCTCGCCATTTGTATCGTAGCTGTTTCCTCTTGGAGGGAGACAGCTACTTCTAGGACGTCCTCCAAGACTTCAAGGGCAGCTTGGACTTGCGCTGTGCAATGGCCACAAGACATTCCGGTGACCTTCAGGGATTTTAATTGGTCAGATTCTTTATTCATTTACTTTCTCCGTTACTGTGCGAGAACAAAATCTTCTAAAAGGATCTTATCGAGTACTTGGATCAGTCGCGCAGCATCTGTTTTGTCGAATACTAGGGGCGGCTTAATCTTAATTACATTATCTCTAGGTCCATCGGTGCTCAGCAAAATCCCATGATCTTTCATTCTTTCTATAATATACTTAGCGAGGTCTTTACGGGGAATTTTATCTTGTTTGTTGGATACAATCTCTATTCCGATAAAAAGACCTGAGCCACGTACGTCTCCTATCCGCTTGTGTCGAGTCAAAAGGTCACTGAGCTGTTCAAGTAGGTAGCTTCCAGTCTCCAGGGCCTGCTCTTGTAGATTGTCTTGTTTAATGATGTCCAAGACAGCTATTCCAATACTACAAGAAACTGGATTTCCTCCAAAAGTATTGAAATATTCCATGCCATTGTTAAAGGATTGGGCTATTTCTGGTGTAGTCACAACGGCCCCCATCGGATGTCCATTTCCCATGGGTTTGCCCATTGTGACAATGTCCGGAATGACGTTTTGTGTCTGAAATCCCCAAAAATGACTACCCACTCGGCCAAAACCGACTTGGATTTCATCAGCTATGCAAACTCCACCCGCATCTCGGACGAAGTTGTATGCAGTTTTTAGATAGTCCGGAGGTAGCACGATCTGCCCACCGCAGCTTAGCAGGCTCTCGCATATAAAGAATGATGGGCCAGTGCCACGCTCCTGTGAAGCCTTGACTGCTAATTGGACTTCTTGTGCGTAGCGTATGCCTCTCTGCGGATCATCTTTCAGGAAAGGACCTTGATAGTCGTCTGGTGCAGTTACTGGAAACACGTTCGGGCCTGCCCCTTTTCCTCCGGGCCCTTCAAATTTGTAGGAACTCGCAGCAATGGTCGCTCCAGTATTTCCGTGATAACCACCATTTATCACAATGAGGTCTTCCCGCCCGGTCGCCGCATGTGCCATTCTAAAAGCTAATTCGTTGGCCTCACTACCCGAGTTTACCAAGAAACAAACAGAAAGTGGATCCGGCAGAGTACTAATTAATCGTTTACAGTAGGTGGTGATGCTTTTGTTTAGGTAGCGGGTGTTCGTGTTCAGTAGACTCATTTGAGTCGTAGCGGCTTTAAAGACTGCCGGATGACAGTGTCCAACGTGGCTCACGTTATTGACACAGTCGAGGTAGGGTTGGCCTTCGTCCGTAATGAGATTTTGCTTCCATCCTCTCACGATGTGCAGAGGATCCTTATAGGAGAGACTTAAGGACGGACCTAGATGGCGCTTGCGTTCCTGGTGTATACTCTTCGCTGATAAGGTTGGTGGAAATCGAGTACCACTTGGAAGATCTAGCATCAGTAAAGGGCTGGGTGATAAACTCAGCCAAGTATTCTTTTGACTTGGAAAAGCTACGCCAGGAAAAGTACCCTCCATATTTAACAGATCAGTGATCAGTTGGAAGTGTAAGTGTGGGGGCCAGTTTCCATTGATGGGGTAATCTCCAATCGTACAGAATTCCTGGCCTTTTTTTATGAGGCTTCCTACTTGTAAGTCGTCCAGAGATTCAGCACTGAGGTGTCCATATAAACTGAAAAACGTGATTCCTTTTGATGAATGTTCCAAGATGATCGTTGGTCCGTAGTCCAGGTCGATGGCATTATTCCTGAAGCTATGGACTCGACCTTCTAAGGGAGCCGATATCGGATTTCCTGCTGGTAAAAATAGGTCTAAGCCTAGATGTATGGTCCGTCGTTCCGGAAAATCTCCCTCTGGTTTTGCATAGTTGTCAGACAGGTATAACAGTCTGGGCTCGGCATATCGTCCAATCCCTACCTTGGATTGGAAGTCATCCATTTGATCAAATAGTAGTGTGGTGAATTGGTCGACGTCAGTTAAGGTGTCCAATCCTGGGAGAGACGAGCTTTCAGCACTCAGGTCGAATATCAAACAATCGTGCAAGGAGTGTTGTACAAGAGGACCGAAATCAGCTTTGTTATCCTCTAACCAAGTGCATATTTTTAAGTTTTGTGGACAAGGTGAGTATCCACAGGTTTCTCGCAAGAGATTGCGAGCCAAGCGAAAATGAATCTCTTCCAAAGAGCGCAATGACTCCCAGGCGTCCTGTTGACTTATCGTTAAGTAGGGGTCTCTGTTGTCGTCATGTATGTGCGCTGCGGAGAGACTGGCACTGACGGCCAACCTAGCGCAAATAAGTGGGAATAGAATCTCCAGTTCGGCTGAGTTAAGAGGTTGGATTTCATTGTACGCTTGAACGAGATTAATAATCGTGGAAAGTGGATCGTTCGTCCCCATCTGAGCGTAAGCGGCTGTAATTGCAAGGTCGTAGATGGCCGGCCCATAGATCATGTCTCCAAAGTCTATGATACCAAGAATCTGACGTCCTTCTGTGGAAGGTGGGCCTACAAGGATATTGTGGTCATTGGCATCATTATGCAGGAGACTCTTGGGTAGTTCATGAAGGATGGGCTGAACGTTGGTTTCTAGGTGTTCACTTAGTTTTTCTAAGAGATGCTTTTGGCTTATGTCGATTGTGTAATCGAGATTAGCAGTTATCACCTTTGAAGCGTTAGTTAGATCCCATGCGAAATCATCTCTTTCAGGAATGTTTCTGTCAAACTTAATGAGAGCTTGGTGGAGTTTGGCCACGGATTTTCCAAGAGATTGAATAAGCTTGGCATCTTTATGGTTAACTCCTGAGAGCTTTTCCCCTTCTATATACGACACCAGTCGGATCAATCTTTCCTGTCCGGATTGGTTTTTGAATGTGAGGATTCTTTCCCCGGTTTTATCCGGTATCGGGACTGGGATTGAAAAGGGCAGTTCCTGTTGGACCAAGAAGCTGAGCACTTCATCTTGGAGGTTTACTAGGCGTTCGTTTTCGAAGGGACTAGCTATCTTAAGTACAAATTGATTTTTGTCTTTTGTAGACACTCTAAAATTCTGGTCTCTCTCACTAGGTAAAAAATCAACCGAACCAGCAATTCCATAACTGGAATTGAGGATGTGGGTAGCTTCTCGCTCACTCAGGTGAGCATATGAACTGGAGGGTGTGATTTTCACAGTTTCAAGATTTAAGGTGTCTGTTGGTTTTGTTATTCGAATAACATAGGGTGCTACAATGATTAGTGAAACTGAGAAAGTTCTGGGTCAGGCAAGGTTTTGATCGAACTGCAATGTCAGGGTACGGCAAATAGAGTACAGAGTTGCGACCTGGCCTCGCACATCTGTAGATCTGACATTATCTTGGATAAGTTGTGGGCATAGGGAGCCACCCATGAAGAGGCTCTTAAACAGATTTACTCAAGGAGGTTGGGTTCCATGAGTGAGGTTGAGATCATCGGTACTCCAGAGCGGACGGTTTCCCGCAGGAAATTTATTATGGGGGTTATTGCCACTGGAGCTACCACATCATCTGTGGGCTATCTTTTTAGGGGTTCCCAGCCTTTACTGGGTGCCATGGCTGTCCAAGGCTCGGTAGAGCGGTTAGTTACATTGAATGTCAATGGTCAACAAAGGCGAGTTGACGTTTTAAACCAAGAAACGTTAGCGATGACGCTTCGCTATAAATTGGGTCTTACTGGAACCAAGCTGGGTTGTGATAGGGCAGAATGCGGTGCTTGTACGGTACTAATTGATGGGGTTGCCAGTTACGCATGTTCCGTGCTGACGCAGAGCGTCCGAGGAAAGCAGATCACTACTATAGAAGGGTTGGAAGGCGCGGATGGTTCTTTGCACCCCGTCCAACAAGGCGTGTTTGACGAAGGTGGATTTCAGTGCGCTTTCTGTGCTCCAGGGTTTATTATGTCCATGGTCGCGATGATCGAGGAAAATCCCAACCCCACTAGACAGGAGGCGGCTCAAGCACTTTCGGGGAATTTGTGCCGTTGCTGTGACTATGAAAAAATTCTTAATTCAGCTTTACGAGGCGCAGAATATGCGCGGCGTCAAGCATAGGGGGCTGGCATGGCAGAAAAATTAATTGGACAGGATATTAGCCCACCTGACTTGGTTGCGAAGATTACCGGTCGGGCAAAGTACTCTGAAGACTTTAGGGCTGACGGAATGATATTTGCCAAATTACTGTTAAGCCCGATGCCTCACTGTAGAGTCCTTCGAATTGATGCTAGTGCTGCATTGGCTATGGAAGGTGTGTTTGGAATGTTGACCGCTGACGATGTTCCAGCTGTCGATGCTCCAGGAGAGCCGTGTCTAACGAATGAGCCTTTGTATGAAGGAGAAGCTATTCTCGCGATTGCTGCTGTAGATGAAACAACTGCAGCTGAAGCTATTGAGTTAATACAAATTGATTACGAGCCTCTTCCTTTCGTTTTGAATCCCTTGGATAGCCTACATCCCGATGGTCCAAACGGTAGGCTCGAAGGTAATACTAGAGTTGGTCGGGAGATAAAAACGATCAAGTGGACACAGGAAGATTTTGATATTGCTGGCCCAGAAAAGATGCCAATGGGAGAGCCTTCAGATGAATGGACCGTTGGAGACATTGAGAAGGGGTTCTCGGAGGCCAAGGTCATTTTGGACGAGACTGTCGTGCATCAGTCTCTGACGCATCATCCTATGGAGCCTAGAAGTACTATGGCATACTGGAAGAATGGTAAAATATATATGCACACATCCACTCAGAGTGTCTCGCGGACTAGGGCAGCCCTTGCTAACATGCTGGATTTAGACCTTGAAGACGTAGTCTTAGTGGGTGAATTTTGTGGCGGCGGATTTGGCAGCAAGATCAGCGG
>Ga0115002_10007264_pt1 | contig 12506 bp, 10 predicted proteins | sample ArcticOcean_MG_C_8_FD_89576 | JGI IMG/M metagenome (GOLD analysis project Ga0115002, IMG submission 89576) | Marine microbial communities from western Arctic Ocean - ArcticOcean_MG_CB11_86 | ecosystem: Environmental > Aquatic > Marine > Oceanic | place: Arctic Ocean: Canada Basin | collected...
ACGATATTTAACACAAAATCACCATTATTTGCAAAAGCGCCTCTTTGAGTTAACCAATTTCTATCCATGAGCATATCAGCGTCACCAACAAGCAAAATATTAGACTTGTTACTTGATTTTAATAATTGATTTTGTTTTTTATCTTTCTTGATTACCTCATCACTAAACGATGATTGCAATTCAGATTTGATCCATCCAGCAAGAATTTGTTTTTCTTTTGTAATCTTAATATTTGCTAATAGGTCACGAGGATCACCTTTAGGATCAGCCGCTTTTTTTGCATCTCCAAGTCCTGATTTAGCACTTGATGTAATAATTGGCTCAAGAGTTATTTTATCATTTATTGATTTAAAAGATCCTGCTGTTGTCATCACTATAGTATTTAGTTTTGATAAAGCAGCCTCAGATTGATTTAATCCTACACCTCTAATATTGAGCCATGGATAGTTAGTTACTTGTATATCTCTTCCATTAATATTTCTTGAAATACGAAAACCATATTCTGAATCAAGAACAGCTTTTTTATCATCAAATTTAATTCCCCAGGTATCTAAAAGTTTTTTAACGTTAGATCTGGGGTTCATTGGAGGCATTCCTTGTTGTTTGCTGACTTCTGTTTCAGCATAAGGATCTAAAAATATTAAAGTAGCGCCACCATTTAGAATCCATTGATCAATCATATATAAAGTTTCATCTGAAAGGTATTTAGGGTGAATTATCATTAAAACTTTAGTATTTTTAGCTAATTCGTTTGTATTTTCATTTACCATCTCAACTTGAAAAAGCTCTTTCATTTGTTTAAGAATTTGTTGTTCTGGTTTTCCAATTCTAGCATCGGCTCTTAAGCCTAAATTATCTAAAATACTTACAACTGGTTTAAGAGTTTGTCCTAATTCAGATATTAAACTAGATAAATCATATTCTAGAAAAGTTTCTCTTTCAGGAGAGAAAATAGAAATATTTTTTTGACCAGTTGTTGAATTTGTAGCGGCTAAACCAAAGTAAAGTGGATCTGACATTTCAGTGGCGCTAAATGATTTTATACCCATACCAACTGCTCTGTCTTCAGCATCTGAAAAAGGTTTGGGATCAATAATTTCAAGGGTAATATTACCATTTGAAATATTACTGTATGATTTTAATATAGCTTCAACTCTGTTTGCATAAGTAGATAATTGAGGAACTTCCTTAACTAGGTTACTTGAGACAAATAATCTGATATGAATAGGTTCATTTAAGTTTTGTAAGAGAGATTTTGTTCCATTTGACAATGAATAAAGTTTATTTTCAGTAAAATCTATTTTAGAAGAGCTAAGCATATTATTTGTAATTATATTTATACTAAAAAAAATAATTATAGATAGAAGAATAGACAACTTAATAAGAGTGTTTATCTTAAGATGATTAATTATATTCATATTATCCTCAGTCTGCTTTTTTAATTTGAACTAGTTGAATGTTTATCCAAAGACAAAAAACAATCATTGAAACAAAAAATAACAATGTTGAAAAATCAAACACACCCATTTGAATGCGATTAAAATGTGAAAGAAATGACATTGACCTAATAGTTTCCGTAATCCATATAGGAGCCCAAGATCTGACGGCAGACAAAACAAGTCCAAATCCTGCCATAACTAAAATAAAGCCGCTAATTGAAGATATAATAAAGGCAATTACTTGGTTTTTAGTAAGTGTGGATAAACAAGATGTTAAAGCTAGAAAAGCTCCAGCCATTAACCAACTTCCTATATATGAAATAAAAATAACACTATTATCTGGATTACCTAGGTAATTAACTGTAATCCAAATTGGCATAGATAGGATCAACGCAATAAGCGTAAAAATCCAACTAGCAAGAAATTTTCCAATAACTAACTGAGTATTAGTGACTGGAAGCGTCATTAGAAGTTCAATCGTACCAGATCTTCTTTCTTCAGCCCATAACCTCATTCCAATGGCAGGCATTAAAATTAAAAATAACCAAGGATGCCAAGCAAAAAATGCTGTTAAATCTGCTTGATCACGTTCAAAAAAACGTCCAAGAAAAAAAGTCATACCAGATGAAAGCGATAAGAAAACCAATAGAAAAATTGATGCTAGTGGAGTTCTGAAATATCCTTTTAATTCCCTATCAAAGATTATAAAAGTCTTTTTTAAATATGCGTTCATACAATTCATCCGAAAATATTTGAGTTACATCTTTATTTTTGTTGGGTTATTTTTCGAAAAACATCATCTAAGCTATTTTTTAAAAAGCTAGCTTCATAAATATTTAATTTATATTTTTTTATTTCAGTCATTATTTTATTTAAATTTAAAACTTCTTTTTTATCTTCTATTAAAATTTCATAATGATTTTTTTTATTTGGTTTAATGTTAACTATTTTATACTTAAGAGATGATTTAATTTCATTTATAAGTTTTTTATCTATTTTATCAGATACCTTGATAGAAACGGCATCTGTTTGTAAAAACTTATTGCCAAGGTCTTCTGGTTTTTCATTAGCCAGCAATTTTCCATCTGCTATTATTATTGCACGAGAACAAACTGCCTCAACTTCTTCTAAAATATGAGTGGATATAACAATGGCTTTATTCTGAGAAATATTTTTTATTAGACTTCGCATTTCATGTTTTTGGTTTGGGTCTAATCCGTCTGTTGGTTCATCTAGAATAAGAATATCTGGATCATGGATTAAAGCTTGAGCAATTCCCACTCTTCTTTTAAAGCCTTTAGATAATGTTTCAATTGGTCTGTTCCAAACTTCTTTCAAATTTATTTGATCAGCCATGTCAGATAAACGAGAACTAAGTAATTTTTTATTATCCAACCCTCTCATTTTACCAACAAAAGATAGAAAGTCGCAAACTTCCATATCTGAATAAGTAGGTGCCCCTTCTGGCAAATAACCAATAAACCCTTTAGCTTGAAGTGGATCTTTTTTTAGATCAACATTACAAATTTCAATGCTACCGCTGTCGGGTTCAAGAAAGCCTGTTAACATTTTCATGGTAGTTGATTTTCCTGCCCCATTTGGACCTAAAAAACCTACAACTTCTCCTCGATTTACATCTAAATCTATATTATCTACAGCAATAAAATCATCAAATGACTTAGTTAAATTTTTTGCGTTTATTAATTTTAAAGACAAAGCTTAATATCCTTTATAATAATTTAATTATATTAAATAACTCTGGATTTCTAATAAGTAGTTTTTAAGATTAAAAATTTTAAGGTTTAAGATAATTAATTTAACCCTTCATACTCTATTTTCAAGAAAAGAACATCAATAAAATATGATACAAGGATTTTATATGAATTTATTCGTATCGGGCAGTTTAGGCTCTCCAAACATCTTTTCAAATGATAATGCAATTTCGACTGCCTTATCATCCTGATCTTTTCCACAAATTATTTGCAAACCAATTGGCAAAATATTCGCAGACGCATAATTATTACAAAAGCTTTGAATTGGATATGTAATGGCACAAACTCCAAATATATTAACAGGTTGAGTGTTTGCAGAGGCTAACAGGCTTCTTTCATGAAGATCATTTCCAATTTTTATTTCATTTACATTTAAGGCCTGCATCACAGTAGTAGGAGAAATAAGAGCATCAAACTTCATGAAGTAATCTTTAATCATTATCTCTAATTCTAAAAGTCTATTTTTTGCAGTAATATATTCAATGGCCGAAACATTTAGACCTAATTTAGCTCTATTGCCAGTTATTGGATCCATTTTGTTTACGTTATCTAAAAATCGATCTTGTCCGAAAGAAGCAATTATTTCTGACCCTACAATTTTTGGAAATAATATTGATTTTTCATTTGCTTCAGGGATAGTTACATTTTCAATTATTGCACCAAGATTTTCTAATTTAGCACAAAAATTTTCATAGGCCTCTAAAACAAGTGGGTCTAGATTTGAAGTGAATGGTTCCTGCAACTTTCCTATATGCATGCCTTTTATTTTTAAAGGAGAAGATATTTTATCTAAATTATTATTATAAGTATCAAAAATTAATTTAATATCTTTTACGGATCTTGCAATAGGGCCTGGTGAATCTAAAGTAGGAGATAAAGGGAAAATACCATCCGTTGGCCATTTGTTTTTTGTTGTTTTCAAACCAACAATCCCATTAAGTGATGCTGGAATTCTAACTGATCCCCCAGTATCAGTCCCAATAGCAAATGCTGCCAAACCTGATGCAACAGCAACTGCAGAGCCACTGCTTGAACCACCTGGCATTCTATGTAATTCATTATCCCATGGATTATGGGGAGTTCCCTTGTTTTCATTAAGCCCCGTTGCACCAAGAGCAAATTCAACTGTATGAGTTTTTCCTAATATTACACAACCTAATGACTTTAGTCTTTTAACCAATGTTCCTTCAGGGCCGGTAAGGTCTTCAGTTTGTATTTCTGAACCATTTGTTGTAGGCATTCCACTTACAGAACAAATATCTTTCATTGCTATAGGGATTCCCATTAAAGGACCAAGATCAACACCATTGAAAAAAAGTTTATCTATTGCATCTGCCCAAATTAATGCATTAGTTTTATCAGTATGTATATATGAATGTAGTTTATCATTTAAACCTTCTATTCTTTCAAAATAGATAGAAGTTAATTCTTTACATGATATTGACCTGTTTCTCAGATTTACACCTAATTGCTCTATGCTAATTCCATCTAAAGGATCATTTGGTAACTTATTTTGTGAAACGTTCATGTTTTACCCTCATAATTTATTTGTTAAATTGTTTTTTCATAGATCCAAAAATACCTTTTAACCTTTGTGATGGAGAGCAGTCAGCTTCTAATATCATCATAGGTGAAACAGCAACATGGATGCCTTCATAGCGAATAGCTTTATATTTAGGATTTGCTTGTAACTGAACTTTCCTATCAGACTTTAATCTTAATCTTGCAACACCATTTTGAAAAGGAACTTGGATGTCTGTCCCTGGGACTGTAACAATAAAGCTATCGTCTTGGACCGGACATTTGTTATCTAAAGTAATTGTTATTGAAATAATTTCGACAGTTTTAAATGCCTGACGTACATTTGGCATTCCATACCATAAAATCAACCCAATTATAGATATTCCACTGGCTAAATAAATAATTTTAATAAAAAAACGCATTGATACCTTAAAATAAACATATTAAATCTAAATTGTATAATCTAAACATTTAAACTAAAAATATATATTTTGAAAAGTAATTGTTAATATAAATATAATAAATATTCAAATTAGGATTAATAATGAGTGATGAATTTGATAGAATAAAAAGGTTGCCACCTTATGTATTTACAGAAGTAAACAGATTAAAAGCGGATTTAAGAGCTAAAGGTAAAGATATTATTGATTTTGGTATGGGCAATCCTGATATGCCGACGCCCAAACATATTAGAGACAAATTAATTGAAACAATTGAAAAACCAGGAACAGGAAGGTACTCGACAAGTAGAGGAATCCCTGGATTAAGAAAGGCCCAAGCTAAATATTATAAACGCAGGTTTGATGTGGATTTAGAACCTGAAAGTGAGGTTGTAGTTACACTGGGCTCAAAGGAAGGTCTTGCAAATTTGGCTCAGGCAATAACTTCTCCAGGCGATATTATTTTATCTCCAAACCCTTCCTATCCAATACATCCTTATGGTTTTATTATAGCAGGTGCTTCTCTACGTCATTTGCCTGCAATGGATGATGGTATTTTTAATCCAGATTTATATTTAGAAAGATTAGAAAAATCTATAAGAGATAGTGTTCCAGCCCCAGTTGCTTTAATAGTTTCTTTTCCATCTAATCCAACTGCACAAGTTGCATCAATAGATTTTTATAAAGAAGTAGTTAAAATTGCTATTAAATACGGAACTTATATTTTATCTGACTTAGCCTATGCAGAAATTTATTATGATGGCAACCCTCCTCCTTCAATACTTCAGGTTCCAAGAGCTCGAGAAGTTGCTGTAGAATTTACTTCTATGTCAAAGACATATGCTATGGCAGGTTGGAGAATTGGATTTGCAGTTGGTAATAAAAAATTAATCAGTGCGCTCACAAGGATAAAATCATATTTAGATTATGGAGCGTTTACCCCAGTGCAAGTAGCTGCTGCTGCTGCATTAAATGGACCACAAGACTGTGTTGCTGAAATCAGAAATATTTATCAGAAGAGAAGGGACGTTTTAATTAATTCTATGTCTAGAGCTGGGTGGGATATACCTAATCCTCCAGCAAGTATGTTCGCTTGGGCTCCATTACCTAAAAAATTTGAAAAAGAAGGCTCTTTAAATTTTGCTAAAGAATTAATGCTTAAGGCTGATGTTGCTGTAGCTCCTGGAGTTGCCTTTGGAGAATATGGAGAGGGTTTTGTTAGAGTTGGTTTGGTTGAGAATGAGCAAAGAATTAGACAGGCTGCTAAAAACATTAAAAAACTTTTAGCTTAAAATATCTATAATATAAAAAACTTTATAATGTTAATTTTTATAAAAAATTAATTATTAATAATATTAAATTTTAGTATAAAGTTTACTTTAGAATAGGAGTGATTATTTTTGAATAAATTATTTAATAGTTTTAAAGGTAGAGATTTTTCTCAAATTGGAAGATCTAACGTAATTAGCTCAAATGCTATGATAGCCACTTCACACCCGATTGCAGCTTCAGTTGGAATAGATGTTTTAAAAAATGGAGGAAACGCCGTTGATTCAGCTTTAGCAATGAATGCTGTTTTATGTGTTTCTGAGCCACATATGACAGGAGTTGGGGGTGATTGCTTTGCCATGTTATCTGTTGATGGTAGCGCAGAAATAAAAGCTCTAAATGGATCTGGAAAATCCTCAGAAAATGCATCTTCAGAGGAGCTGCGTAAAAAAGGACTAGATGTAATTACATCAGATTTGCCTGACGCAGTTACTATTCCTGGCGCAGTTGCAGGTTGGCATTTGCTGCATAGTGAACATGGTAATATGCCTTGGAAAGAAATATTTGCACCTGCTATGGAATATGCCAAGTCAGGTGTTCATGTTCACGAAAGAGTGGCACTAGATTGGTCCAAAAATATAGGAAAGCTTGCTCAGGATAAAGATACTTCTAGCTTATTCTTAAAAGACGGAGAAGCATTTAAATTTACTGATAAATTTACTAATCCTCGTTTATCAGAAACGTTTAAATCAATAGCTGAAGATGGTGCGGATGGTTTTTATAATGGCTGGGTAGCAGATGACATGCATCAAAAGCTTTTATCAATTGGTGGAAATCACACTTTAGACGATTTTAGAAATGCAAATGCAGAATGGGTTAAACCTATAACAGGAAATTATAGAAATATAAAAATTCATGAATGCCCCCCAAATAGCCAAGGCATTGTCGCCTTAATTATTTTATCAATTCTTGAAAAATTTAATCCTAATAAAATGTTAAAAGTAGATTATACACATATTTTTTGTGAAGCTGTAAAAATTGGTTATTTTTTAAGAGATCAATATTTGTCTGATCCTGAGTATAATAAATTATCTATTGAATCTTTTTTGAGCGCTAAAATGATAGATGATTATATTTCTAAAATAGATATGAAAAAAGCAACAATATATGAAGATAGTAATTTTCCAGATCATCCAGATACTATTTATCTAACAATAAGAGATAAAAATGGAATGACAATTTCGTTTATTAATTCTCTTTTTGATGCTTTTGGTAGTGGAATAACAGCACCAAAAAGTGGTGTTCTTTTGCATTGTAGAGGAAGAGCATTTAATCTTATAGATAATCATCCAAATGAATTAAATCCAAATAAAAGACCATTGCATACTATAATCCCAGCAATGATATCAGAAAATAATAATTTATTAGGTTCTTTTGGAGTTATGGGTGGACAATACCAGGCTGCTGGTCATGCTTATGTTTTGTCTCAAATGATAGATTTTGGTTTAAGTCCCCAGGACTCATTAAACTATCCAAGAGTTTATCCAAATAATGGATTATTAGACTTTGAAAATAGTTTTGATAAAGACGTAATTGACGAATTAGCTTTAAGAGGTCATAAAATAAATTACCCAGCACCTCTTATTGGTGGAGGCCAAATGATTTTAATAGATCGTGACCAAGAAATTTTAATTGGTGCAAGTGATTGGCGTAAAGATGGCCTTGCAATAGGATATTAAATTATTAAGAGGATTATATGTATTCATTAAATTTTACAAAACCTGAGCTAGTAGCTGAATTAACAGCTAGAATGCTATTTGAGATAGAAGCTGTTCACTTTATGACTGAAAAGCCTTTTATATTCACCTCAGGAAAGGCAAGTCCTGTTTATATTGACTGTAGAAAGATAATATCTTTTCCAAGAGTAAGGTCAACGCTTATGGATTTTGGTGCAGCAAAGCTTGCACAAGATATTGGCTTTGAACAATTTGATGCTGTTGCAGGAGGTGAAACTGCAGGAATACCTTTTGCTGCATTTATTGCTGAGAGGTTAAATTTACCAATGCAATACGTCAGAAAGAAATCTAAAGGTTTTGGTCGTGATGCTAGAATTGAAGGTGATATTAAGAAGGGTCAGAGGATTCTTTTAGTAGAGGACTTAACAACAGATGGAGGGAGCAAGTTAAGCTTTGCAGAGGCTATAAGAGAAGCTGGAGCAGAAGTTAAGCATACCTTTGTAGTATTTTATTATGATATTTTTAAAGATAGTATGAAAAAATTAAATGATAATGATCTGAGTTTGCATTATTTAGCAACCTGGTGGGACGTACTAAACTATGCAAAAAAAACAGGTAAGTTTGATAAAAAAACATTGTTTTCAGTAGAAGACTATCTTAATAACCCTATAGATTGGTCAAATAATAACGGTGGAAAATAAGATTATTCAATAATAATTTTTTTCTTTTTCATTTCTCTAAATGTAATTAAGATGCATGAACATATAACTATTAAACCTCCATAAATTTGGTTTGTTGTTGGCACTTCATTCCAAATAATAAATCCAAATATTGCCGCTAGTGGTATTGCTAAATATCTTAAAGTTACCAAGATTGTGGCTTCTGCATATTTATAGCTTTGAGCCATCAAATATTGGACAAAAGATCCTACAACGCCCAAAAAAATCAATATAGCTAGGATAAAGTTAGGTGTTATTAGAATTTCTGTTCCAAAGTTACCTGATATTCCATAAAACTTTGTTCCAAAAATTACTATTACAAATGTTATTATAATAGAAGTTATAAGGTTATGTATTAAAGCTGTTGATGCAGGATGTTCAGTTTTGCCAATTTTTCTAAGAATTAAAGCTAAACCTGCGTGTGTTATTGCGCTACAAAAAGCTAATGAAAGACCTAGTCTTGATAATTGTGAAGTATTATTAAGTATGCTAAGGGGATCTATCATTAAATAAACACCCAGCAAACCAGATATAACGGCAACCCATCTTATCAGTCCAATTTTTTCTCCTAACACAAATGGAGATAAAAGTGTTACAAAAATAGCTGAACTTTGAGCTAATGCTGTGGTAAGTCCAATAGGAATAAGCTGTAAAGATGAAAAAAACATCACCATAGTTACAAAACCAAAACAAGAACGTAAAAGGACAGTTCTCCAGTTATTAATTTGTAGAAATAACTTCTTTCTTGCTACATAAGCTAAAATTAAAAGTATAGGTATAGAAAATCCAAATCTTGAAAACAAGATTATAATAAAATCAACTTCACCTGTTAGAGATTTTATAACCATGTGAGTGGATATAGACAAAAAAATAAATATAATCCAAATTAGCGAACCTTTTATGTTTGAGGTCATTAAAATCCTTAATAGTTTATTGGATTAATAGAGTTATTTGTTAACATATTTCTATATTATTATAATTAAGTAAAAAAACGTTAATTTTGCAAATGATCTTTTTGAGTTTCAGATGCATTAATAATAAGAGCAATAAATCTATATATTCCATGTACAAATTTACTATATGGTAAAAGTAAAAATAAGGCTAAAACAAACCCAAGATGAATAGCAAGGAGTGCCCCCATTGCACTAGTCTCTCTAAAAATCAGTAATAATAAACCTGTTTCGGCAACACCTTTTAATAAAAAAAGAAATCCATAATCTAAACCTAAAGTTTTAATTGCTTGAGGTTCAGGGTCTGATTTCCATTTAATTATTAATAGCCCTGTTGAACCAATAGATAGTAATATGCCTCCTATTGTGCCTAATAAAACTGGAATACTCATATACGCATATGGAGCTTGTAGATTAAGAAAGTGATCATATATAGTAGCTACACTTGTAGAGGCAAAGCAAAGCATAAACCCATACATTGTAAATTGATGATGAAACCGTCTCCATTGAGTAAATTTATCTGAAATATCATTACATCCATGACTGCGTCCTGAAAGATGTTTCAATGTAAGAACATCAGAAATAGCAGTTTTTATGTATGAAAATTTTATTTTAATATTAGATTGATTTACATCATTCCAAAATCTTTTTGTACTAATTGATATAGACAGTATTGCAAATATTGAAATAGCTGATGGAACCAAAACCATTATATTATATGGTACTATTTTATAAAAAGCACCCTCATTAAGATGAATTCCAAAAAAAGTGTCATTTTGAATAAAGTATAAGCACAAGAAAAGGATTAATCCAATTGAAACGGCTACAGCAACGCTTGCAATCAGGCCTCCTTTATTAAACATAAGAGATAATTGGTTAGGCCAAGCGTATTGCTTATAAGTTTCTACTCTAATAGTTGAAAAAACTTCAGGAATATTTATTCCATATTCGTGAGGAGGAGCGTATTGACACGCGTGATAACATCCCTGACAATTATGACATAAATTTGATAAATGCATTAAGTCACTGGATGAAAATAATCTCCTTCTTTCCATCGCAGGAAAAACAGCACAATATCCCTCGCAGTATCTGCATGCGTTGCATATTTCCATATTTCTTCGTGCTTTACTAAACGTATCCACATTTCCTGTTTCTAATAAATCAACTAGAGACATAGTTTGAAGCTCCTTCCCCTGCCAACCTCCCAAAAACTGTTCCAATGGTCATCCCAATACCAGCAAGATAACCTTTGCCTAGTACATTTCCTGCCATAGTTTCTCCAGCTGCAAAAATATTTCCATCACCAATTGTTAAATTTTTTATCTCAACTTCAGCATTCTCATTCACTTTAAGTCCAAGGTAAGTGAATGTAATCCCTGGCCTAAGTGGCCACAAATAAAATGGAGCTGTATCTATTTTTCTTGCCCAATGTGTCTTTGGCACATTAATATTTTTGGTATAACAATTATCTAAAATTGTGTGGTTAAAATCACCTTCAACAATAGAATCATTAAAGTTATTTACTGTTCTATTGAGGTTTTTAGGATCTAAATTAACAATATTTGCTAAACTTTTGATATCATCTGCTTGAATAGCAGGGAAAACAGATGGCATAAAAGAGTTAATGGATTTTGAATCAACAATACAATACCCAATTTGTTCGGGCTGACTGGCAATTAATCTTCCCCAAATAGCATAACGTTTAGGCCAAAAGTCTTCTCCTTCATCATAAAATCTATCACCATCTTTATTTACCACTATTCCAAATGGAACAGCATCTAAGCGACTGGTAATGCCTCCATCATATTTGGGAGCTCTTGCGTCTATTGCTACTGCATGACACTGATTTGCTTTACCAATTTGAATAGCATTATTATCTAACATTTCTCTTATCAGGCCTCCTGTATTATAAGGTGTTCCTCTAATTAAAAAGTTTTTAGAAATATCTCCCCATGCTTCTTTCATCCAACTTTCATTACCTTGAAAACCTCCTGAAGCAATAATAAAAGCTTTTGCATTAATTTTAGTTTCAATGTCATTTTCTTTTAAAACAGCACTTTTAAATTTATTATCAATAATATTCAGTTTTAAAACTTCTGTGTCGCAGAGGCATTTAACCTTTAATCTTATTGCTGTTCTATAAAGGGCATTTAACATTGCCCTTCCTCCACCAAGAAAAAAAGCATTTGTTCTTCCAAGCGAAAGAGTGCCTCCTAAAGCGGGTTGAAATTTAATGCCTTTGTCAAAAAGCCAATCTGTAAGTTCAGCTGATTTTTGTATGGTTAAATGAGCTAGTTTCTCATTCGTATTACCTTCAGTTACTCTAATTAGATCTTCATAATACTCATCTTCTTTATATGAATCAGACATAATATTAGTTGGATTATTATGCATAGCTCTAAGATTTCGGGTATGACGAGTATTGCCTCCTCTCATATGATATGGTGCTCGATCAGCTACAATAACTGAATGACCTTTTTCAGCTGCTGTAATAGCGGCTGACAAAGCTGCATTTCCTCCACCTGCAATTAATATATCACAAAAAATTTCTTCCATTAACCAGCCATTTATTATTTATATTTTATTAAGTTGTTACTCTCTTGTAAGAGCTTAATCAAGAGGCTATAATAAATTATAAAGATAGATTTGAGAGAGTTGAT
>Ga0115002_10007267_pt1 | contig 12503 bp, 9 predicted proteins | sample ArcticOcean_MG_C_8_FD_89576 | JGI IMG/M metagenome (GOLD analysis project Ga0115002, IMG submission 89576) | Marine microbial communities from western Arctic Ocean - ArcticOcean_MG_CB11_86 | ecosystem: Environmental > Aquatic > Marine > Oceanic | place: Arctic Ocean: Canada Basin | collected...
GATCGTGAGATGCTGGCAATCACTGGCGTAGTGCTGCTGCTGATTGCCGTTGCCGGCAGCCTGTTTAGTCTGCGTAGCGAACACCTACACAGCAACCCACCGTCTGAACCGTCTATTTGAACCTGACCGCGTTTACCGATAGTCTCGAATGACACTAAAAATGCTTCGAGGTTGTAATGATTCAAGATATTTTTTCAATGGACGGCAAGGTTTGCATGGTCACCGGTGGTTCCAGTGGTCTCGGTAGCTATATGGCGCAGGGGTTTCTTGAGGCGGGTGCAGCGCGGGTTTATATCACCGCCCGGTCTGCCGACAAGCTCAAAGTCAAAGCAGAAGAACTGTCCGGGCTTGCCGCCGGTGAATGTATTGCATTACCGGGAGATCTGGAGACCATGGACGGCGTAGAGGCGCTGTCGAAAGAAATCCATGACCTTGAAGGCCATCTCGATGTGCTGGTCAACAATGCCGGCATCGGCACCGGTGGTATGTTTGACACCATCTCGTATGAAGAGTGGGACGTCACCATGAATCTTAATTTGAAGTCACCGTTCTTTCTAACCAAGGCATTGCACGACTTACTCAAGGTGAACGCAACGGTTGCAGACCCCGCTAGAGTTCTCTTTACCAGTTCGATCTGTGCGAGTGAAGTGTTTGCGCATGTACTGGCTTATTCCACCAGCAAAAATGCCATTGAACATCTAACTGCACAACTGGCGCTGCGACTTTGTGATGAACATATTCATGTGAATACGATTGCCCCCGGTCGATTTATTTCAGAAATGACCCGCGGTGCCTGGGAAGATCCCGATAAAGAGTCCTACAAGGCAGAACTCGAGCGTCTTCCTGCACATCGCTATGGTGGGCTTGAGGATATGGCGGGCGTTGCCGTCATGTTATGTAGTCGGGCAGGATCTTATTTTACTGGCGAGGTATTGAACCTTGACGGTGGTCATAGGCTTCGCCATTAACTGAAAGGAACAAAAAAATAGGAGGGCAGATGCAACTAGGTATCACTGAAAAAGGAATTATTAACACCAAAGCGATGGAGTTTGATCTGGATACGCGCTTTCGCATGGTGGCAGAGAGTGGTGCCTATGACTATTACGACAAGACCCCGGAAGACCCCGCCGAGGCGGATGCCTACATGGCGGCGAGCGAAAAGTACGACGTACCTATTCGTGCCGGGGGTTGGTTCTATACACTCGGCCAGGATGAGCCGCTACTTAAACAGAAGCTCGAGCTATCCGCACGGCTTGGCAGTCTTGTCCACAACACGCAGATAAAGGCCAACCATGCAGATGGTCACCTGGTCACTAACGACGAAGTGATGGCGATTTACCTGCAGGCTGCTGAATGGGGTGATCAATGCGGCTGTACCCCAACGTTCGAAGTGCATATCAACATGTGGTCGGAAGACTTCCGACGCATCAATCAGCTGGCCGATATGGTGGAAGCCCGTGGTGTGCCGTTTCGTATGACGCTGGATCATTCCCACGTTATTTTCAAAATTGACAATGTCGAAGAGCAGAAGGTATTTGATATTGCCTCCGCCGTCGCGAGCGGTGAGCTGGTGCTGGATCCTTTCCAGGCGGGCAGTATTTGCAAACAGTGGATTGAACGCGGACTGGTTCAGCACGCACATGCCAGGGCCGCAATCCCCAATAATCCGCGCAATACCTTTTATCTGTATGAGGACGGATCACCCGGTAGAGGCGCCCAGTATCCTTTCATCGAACCCGGACCCGGGGAATACGTAGCGCCCTGGGATGGGTCAAAACTCGAGCCCTGGAAAGAAGTAGTCAGGCAGCTATTTACCTATCACGCGAGTCACGCAGACAGCCCACTGAGTCAAGTGTCCACCGAATTTATTCCTGGACCTGACTATGGCGCGGGTCATGGGTACTCACAGTTTGAGCACAGCGTTGCCTGTGCCAAATGGTTGCGCAAGACCTGGGAAGAAATCTCTACTCAGGAAACAACTCAGAAGCTATAAGTTCACAGGAACCGAATGTGAGAGTCAGTGTGCTGCGGCGAGCTTCTTGAAGCGGTGCTTGCTTTCCTCGGCGCTACGTCTCAAATCAGTGATCTGGGGCAGATAGAAGTTGCCGGTTTTTTCCAGTGCATGGATTTCCTTTGCGGACCGATCTGCGAGTTCAGGTATCCACTGCTTGATATAGGAACAATCCTTGTCGAACCGTCGTTGTTGCCGCCAGGGGTTGAATACCCGGAAGTAGGGTTGTGCGTCACAACCGGTGGAAGCACTCCACTGCCAATTGCCATTGTTCAGGGCCGGATCGAAGTCTATGAGTAGACGGGCGAAGTGGGATTCCCCTTGTCGCCAGTCGATATGCAGGTTCTTGGTCAGGAAGGAAGCAGTGATCATCCTGACACGGTTGTGCATAAAGCCCGTGGCTGCCAGTTCGCGCATCCCAGCATCAACAATGGGGAAACCGGTCTTTCCCTGGCACCAACTCTCCAGTGCTTCAGGATTTTCGTTCCACTGTAGGTCATCGTATTTCGGCCGGAATGCACGCCGATACACATGGGGGAAGTGATGACCGATGTGATGGTAGAAATCGCGCCAGTATAATTGTCGTTGCAGTGTTTCGGGTTCCGGTAATGACTGCTGTAATGAATGAAAAACCTCGCGTATGGAACAGGTTCCAAAACGCAGATGCGCGGATAGGCGACTGGTGCCATCGGTTCCTGGTAAATCCCGAGTCTCGACATAATGGTTAAGGTCAGCAAGCCCCGAGAGGGCCTTGTAGGCACCGGAACCGCCCGCCTGTAATGAGAGTGATCGATCGAGGTAGGTAGCTAGCGATGATTCCCGCAAGTCGCTATCGACAGTTGTCTCGAAGTGCCAGCGCTGGCGCTGGTCGGGGGGATGGACCAAATGTTCCCTGGCTTTGCGGTAATAGGGCGTGAATACCAAGTAGGGTGATCCGTCCGACTTTGTTACCTGCTCTGGTTCGTTCAGTAGCTGATCACCATACTGTTCAAAGACCACACCCGCAGATTCACACACGGCTTTGAGTTTCTTGTCTCTGTCTCGGGAGACGGGTGTGTAGTCGCGATTGACGAATACGGCATCGATGTCGGCCTGCTGAAGCAACTGCGCAAGCAGCTGAGGTGGGTTGCCCTCCTGAATTGCAAGACTTCCGCCGTGTTTCCTTACCTCCTGGTCCAGATCAAACAGCGACTGAGCCAGGAAGGTTTTTCGATAAACAGCGTCATACCGATCGATAAGTTTCGGATCAATGATGAACAGAGGAATAACCGAAGCGGAACTACTCATTGCATCCAGCAACCCGGTGTTGTCGTGCAGGCGAAGATCGCGCCTGAAGATGAATAGAGTCCGCTTGAACATAAGGTTTATTCGTTGCCAGGGTTCAAAATTTTCAGTGGGCGACCTTTAGTTTTCTCCAACATAGCGACTTAGTTCGCTGAGGAAACCGCCTGAATGCGAGGCACCACGACCACCGCCACTTCGTTCTTACGCAGAAACCACGGCGTCATCGGGTGGTCATAACGCGCCCAAGTGGTTTCTCCCAGCTGTACCCACTGTGTGTTGTCCTGCAGCGTTTCCAACAGCTTTGCTTCGTGTTTTCGATATTTAGACTCGCTCCAACTGCCGGTATAAGACAGTACGGCAACATGTTGTTCCGGGACGTGAACGAGTTCGACTCGCTCGTCGTCGGGTGATGGTAATGCATTGAAGTCGTGTTCGGATGGCATGGTAAACGTCAGCCAGTAATCATTTATTCGAGCTGTCGTCTCAGCGACGGGAACCTGAACAACCGGTGCGGTCATGGCAATCTGCTGTTTACCGTCATTGCCACCGAATATGTAACCCGCCAGGCGACCAAAGCCTTGATTACCGGCCTTGGAAAACGAGGCCTGAACCAGGGTTCGCGCAACGTTGTGCGGTTCGTACCTGCGGATTTCCAGGCTACCGACCTTCTCTACGACCTCATAGTCCGGTGTCTCTATGGCCATGGCCTGTGCTCCTGAAATGTATAACAGAATGAATAATGCAATTTTTGCGGGTGCCACGATTACCTCGATACTTCATGTGTTTAGTTAGATACGGTCAGCGTGGAAAATTGGATGAGACCCGTGATCCAGGATTGTTTTACGCGAACCGGAGAGGGTCGGGAGCGCCCGTAATTCAGCGAGGCCGGAAAATTGAGTGGTGACGAATTAATGCGATGGTACCGTCACTATCGGTCACGATACCGTCCAGTACCTGATACCAGTGTCCCTTGCGGTCATAGGCATCAACGATCTGTGCACCCACTGTTATATCCTGATCGGCCCGCGCTTCACGACGGTGCTGAATCTGGCTCCTGGCATGAATCGTGGGTCCATAAACAAAGTTGTGCCGCGTGATTGGCGACATGCGAGCTGCCAGAAAATAGGGGTGAATAAACGCAGAACCGGCGTCTTCTCTAAGATAGTGTGCTGTATTTAGACCAAGATCTTCTGCGACCAATTTCCGGGCCATGTCTGGAGAGACATGCACTGTTAACGGGTTCAGGGGTTGGTGCAGCGGTACATGATCCAGGTCGTAGCTTGGTAGTGTGTCAGGCTGGTCCTGCATGGGCGCAGGTGCCGGGGGGTTAAACTCGTGCAACCACGCGGCATCTCCTATTCCTGCTGTACCGTCCAGCACGATGCGTTCTTCATCCTCACCCACACTGCAGGATATCGACCAGTGATCATCGACCTGCTCGATCACGATGTTCAATAACTCATCTGCAAAGAGCGGTCTACGCAGACTGAAGTCAACCCAGCTGCGCTCGAGCCAGCCTTCACCGAGCACCTTCGTGATGGTGTCTGCAACCCAGCCATAGGTACGTACCCCTGAGACCAGTGCGCCGGCGTAACCTGCTGCGTCGGCTCCTTCTGTTTCGTGAATAGGGTTTGGTACTCCGTCCGGGGGTGGGTCTTGCGTGGTGACTATGGTCTCCGAAAATCGCATGTAGTTGAACTCGCTCTTCCTATGATTAGCCTAAATGGCGCCTGAATTTTCAAGCAACGTGGGTAGAAAAAATTCTTCGACAACAAGCATGTCGCTCGTTTCGTTGTCTTGCCAACAACAGTAGCGGCCAAACAGACCGTCAGTGTCTTTAAGGGCAACGGGTTCCGATATCCGTCGCCAACGATCATCCGTAAATAGCAGCTTCCCTAACGGTTTTGTGTTGCTGCGACTAAGGAGCGCTTGTAATTCTCTGGTAGGGCTTACGATGGACCGTGCGGCCAGTACACGTTCATTATTGACCTGCAGTGATATTTGTCTGGCAAAACCCGTGTCCGTCTGCAGCAGGTCAATCTCAAAAGGGCAGAGCGCTAGGCTATCAGCATGATGGACCATCACCCTGGCATCTGCACCTAGCCGCTCTTTGATGGCTTCTGTCATCGAGGTGTCGAGAAAAGCCCAACTTTGATAGAGATCGGGAACATCATCGGCTGCAATGACACGAGCGTCGAAGGCTTCTGGATTCGTGAGCCAGTCGGGGATGTCGCTGAGATCGGTCAAGGAATTCATGGTCGCTGTTGGTGATGATGCCCACCAGCTTATCACCGTCCATGACCGGTAGTGAACCGATCTTGTTTTGCTGCATCAACAGGCCCGCAGCACGCATGTCATCTTGATAAGGATCAAATCTTTCCGGGGAGAACACACACGCGGCTAAAACTTTAGTATGCTCCACAGACATAAGTCACGATGGACAACATGGCAGAACGATTCGACGGCAAGATTGGTAAGACATATCGGGAATCCACGCCCTGGTGGCCAGATCCAATACGCACGAATGCAGACAGCCCCAATGTCGTGATGATGATGTTCGACGACCTGGGTTTTTCCCATTTCGGCTGTTATGGATCCTCTCTCGAAACGCCCAATGCTGATCGACTGGCCGCCGGTGGTTTGCGTTACAACAATTTCCACACCACAGCGCTGTGTTCTCCAACCCGGGCCTGCCTGATGACGGGTCGTAATCATCACACCGTCGGCATGCGTTCCATATCCAACTTCGACAGCGGTTACCCCAATTGCCGGGGCAACATTACGCATCATGCGGCGACCATCGCAGAGATGGTGCGCGAGGAAGGCTACGCCACCTTCTGCGTGGGCAAGTGGCACCTGGCACAGATTCAAGACAGTTCCGCCGCCGGGCCCTTCGACCAGTGGCCTCTGGGCCGGGGGTTTGACCGCTTCTATGGGTTTTTGGAAGGGCAGACAGACCAGTTCTACCCGGAGCTCATTAACGACAATCATCGGGTCGACGCTCCCTATGGCCCGGAAGACGGTTACCACCTCACCGAAGATCTGATGGATAACGCCATGCAGTACATCCGCGATCTGAAATCGGTGCGTCCAGACAGACCTTATTTTCTTTACGTGCCTTTTGGAGCGATGCATCAGCCGCACCAGGCACCGCGCGAATTTATCGAAAAATATCGCGGGCGCTTCGATGCCGGTTGGGATGTGGAGCGCAAAGACTGGCACGAACGTCAGCTGGCAATGGGTGTTATCCCCAAGGGAACGGAACTTGCACCCCTTAACCCTGGGGTTAGGCCCTGGGATGACTTAAGTGCAAACGAGCAGAAACTGAGCGCCCGTCTGCAGGAAGTTTTTGCCGGCATGCTGGAACATACCGATCAACAGATCGGGCGGCTGATGACCTTTCTGGAGCAGATCGGCGATATGGACAATACCATCGTGTTGCTGCTTTCGGACAATGGTGCCAGCAAGGAAGGTGGCGCAGGCGGCGTGCTTGACGAGTCACGGCAGCATGCAGACCTGGTGCAGCATCGGTTGGACGATGCGGGCGGGCCGCGCAGCTATACCAATATTCCGTGGGGCTGGGCCCAGGTAGGTAACACGCCGCTCAAACGCTACAAACAGGATATCTTTGGCGGTGGTATTCGCGACCCGCTGATTATCCATTACCCGCCTGCGATTAAAGACCCGGGCGCAATACGCTCGCAGTTCCACCATGTCAGTGACATCACGCCGACGCTGTTAGAGATGCTCGCGATTGAACCGAAGCAAAGCTACCGTGGCTACGATCAGATTCCCATCTCCGGCACCTCCATGCGGTACACGCTGGATGGCGCTGACGAAAAGAGCCGCAAGGGCGTGCAGTATTTTGAGAATTTCGGCCACCGTGGCATCTGGTGCGATGGCTGGAAGGCCGTGACCTACCATACTGAAGGTCAGCTGTTTACCGACGATGAATGGGAGCTCTACTACCTGGATGAAGACTTTTCCGAGTACCACAACCTGGCAGCGAGTAAACCGGAAAAGCTGCAGGAGATGATTGACCTGTGGTGGACAGAAGCCGAAAGCCAAGGCGTGTTGCCGCTGGATGATCGGGTCGGCGAGCTCTTCAGCATCAGCCGTTTTCGGCACAACATGCCCAATCACCGCGGACATTTTGTGTATTACCCCCCGGTCTCGAACATCCCGGCCGAGGTGGCGCCGCAACTCGGCTTCAGGAACTGGTACATAACCGCTGAAGTGAATTTGCCAGCGGCATCCGACGGCGGGGTGATTCTTGCCATGGGTACACAGACCAAAGGGATCAGCTGGTATATCCAGGATCAGCACGTCGTTTTTGACTGCAACTTTGCGACCGAGCATCTGGTCACTCGCTCCAGCGAGACCGTACCGGTGGGTAATTCCACACTGGGAGTGACCTTCAAGTGGCAGGACACCAACGGGCTGCTCACGATCTCGATCAATGGTCAGAACTGCGGCTCGGTAGAGTTGCCATCACCGATGAACATCGGCAATATTGGCTTACGTATTGGTAGCGACAACCAGTCACCGGTGTGTGAAAGCTACGAGCCGCCATTCACGTTTACTGGCACCATCCACCGCGTTGTGGTCCGACACCCCGAGTACCTGACCGAGGCAGATGAACGCGCCGCGGCACAGGCCCGATTTATGGAGGAAATGGCGAAGCAGTAACAGACTAGCCGCGCTCCCCCGGCAATTCACCGATGTTGGCCAGTACCCATTGAAACTCCTATACTGAGTCGTTCGCTCACAGCGCAGAAAGGGATTGCCACTTGGAATATATTAAGAACCATCCGCTGTTGTCGTTATTCACCGTAGCGGTGCTCGGTATATTGGGGCTGGCCGCAAACACCTATCTGAAAAACCAGCAGCAAGCCGCCAACTGGGGAGCGCGCGGACCGACGCTCGTGGTCACCGAACCGGTGCGGATGCAGTCCCTGGTCGACTCCATCGAGTCGATCGGTACGGCGCAGGCCAATGAGTCTGTATCGCTTACCTCGAAAGTCACCGATACGGTTAGCAAGGTCAATTTCAGTGACGGGGATTACGTTGAGAAAGGCACGATCCTGATCGAACTGACCAACACCGAGGAAACGGCGATGCTCGCCGAGGCGCAGGCAACACTGGACGAAACCGCACGACAGCTGAACAGGATTCAGAATCTGATCGAGCAGAACCTGGCTTCCGAACTTCGGCTTGACGAGGAACGTGCCCGCCACCAGACTGCGGGTGCCCGGCTTGACGCGATTCTCGCCCGCCTCGACGACCGGTTGATTCAGGCCCCCTTCAGCGGTGTGCTCGGGTTCCGCGATGTCAGTCCCGGAACTCTGCTCACCCAGAATACTGTCGTGACGACCCTGGATGACATCAGCGTGATCAAGTTGAATTTCACCATTCCAGAGAATTATCTAGCAGTCGTGAAACGCGGCCAGGAGGTCCTGGCAGGAAGCGCTGCGTACCCGAATAAATCTTTCAACGGGGAAGTCGCGACCATCAATTCCCGTGTCGACCCGGTGACGCGGGCGGTGGACGTTCGCGCACTGCTCAACAACGATGAGCGGCTGTTGCGGCCAGGCATGCTGCTCACGGTTTCTCTCACACGGGATAAGAGCGATGCAATGGTAGTGCCGGAAGCATCGGTCATCCCTATTCAAAACCGCGAGTACGTCTACACCATCACACCAGAGAACACCGTCGAACGCACGCTGGTGGAAACCGGGCGGCGGCGCCCCGGTATCATTGAGGTGCTTTCCGGTCTCGAGGTTGGCCAGGACGTCATTACCGAGGGCCTCATCAAGGTCAGCCCCGGGGCATCCATCGCCAGAAAACCAGACAGATGAACGCGCAGAGAAAACAGTCATGTTGATATCCGATGTTTCCGTCAAACGTCCTGTCTTCGCGACGGTCATCAGCCTGCTGCTTCTCGCCTTTGGCATTCTGTCATTCTACGAACTGCCGCTGCGCGAATATCCCAACATTAGTTCGCCGGTGGTCGGTGTCACGACGACCTACCGGGGTGCCTCTGCGCAGATTATCGAAACCAGGATCACCGAGATACTGGAGGATCAGATCAGTGGTATAGAAGGGGTCAAATCCATAACCTCACGAAGTGAAGACGGCAGGTCGAACATTTCCATCGAATTCGACCTCGATCGGGACATCGACGAGGCCGCTAACGACGTACGTGACAAGGTGGCCCGCAACGCCGGCCGTCTGCCCGCGGAAGCCGACCCACCCAGCGTGTCCAAGTCGGACAGTGACTCGCGTCCGATCCAGTGGTTTTCCTTGACCAGCGACACGATGGGCATCATGGCCCTGACCGATTTCGCGGACCGATACCTGGTCGACCAGTTCACCGGCATTGACGGTGTGGCCAATGTCTTTGTAAGCGGCGCCGGCCGTTACTCCATGCGCGTGTGGATCGACCGGACGGCGCTCGCTGCACGCGGCCTTACTGTCAACGACGTGGAATCGGCGCTGCGCCGCCAGAACGTTGAATTGCCCGCTGGTCGAATCGACTCACAGGAACGGGAGTTCACGGTCCGCGTCGAACGCGCCTATCAGACCGTCCAGGATTTCGAACAGCTGGTCATTGCCAGGGGGAATGACGATCATCTTGTTAAGCTGAGCGAAGTGGCCCGTGTTGAGGTGGGCTCCACCTCCTACCGCAACCAGTTCCGAGGCAACGCAACACCCAACATCGGACTTGGCATCGTGAAACAGTCGACCGCCAATACGCTGGCGGTGCTGCGTGCGACCAACCTCAAGGCCCTGGCCATTAATCAAAGCTTGCCATCGGGTGTGAAGCTGTTTGCCAGCTCGGATAATTCCGTTTATATCGAAAGCGCCATCAGTTCCGTGTACCGAACCCTGGCTATCACGCTCGTGCTGGTCAGTCTGGTCATCTACATGTTTCTTGGTACCGCCCGGGCGATGATCATCCCGGCCGTTACCATTCCGGTCTGTCTGATCTCATCGTTTATTGGCCTCGCCATGTTTGGCTATTCAGTCAATCTGATTACGCTGCTGGGACTGGTGCTGGCCATCGGTCTGGTTGTCGACGATTCCATCGTTGTCCTCGAAAATATCATGCGCCGCATTGAAGAGGGTGAGCCCCCGCTGCTGGCCGCGTTCAACGGGTCGCGGCAGGTAGCTTTTGCGGTCATCGCGACGACCGCAGTGCTCATCGCCGTATTCGTCCCCATCACGTTCCTGGGCGGTAACATCGGCGTGATTTTCGCCGAGCTCGCAGTCACCATCGGTACCGCCGTCATATTTTCCAGCGTCCTGGCGTTGTCACTGACGACCATGATGTGTTCCAAGATGCTTTCGACGCAGGCGCACGAGAGCTGGCTTACCCGCAGAGTGGACAATTTATTCCACGGGCTGCAGCGCAGCTACCATCAGGCACTGCAGTATCTACTGCCTCGTCCGTCGCTGATGGGGGTAGTCATCGTGTTGCTTTCAGCAGGAACCTACGGCCTGTTTCAGGTGCTGCCCTCCGCCTACGCGCCCGAGGAAGACCAGGGCTCGTTCATGGCAATGATGAGCGGCGCCGAGGGCGCCAGCTTCAGCTTTATGCAAGCACAGGTTACCAAGGTGGAAGATCACATGATGCCCGTGGTCGAGTCCGGCGATATCGAGCGCGTACTGCTGTTTCTACCGGGCTGGGGTTCTGCTGAAGCCGTCAACAGCGCCGTTGCGCTGGTCATCATGCCGGACTGGAACGAGCGGCAGATGCCGACGCGAGATGCCATGAGCTACTTCATCCAGGGTTTGAATAGCATCCCGGGTATCCAGGGGTTCCCTTTCATGCGTTCGGGGCTGCAACGTCGGGGCGGTGGTCAGCCCCTACAGTTCGTGCTGCGCGGTAGCACTTACAACGAGCTGGCCGAGTGGCGCGACATCATCCTTGCGCGCATGGCAGAGGACGGTCGTTTTGTCCGTGAGCAAACCGACTACAAGGAAACCAAGCCGCAACTTCTAATCGAGGTGGACAAGGTTCGGGCCGCGGACCTCGGTGTCTCTATCGAGAATATCGGGCGTACTCTTCAGACCATGATGAGCGAACGCCGAGTGACGACCTATGTAGACGGCGGCGAGGAATACGACGTCATCCTGCAGGCACAGGACGACCAACGTGCCTCCGTCTCTGACCTGACCAACATTTATGTCAGGTCGGACGACAGCGGTCAGCTCGTACCCCTGTCAAGTCTCACACGGGTCGAGCCGATCGCAGCCGCAGGGACACTCAACCGCTACAACCGGTTGCGCGCCATTACCCTATCCGCCAATCTTGCCCCCGGCTTTGCGCTGGGTGATGCGCTGGCCTTTATGGAGGACGTCGTCCGTACCGACCTCCCCGCCAGTGCACAGATCGGCTACAAGGGCGAGTCCCTGGAATTAAGAGAGTCCGAGGGTGGGTTGTTTTTTGTGTTCTTGCTGGCGCTGCTCGTGGTGTTTCTGGTGCTCGCGGCCCAGTTCGAGAGTTTCATCCATCCGTTGATCATCATGCTCACCGTGCCGCTGGCCACTTTTGGCGCACTGCTCGGACTCTATCTGACCGGCGACTCGCTCAACATCTACAGCAACATCGGCCTTATCATCCTCGTCGGTATTTCCACCAAGAACGGGATCCTCATCGTCGAATTCACCAATCAGCTGCGTGACCAGGGGCTGGAATTCCGTGATGCATTGCTGCGCGCAACGGACATCCGCCTGCGACCGGTCATTATGACGGCGCTGTCTACGATCATGGGATCCATCCCGCTGATTCTGGCGAGCGGGGCGGGGTCGGAGTCGCGGATCACCCTCGGCACGGTGATTTTTTGCGGTGTTTCGCTGGCCACCATACTGACGTTATTCATTGTTCCCGTGTTCTACAATCTGCTGGCTCGAGGCACCGGTTCACCAGGCGCGGTCGCGGCGGCGCTACGTACGCTGCAGGAATCGACAACGACCACGCGCTAGAAGCAGGCAATTAAGCTCCCCAAAAGGGCCCATCAAAGACGCTCTATCACCGCCTTTGCAAACTCGTCTGTACTCAGTGTGCCGCCCAAATCGCGAGTTTTCTGCCCGTCCCGAAGCGCCAGATCATAGGCTTGGCGAATGAGTTCCGCAGCAGTAGCGGCACCCTGATTGTCTTCAGATTCGGCAAGATAATTCAGCATCATTACCGCGGACATCAGCA
>Ga0115002_10007272_pt1 | contig 12498 bp, 9 predicted proteins | sample ArcticOcean_MG_C_8_FD_89576 | JGI IMG/M metagenome (GOLD analysis project Ga0115002, IMG submission 89576) | Marine microbial communities from western Arctic Ocean - ArcticOcean_MG_CB11_86 | ecosystem: Environmental > Aquatic > Marine > Oceanic | place: Arctic Ocean: Canada Basin | collected...
CTCAGTTTTCGTTTTCGCCTTGGCGACGTCCGCTTGCCGCTTCTCGAATTTTGACTTGTGTGTTGCAAGTAAGTCAGCGGCTTTGCTATTTTGGTCGAGTAGTTGGAATTGTGTTGCATGAGAAAGATGGCTCATCGAGCGACCGTAGAGAGCGGCGGCAAAAAGCTGTTCCCAATTGGCATCGGTAAGTTCGGGGATCTCGGTGGCGGCGACTAATTGAAGGATCCGATCGCAGCCTCGCTGGGCGGATTCTACAGTCGAAATGACTCGCTGTAGCGGTTGCGGAGTTTTTGTGAGATTCGCGTCCAGAAAACGGAGTGGGTTTTCCGCAAGTATTCCGTTCGGTTGTATATCGCACAGCTGCAATTGAAATCGGTTCAGCAGTTCGCTGTGGTCGAGCCACTGTTTGTAATTGGGAAGCCACTCCTCAGTGAGTGGATCGACTTCTGGCGATAAGGGACGAAGCTCGGCCAAGCGATTGAGGAAGCGGCGAGTGGGCATGCCGATCGTCGGTAGTTCGGCTTTCATCGTTTCCTGAAAGTTCTTCAGCGGTTCGATCTCGTTTTGGAAACGCTTGAACAGATTGTCCCGTCCAGGTTGATGCGTGGTCGTGCCGGGACCAGACTCTCCGAGATCCGATTCGAGGAACGACTCGTAAGTCGACTTGAGATTCATCACAAATTGTTTTTTATCGCTTTGCGAATCGTGGACGAGGCAGCAGAGTTCGCCGAGTCCCACTTGTTTCAGGCGAGCAAATACGACGTCGATTGCCGCCCGCTTTTCGCAAACAAAGAGAACTCGTTTTCCTCGCGCGACGTAATCGGCGATCAAATTGGTAATCGTTTGCGATTTGCCCGTGCCGGGAGGACCTTGAATAATATAACTCGGTCCGGATCTAGCTTGACCGATCGCGGAAGCTTGAGTTGGATCGCAGGGGACCACATCGAATCGGTCTTGGAGCTCGGGCGTGATGAGTTCTTCGGCGATAGGTCGAGGGGCGAAGGAAAAGGTCGACTCGAACGCCTGATTGGATTCTTGTCGCTCGAGTAGTTCTTCAAAGTCGCGGACGAGCGACATGCGGCGATAGCGAAAATTGGCCAGCGAAACGCGACAGAGATCGAAAGTCCAAGAATAAGGATTGGCAGTGTCCGGTTGCGCTCGATAGAGAATTCGCTGTCGAGTAGTCACTTCTTTGGGCTGGTCCTCAGCAACCATGAATCGCCGTTTTAATTGTCCGTCTGTCTCGACAATGTCTTCTAGACGCGTCACCGGAGGGCGGATTTTTGCGTCAAACATCTTCAATCCCATCGGGTGATAGTTTGCCGCGTTGTAGCTGTAGTCGAGGTTGAGATAGCGGCGAACGCCCCGTCCTGAAATGCGAGCGCGTCGACGATACTGTTCGACCTGTCGCTTTGCTTTCTCGTGAATCAACTCGATTTGTGGTTTGTCGATCCGTTTTAAGGTGACACCTGAATTACTCATTTCAATTTGAGTTCTCAGGTATTCGTAGAATTTCTCGAGGTCGGTCTCGTGAAGGTTGAGCGTTTCCGGTAGTTCGATGCCATACAATTGTTTAAAGAGGTGACGAACGACGGGGTTAATTTCCGCTTCGGTGTCTAAAACTTCGAGATAATACTGGTCCGTGACACCCGCCGTGCGGACTAGCTTCACGGGCAGCAAGACCAGTGGGGAATCGTAGACCTCGTGAGGTTCCTCTTTGATATTGGCCCACTTCAAAAAACAAGCCGCAAGTCTCAGTTGATGAAATCCAAATTCGGCGAGATCCCGACGCGACTCGGCAATTATTCGCCGCAGCACACTCGGCAAATAAATCGCTTCGCGAAAATTAAGATAGTTGTTCAGCGGAATAGGGTTGTCCGAGCAGACGAGGTCATGGAGTTTGTTATTCCAAGTCAGCAAAACCTCCGAGCGAATACTGCGGACGTCGAATGCGAGTGGAATGGACGCGTAGGTCAGATTGACGGTTTGTAGCGTCGGACGAAAATCCAGTAGGCGATTGCGGCGCGATATCTCAAACAATCGGTCGCGCAGCTTGGCCAAGACTAACTGTTGTTTCGTTTCGAGGTCTTTGGAGTCGAAGCCTTGGATCTGCGCTAAGTCGATTTCCAGGTCGACAACTTGATCTCGATAGTTGCCCAAACTCTGGAGCAGCGTACCGAGATCTTGAGCACGCTTGTGCCGGTCGAGTTCCGTCATCCGCACGATGGCTCGCGCCAAAACGGGATGCAAGTCGGGATTGATCTGGAAGAGATTGTGTCGATGTTCGACAAGACGGTCGAGATCTTTCGGTTCGGTGAAGTCGAGGTTACACGCCATGCTGGCCAAGATCATGCCGAGGCTAAACATGTCGGTGGTGGGATCTTGGTGATCGAGTTCGTGCTCCCAATTGTTGTAGTTTGGCAAGAACACTGGACGCTCAATCGGATTGCCCGGCTCGCCGATTTGTAGGTTCTTGACTTGTGCTGTTCCGCGATCGACATTGGTCGTCCGCTCGATTTCGGATTGAATCTCGAGGCCCGCCGATTGCGGCTGTAAAATGCGTGTTATCGCGGGGAAATTGGAACGCAGCGGATGAGCGTCCGAAATTCCAAACCAGACTCTGGTTTCATCTACTTTCAATCCACGCAGGCCGTCGAATGGGCCAACGAGCCCAGCTGCGTGCGCTTCGAGCGTTTCGCGAGCCAAGGGAAGAAAGCTGCTGAGAACGTCTTCCGTTGAGAAACCGCCCGACTCCAATCGAAGTCGCAGAAATGGATAGAACTCATTCATTGCCCATCTCCTCCTCGTTTATCTCAATGCTCGACGGTTCATCGCCGTCTTTGGCACCAGAAGCGTTCGACGGATCGGCCTCAACTTGCTTCGAGTTTGTTCGAGGGGGAACGCTCGACTGTTTGTTCGACGCCGCGGAGGTCGCCTGTTCTGCTTTTTGGAGAATCTTGTAATGGTCGGCTGCAACCCGCTTTAATTGTCGTTTGCCGATCTTGAGCTCTTTGTGAACTCGCTCGGAGAATCGGTCGGTAATGCCGAGAAGGTGCGCTACGCAAAACGCCTGTGCGAGCGGTAGATCTTCAAGGTCGCGGTCGGAAGTCACAAAGTCTAGCAATAGAAAACAAAAATAGTCGTGAATCGTCTCGTGGTAATCGGGAGCGGCGGCGATCAGTTCTTTCATTTCGACTTCGTTGTCGGACAGCTCAAAGTTGTCGAAAAAGAGTCGCGCGTGAGCGAGTGTTGAGGTTGTTTTAAACCATGTGGGTTGTAGCAACAGCTGTACAATCGTCTTGGTGTGTTCGCGAAGATTGTGTTGTCCCAGGAGATCCAGTTCATCGATTGATGGATGTCCAGTGAGCATCATCGAAATCTCGTCGTCTGCCTCATCGCCTTTTTCGGCCCATAGTGCAATCGCCCTTGCTCGAATAAAGCACTCGGGGTGTGTTGCTGCTTCGCTTTGAGGCGAATCAATTTTCGGGGAGAGGGGGTTTTCAAAGAGTTCGTTCGCTTGTTCGAGATACCGTTGTGGTTTTACGTCGGTCGTTCCCGTTGTCGACTTCACCAACGCAGAGATCACGACGAGTGGATCATCTACTGCTTGCAACGCTCCGCGGTCGCAATAAATTTCAGTATGAAGGCGAAACAATCGAGCGGACGCGATGTGGGCAGGGGTGGACGTTTCGTCACTCGCCAAAGACGAAATCAACTGGTCGGTAACAAAAAACGACGAGTCCATTTCTCGCCACAACTTTAAATGGCTTAGTTCGTGAGCCAAAAGCGAACGATTTTCTGCGTCGGTAAGTCGTTCGGATACCGGACCGTGAAGAATAATGTGAGCTTCGCTCAACAGCATCACTATCGAAGCGTTGAGGCCTTGCGGATTTTGAGCCTGATACAGTGTCAACGGAATCTGGAAGTCCAGCTTCGCCTTAACTTCTTTAGCAAGGTCGTAGAGCTTTGGTTGTTCCGATGGATCGATTCGGTAAGTCGATTTAAGTAATTCAAACCGAATCTCGCTGGCTGGATCCGATGCAGACAGATACTCTTTAAACCAATGCCATAATTCCGATTGGTGTTGCTGCAAGAACTGGCGAAGCGAATCGAGATACTGGGGACGTTTTAGTTCCAAAACAAGTGCCATCCATTCAGCTACGCAAAGTCAAACAATCCGCGTTCGGACCAGCGTGTATGATACCGGATGAACTGTTACGGAGGAATAAGTGGTAAGTGACAATTGGTTTACGTTTGGCGAGAGGATTGTCGAAGTTGTCGCTATTTACGGACGTGCCGTGAACCTTCGAGGGTGAAAGTTGGTCTTTGGTGGCAGGATTCGTTCTTTGCCGAACATCCTTTGAAAAACAAAGAGAAAAACGATATGACGCAATACCGTAAAGCAATTCAGTCGCGCGACCGCCGGTTCGTTATTCCGGCGGGGAGTCAGGTTGTCCTGCTCTGCGACGTTTCGTTTTCCAGCGACGATTCTGATTGTATTGGTACGTCTTGTCACGACGAATCTCTCCTTCGTGATCCGACTGCAAATGTGCCAACTGGCGCAGTAGACGAACGTCCGCATGTGAAGAAGGCGGGGACGGTGGGAGTTGTCATGGCTTGCCCATCGCACAACGATGCGCCTTATACCGTTCGCTTTAGCGATCAACGGATTGCTTCGTTGAGTTTTGATGAATTGACATTGCGTCGCGAGGAAGTCGATTCGGCGTTGTCTGAACGCGAAGTCGATTGGAGCCAATATGTAATTTACTCTTGCCGCGTTGGCTCGCGAGCTTTTGGTTTGGCGAGCGAAAATTCGGATGACGACATTCGCGGAATTTTTCTGCCTCCAGCCGATCTACACTGGTCGTTGTTTCCGATTCCGGAACAGATTGAGAAAAATGAAGATGGCGACGACACCGTTTATTGGGAGCTGGAGAAGTATGTTCGACTTGCCTTGAAAGCAAACCCAAATGTCTTAGAGACATTGTGGACTCCGCAAGTATTGCGAGTCGAACCGATTGCTCAAGAGTTACTCGATATTCGCGGTGCGTTTTTATCCAAACACATTTACAAAACGTACTCGGGGTACGTGTTGAGTCAGTTTCGACGTATGCAAAACTCGGTGCAGAAGACGGGGACATTTAAAACCAAGCACGCTATGCACTTGATCCGGCTCTTGTATTCGGGGATTTCCGCTTTGCAAGATGGCACGATTATGGTCGACGTATCACAGCACCGTGAAACGTTGCTCGAAGTGAAACGTGGCGAATGGGACTTTGAGCGTGTTCATCAATCTGCGCTTGAATTGGACGCGGAATTTCAAAAGGCGTTTGAACAGACGAGACTTCCCGAGCAACCTGATTACGACAGAGTTAAGGAGTTTTTGATTCATGCAAGAAGGAGCATGGTCGATGAAGTTTGAATTGGAGCCATGGAAGCTATTCGTTTCCAGAATGGATGAGCGGCAACTATTTGTCACCGTGAGTGGTGCGCACGCCTATGGATTTCCATCGCCAGACAGTGATGTGGATTTGCGGGGGTGCCATCAGTTACCAACAGAACGGTTGGTCGGACTGACGACTCCAACCGAAACGATCGATCACATGGCTATCGAGGATGGTGTCGAAGTCGACTTGGTGAGTCACGAAGTGGGGAAATATCTCCGCCTATTGGTGACCAATAATGGCATGATCTTGGAGCAGATATTTTCACCGTTAGTGGTCACCGGCCAGGACTTTCTCGACGAACTGCGATTGATCGCTCGGAAGTGTGTGACACGATATCACTCCACTACCGTGGATTTTTCGCGACTCAAAGGAAGTAGCTGAACCTAGAAGGCCCCAAGCGAGTCAAGACTCTGCTTTATGCGTATCGTGTATTGATGACTGGTATTCATTTGATGAAAACCGGTGAGCTAGAACCCAACTTGCTGGTTCTAAACGATAGTTTCCGACTCTCACATGTCGAAGAACTTGTCGAAATGAAAAAGACAGCTGAAAAAATTGGAGCGAGTGATTTGGATTGGGATTTCCATGCGAGCGAGCTCGCGCGCTTGGAAACTCAAATGGGCGAGGCGTTTGAAACTTCGATGCTGCCCGAAGATCGTGACCGAGCTGTTGTTAATAAGCTACTGGTACGTCTGAGAATGGACTACCGGCATGCGGCATAGGTAGGGAATGAGTGTGGTGTAGTTTGCTTCGGCAATTCACTTCGGTGCTCCACCACACTCCTCCTTTCCTCTCTAAATCGTGGCGTCTATTTGAACCGCCATTACGACTGTGCTGGCGGACTACTTTTTTGTTGCGTTTTTCTGCGCGCTACTCAAACCGGCGTTGCCTGGCAAGCAACTTTGCGGCGAGTAGATCACGCGTAGTTTTATCGCGTTGTGTTTTTCACACCGTTACTCGAGGGCGCTTAGATGGCCCCTCACTTTTTAAGGAGGTCTCAATGGCCAAGGAATTGTTTCGACGAACGAAACCTATTGTGAATGTGGGAACGATTGGACACATCGACCACGGCAAAACAACTCTCACCGCAGCAATCCTGCGCGTGCGAAGCCAGCTTCAACTGGCTGAGTATTTGTCGTACGAGCAAATTTCGGTTGGCGGTAATGTTCGCGACAAGAACAAAACCGTCACCGTCGTTGCCGCTCATGTGAGCTACGAAACGGCTGTACGACAGTACACGCACATCGACTGCCCGGGGCACGCGGACGATATCAAGAATATGATATCCGGTGCCGCGCAGATGGATGCTGCCATACTGTTGGTTTCCGCTGTGGATGGTCCAATGCCGCAAACTTGCGAGCACGTGTTGTTGGCGCGCCAGGTTGGCGTAAACAACCTGGTTGTGTTTATGAACAAGTGCGATCTGGTGACAGATCCGGAATTGATCGAGTTGGTGGAAATGGAAACTCGCGAAGTCCTTAGCCATTACGGTTACGACGGAGCGGCGGTCCCCGTTGTCCGCGGCTCGGCAAAAACCGCTCACGATTCGCCTACCGATCCTGCAGCTACGGCCTGCATTGTCGAGCTACTCGATGCGCTCGACAACAAAGTGCCCGAACCGCAGCGACTGGTCGATCGTCCGTTCTTGATGACGATCGAAAACGTGTTTGGCATTATGGGACGTGGTACTGTCGTGACGGGAAAGGTCGAGCAGGGCGTTATTTACCCCAACACTCCCGTGGATATTGTCGGTTTCTCCGACGTTCCACAGAGTGTCGTTTGCACTGATCTCGAGATGTTCAAGCGAACGATGGAGTACGCGCAAGCGGGAGACGATGTCGGTTGCTTGTTGCGAGGAGTGAATCGCGAGGAAGTTCAGCGTGGCCAAGTCTTGGTTGCCGCCGGATCGCGCGCACCACGTCAACAGTTCCGCGCCGAAGTTTATGTCCTGTCGCGAGAAGAGGGTGGTCGACACACGCCGTTCATGGACGGCTACTCGCCACAATTCTACTTTCGTACTTGCGACGTAAATGGCTCGATTGCGATAGCGGACGACAACGAGATTGCTCTGCCCGGTGACGGCGTTCAGTTGAACGTTCAACTGACGCAGCCAATCGCTTTGGATGTTTCCGATCGTTTCGCCATTCGTGAAGGTGGTCGCACCATCGGATCGGGTGTCGTTACCGAAGTTTACGAGTGAATAATACTCATTAAAAAAGCGGCGTGAGAGTTGAGGTTCTCGCGCCGCTTTTATTGTTTTGGAATGGTAATCGTAGGTTCGGGCCGTCAGCGTTTCTTCAATTTCTTCCGCATGTCTTTGGGAAGAAACTCCCTTTCAACAAATTCGGGATCGTACTGCGTCCAGGACTCTCGAGCGGCTTTGGCCTCCACTTTACGAAGGACACCGTCATCGCGCCAGATGGCGATAAACTTGCCTTGCTTCCAACTGCGGTGTGGTATTTGAGCGGGGGTTTTGAGCATTCGCCAATCGCGAACGTGATACCGATTACTCGTAGCAGACCAATCGTAGAAAATGATCTGATCGAAGACTAATCGCCCATGCTCGTCGTAGTAATGATTGACCTCAATCAAATCTACTCGGTCGGCAGCAACTTCGTGATAGGGTTGCAATGAAAGGGCTGACAACATAAATGCAGCCAATGAAGACGTACTTCCCACCATATTTCACCTCCGTGTGAAACGGTTACCGTTAGGTGCTCTTTTAAGGCGGGTCGACCCAGTATCTTTTATCGGATATTGCGAGCGATATCCGAAGTGAATCCGCCGCTTTTTCCGTAATTAGACAGACAGGGGACCAGAGATTTTTTAGATATTTGCGAATCGACGTAGTAAGTTACAGTATTCGCTGCTTTATCAACGATGGATCAAATGAATTAGGCAGTTGGAGCGATTGCAGATTGCTACGCCGTGTGATGGGTTGTAAACGTAGCTGCCGAGTAGTTGTCCGTCCGCAGAATAACATTACCGTTTGAGTCAATTGTTGCTTACGAAAGAGGAACTAGCCGTGGATGCTTCACTTGTATTGACCGTGATTAGCGACGATAAGCCGGGACTGGTTGAGTCGGTTTCTGATATTATTTCGCAGCACGGTGGAAATTGGGTGGAAAGCAGTATGGCTCGATTGAGCGGCAAGTTCGCTGGCATCCTTCACGTGGTTATCGCGGAGGAAGAAGCTGATCAATTGGATCAGGCGCTGCAGAATCTTGTCGAACACGGCATCCGCGTGATGGTGGAACGAAGTGAAGACATTCCCGAGGTTTCGACCGAGCGGCAAATGAAGTTAGATTTGTGCGGCACAGACCGAATTGGAATCGTCCACGACGTTTCGCAAATCCTCGCCGAACGGAATGTGAATGTGGACGATTTGCAGACGGAATGTTCCAGCGCACCGATGTCGGGAAAAGAAATCTTCCGCGCGACCGCAAAATTAGGACTGCCCGCAACCGTCGATTTGGACGAGCTGCGAGCAGCGTTGGAGAAAATTGCTTCCGATCTGATGGTCGATATCTCTTTGGACGACGTAGACGTATAGATCCCTATTGCTAAGGATCTTTTTTCTCGGCCTTCTAGGCCCCTGCCTCGGTTATCGTCTGCCTCGACCGCGGCCGCTACTGCTACCACGTCGGGAACCGGAGTCTCCGCCGGATCGTTTGCGTCCTTCGAGGTTTGCATCGACAACAGCGGAAATCGCTTCCGTCCACGTGGGAATTTGGCGATGACGATTCTTGGGCGATTCTTCTCCATCGTCGTCATCGTCATCGTCATCGTCATCGTCGTCATCATCGTCTGACTCGGATGCTACTTTCTTATCGTCGTCCGACGATTCGCGCTTGCGACGGCGTTTTCGTCGTTTAGGTGGTCGCCGCTCTTCATCTTCGTCATCGCAGTCGTCGGCTTCCGCAGTCTCTTCGTCGCTTTCGTCGTCGCTCGATTCAGCAGACTCTTCGTCGCGACGTGGTTTTCGGCGACGGCGACGTCGTCGCTTCTTGGGCCGATCTTCGTCGTCGTCCTCGGAATCGCCGTCTTCGGCGTTACCGTCTTCGGCGTCAGCCGTTTCAGGCTCGTCGAATTGTTCGACGTCCGCTGCTTCGGAGAGGATTTCTTCAACGGCTTCGGGCTCGTCGGCTTCGCGTCGACGTCGTCGTCTACCACCGCGACGTCGTCGCTTCTTGGGACGTTCGCCATCTTCCTCTTCGCCATCGCGGGGGCTTGTTACCGTTTCTTCTTCGTCGTCCGAAACGGGTTCACTCGAAACGCGTTCACTCGAAACGCGTTCCTCTTCCTTGCTTCGATCTCGGTCTCGTCCTCTCGATCGAGGCTTTCTTTCGCCGCGTTCGGAACGTTCGCCTCGGTCGCGTTCGCCTCTTTCCGATCGACCACTCCCTTCGGATCGCTCAGTCCCTTCGGAACGCTCAGTCGCTTCGGAACGCTCAGTCCCTTCGGATCGCTCAGTCCCTTCGGATCGCTCGCTCCGTTCGGATCGCTCGCTCCGTTCGGAACGCTCGCTGCGTGCGGATCGCTCGCTGCGTGCGGGTCGCTCGGATCGGACTGGACGAGAGTCGTCATCTTCGTCGTGGAAGATAGACGTGAATTCGATGGGGATGTCTTCGGCTTCATCTTCGTCTGCATCTTCTTCATCATCATCGAAGAGCGAATCGAATGCTTTGACGTTTTCTTCGGCAGGAGCAACTTCTGGTTGCGGCGACTTCCAAGCGGTGAGCGGATCGACTTCCTCATCCGAATCCGCTGCGGACTCGGAAACGGGTTCTGGCTTTTGTTTGGCCGGACGATCTTTCTTGCTGCTTCGATCTCGCTTGGCAGGACGTTCTTTTTTTGCTGCGGGCTGTTTCTTAGGAGCAGGGGGAGGTGGAACTTCAAGTCCCAGATCACCAGCCAACGTTCCCCAGGCATCGCCTCCGGGTGCCGAAGTCTCTTCGAGTTCGATCTCGTCCTCTTCTTCCTCTTCGTCATCGTCGTCGACGAATTCTTCCGCCGCGTCGTCTTCGTCGATCAGGAAGACCTCTTCGGCGTCGATGATTTCGACGTCTTCAACGATTTCGCTGTCGCTCGCGAAAATCTCGTCGGCTGCAACATTTTCGTTATCAGCGGATTGGTCTTCGGGCGCTTCGTCGGCAGATGCCAATTCTTCGGATGCCTCAGCGGACTTCGAGTCATCTTCGCTCGGGGCTTCTTCTTGCTCCCGCTGCGGTTCGATAGGTTCGCCGGTCAAATCCGAGAAAAGTTCGTTCCAATGGTCGTTGCTCATTTGGCCTACACTCCCCAGTTGGGGATTCTCACTGTTTGTTTGGGATAATGCATACTGTTGGTAGAGGTGTCAATTCAAGCCAACCAGTATAGCGGGTCGAAGGGATTTTGTGAAGTCCTTGTAGATTACGAGTTTACGTTGTTTTTGATGGGGCAAACGCACCTCTTGGAAAAGCCTTGAAGACGTATTCGACGTAGAATTCGGTTGTGGACCCATCATCTGGCCGCCAAACGAACTCCGGAGAGGTCCCACTCTCGTAGGACAAACGACCGGATTTCGTCATAGTAGAGCTAACGGGATTGCCGCGATTCATTCGAGAGAACGGAGGACTCAAGAAATGAGTGAGCACAGCCAAGACAACGCTGGATCTGACAAAAATCTGGCGACAGACGAGGCCCGAATACTTGCGGCCTCAGTTGTGACCGAACGAGTTGAAGTGCAGGGACACATCTTGGACAGCCTGCTATTGCCCAAGATTCTCGACCTCATTACCTCCAATGGAGGTCGGTTCGTCATCACAGAAATGAGTGTCGGCCAAGCTGCCACGGATGCAAGTTATGCTTTGCTCGACTTGGCAACCGATTCGGTCGAGCAAATGGAAGCAGTACTTGCCGCGATTGAAGTGCATGGAGCTGCGCCGATCGAAACTGTCGATGCTCGTTTGGAAGCCGTGGACATCGAGGGTGCACTTCCCGAAGGGTTTTACAGTACGACAAACCACCGTTCCGAAATCCGCATCGATGGCGATTGGGTTCCCGTTCAAGATCAAGAGATGGACTGCGGCATCGTTGTCGATCCAGTTCTCAATACGGCCAGATGTAAGCCAATGTGCGACGCCGAACTCGGTGAACGGTTTGTCGTTGGTCATCTCGGGGTACGCATCTTCGCAGAGTCGACTAGCGAGAGCGGGCAAGGCTTCGAATTTATGAACAGCGCGGTCTCTTCGGAGAAACCCAAGCAAGTTGCCGTTCGTCGAGTGGCTGAACAACTTTTTCAAGCTCGACAAGAAGGCAAGAAGACGTTGATCGTCGGTGGTCCTGCGATCATTCACACCGGGAGCGGAGAGCATTTGGAAACACTTATTCGCGATGGTTACGTGGATCTGCTCTTCGCCGGCAATGCTTTGGCAACTCACGATATTGAACACGCGATGTTTGGTACGAGCTTGGGGGTTAGATTGGCATGTGGCGAGATTGTCGAGGCGGGGCACGAGCACCACTTGCGAGCGATCAATCGGATTCGGCGAGCGGGAGGTATTCGACCCGCTGTCGAAAACGGGATTCTTAGCAGCGGTGTCATGTATCAATGTGTGAAGAACGACGTTGACTACCTCCTGGCAGGCAGTATTCGCGACGACGGGCCACTACCCGATGTCGAAACCGATGCAATTGAAGCTCAACGTCAGATGCGCGAAAAAATTCGCGATCTCAGTTTTTGCTTGATGATCGCAACAACTCTGCACTCAATTGCAGTTGGGAATTTATTGCCGGCGTCGGTGGGAGTTGTCTGTGTCGACATTAATCCGTCGACAGTGATTAAGCTGAGCGATCGTGGATCCAGTCAGACAGTCGGTGTTGTGACCGACGTCGAACCCTTTATGCGAGCGCTGGTTGCCGAGTTGCAGCGGATGTCAGCACCCGCAGGTTCCACAGGTGTTTGAGCCTGGAAACGATTCGTTTCTGCCAGTGCTATTGCTATTGGAAGAACGTGCGATCAATTAGAAGAGGAGGTGATCCGTGAATGCCGAAATCTTGATGTGCCCTC
>Ga0115002_10007273_pt1 | contig 12497 bp, 10 predicted proteins | sample ArcticOcean_MG_C_8_FD_89576 | JGI IMG/M metagenome (GOLD analysis project Ga0115002, IMG submission 89576) | Marine microbial communities from western Arctic Ocean - ArcticOcean_MG_CB11_86 | ecosystem: Environmental > Aquatic > Marine > Oceanic | place: Arctic Ocean: Canada Basin | collected...
CACGAAAACGAAATTGCCCAAAGTGAATGTTGCCATGCCAAGCCGATGGTCACCTACTGGGCTCATAACGGGCTACTCCGCGCCTCAAGCGCCTCCGGCAAAGTAGGCGGACGCGGCGAGTCCGTGCCGTCAGACGCAGAAACCGGAAAAATGAGCCGTAGCAAAGGCGCCGGCGGTTTGGCTGAGCTAATTGCGAGGCAAGGCGGCGAGCGAATTCGATTCTTTTTGCTCCGAACTCATTACCGCAGCACAGTCTTATTCAATGAACCGGCAATCGAAGAAGCAGGTGTCGGACTGGACGGTTTCTACCGCCTCTTCAAGCGATACACCCGCATTACAGGCAAAGATTTCTATGATTTAAAAGCCGCGACTATCCGAACACCGGGCGCAATGGAGGCCAGTGACGACTCTTCCCTACGAGCCGCATCCGTCTGTCGCGAGAAATTTCTGGCTACGATGGACGACGACTTTAACACGGGCGGTGCCATCGGCGAATTGTTTGAATTGGCAAAAGTTACGAACAAGTTCTGTGATGATAACGACCTAGAAGGCCAAGGGTGCGCCGAAAGCGAGACAGCTACGCTTGAGAAATTGCTCACCACATTAAAAGAGCTCGCCGCAATCCTCGGCATTTTTATCGCGGCACCAACTCCAGCGGTTGGTGCGCACGATAAACTACTCGGCCAGCTCATGCAACTGTTGATCGACCTACGTACGGAAGCGAGAGATCAGTCACAGTTCGAAACCGCCGACGCGATCCGCAACGGGTTGGACCCGCTTGGCATCGTGCTTGAAGATCGAGCAGGCGGCACCGAATGGAGTGGCGGTGCGGAAGATGACGCGGAGGGCATTATGCAGCTGTTGATCCATCTTCGCCAAACCGCTCGTGCCAATAAAGATTTTTCGACTTCCGACACGATCCGGGATCGCCTCACCGCCGTCGGCGTCACGCTGGAAGATCGCGCTGGCGGCACGGAGTGGAGTAAGGGGTGAGTGCGGAATTCGGATTGCGGATTGCGGATTGGTTTCACACAATCTCTATTCCACAATCCACAATCCGCAATCCGCAATCTCATGAGAATTCTCGGCATCGATCCTGGACTCAACACCACTGGCTATGGCGTGCTGGATATCGTCAATCGTCAGCCGCGTCTCGTCGAAGCAGGAATCGTACGAGGCAAATCGCGAGGGTCGCTGACCGCGCGGGTGCTAGAAATTCATGCGGGCATTACCGATGTGATTAAAGCACTCAAGCCGGAAGTGATGGCCCTCGAAAAACTCTACACCCATTACGACCGACCCACGACAGCGATCATGATGGGACACGCGCGAGGTGTGATCTGCCTGGCCGCTGCTCAGGCCGGCATTGTGGTGGAAGACTACGCAGCCACCCAAGTAAAAAAAACGCTCACGGGTAACGGTCGCGCACCCAAAGACCAAATGCAATTAGCGATTCAGCGCGAACTGGGCCTCTCCGCCATCCCCGAACCTCCCGATGTCGCCGACGCGCTGGCAATCGCTTTTTGCCATTTCTGTAGTAGCTGTCAGCTGTCAGCGTTCAGCTCTCAGCCTAAACCGACCGGTAGCGCAACAAAAGCTGATCGCTGAAAGCTTTCCCCATGATCACCAAAATCACTGGCATACCTCTCACTGTCTCTGGCGACGCGCTCACCTTGGAAGTCGGGGCGTTTGAGTACCAAGTGCTCATCCCCGACTTTACACGCCGACATATCCAGGAACAAATTGGCCAGGAGATTAGCTTACATACGATCGAGTACCTAGAAGGCAATCCCATGCAGGGGCGGATGACCCCGCGGCTGATTGGCTTTTTGAGTGCGATCGAACGCGAGTTTTTCGAACTCTTTTGCCAAGTCGACGGCGTTGGCGTAAAAAAAGCTTTACGCGCGATGGTGCAACCCGTGCAAGAAGTTGCCCAATGGATCGAAAATCAGGACGCGAAAGGGCTCAGTAGTTTGCCCGGTATCGGCCCTGCCACTGCAGAGAGAATCGTAGCTAAGCTGCGCCGAAAGGTCCCCAAGTTTGCCCTGCTTGTCGCCCGCGACGCTCCGGCGCTCGCAGGCGTCGAGCGAGATGCGGTCAGCGAAGCCTTTGAAGTGCTACGTACATTGGGACACAGCGAATCGGACGCACGCCGATTGCTCGACAAAGCGATGTCGAGCAAGAAAAAATTCTCGGACGTCGAAGCGTTATTGCACGCGGTCTACGAACAGCGCAAAAACTGAGGACCGGCGTACCAGGAGAAAAACTTACTCGTTCGAGCCTTGGTCTTGTGGTGCCTCGGCCTCAGCATCTTGAGACCCAGCATCTTGAGACCCAGTACCTTGAGCCCCAGTACCTTGAGATGGTACATCACAATCGCGGCCTTTGCCAACGACATACGCCGCCAGAGCAGATATGCAAATCCAAAGCATGTTCGTATCGGAGAATGAATTCTTAAAGTTCAGTTTGCTGGCCCCGGCGGGTCCCGCGTCTTGGTTCACGGCTAACTTGGCCAGCGGTTCTGCCTTTGGTTCGTCAGCGTCGTCAGATCCTTCCCCTTCCCCTTCGGCATCATTAGTTTGGTCCAGCGGCTGGGCTAGGGGCTGCGACAATCGCTGCTAGTGCCAAGACGGCTGCCAAGGCGCCCCGCAGGTATCCGGGGCCGCTCGACTTTCCCGCCGCCGCGTGGACGGCAAATCTCAGTCCATCTATCCCTGGGACTCTTGGGTCAAAGCATACACCTCGGAACCGGATCTGTGGCACCACGACGTGTTTCGTCGCGATGGGACTCCCTATGCCGCCAGCGAATTAAACACGATTCGCTCGCTATCTCGCGCCGAAGTAACAGATTCTGATCGTATCAGGCCGTAAACAAAACAACTTCGGCAACGATGCATGGGATCGTCCCGGCTGGCTATAATGGTAGGCCGTACTTTATAGTCTTGTTCAAAGCCTGATTTCCTCAGAAATTCTTGGCTAGTTAAATTTTGGCACGCGACTATTTTTCGTCGCGGTCGACAGCAAAACAATGCGATCGCTTATGCGCAACATTTCCGTCGTCTTATTGGCCGCGTGCTTGGTAGCCTGCACTAGTCTTGAAGTACAAAGCGAAGAACTTCCGGTGAGTTTCGGCCGTGATGTTCGTCCCATTCTTTCCGAGAACTGTTTTGCCTGCCACGGGCCCGATGCCGATGCTCGACAGGCCGAACTCCGGCTCGATACCCGTGAAGGTGCATTGGCCAAATTGGAAAGCCAGGATCAAGCTGCAATAAGTCCAGGTGACCGACAGGCGAGTCCGTTGTGGCAGAGAGTTAGTAGCGCCGACCCCGACGAGATGATGCCTCCGCCCGAAACAAGAAAAGCACTAACGGCCAACGAGAAAGCGATCTTAGGACGCTGGATTGATGAGGGCGCCAAATACGAAGCGCATTGGGCGTATCGACGGCCGGCAGCAGGAGCGATTCCGAAGGTTTCGGATGAGCAGTGGGTGCGCAAGCCGATCGACGCGTTCGTTTTAGAGCGGCTTCAGTCGATGGGCCTATCGCCTTCACCAGACACCGATCCACGCACTTTGATTCGCCGCTTGGCATTTGACCTTACTGGCCTTCCGCCAACTGGAGAACAATTCGCCCGTTATCTGACACTCCTTCGTAGTGAACCAAACGACGACAGTGGCTACGAGCAGATCGTAGATGAGCTGATGGCGTCACCCCGCTATGGCGAGCGGATGGCGATTTATTGGCTCGATCTTGTGCGCTACGCCGACACGGTAGGATATCACGGCGACCAGGAAATCAGTGTATCGCCATTTCGCGACTACGTAATTCGCGCGTTCAACGAAAACATGCCCTTCGATCAGTTCTCACGCGAACAACTGGCCGGCGATCTCTTGCCACACTCGTCACTCGAAAACACGATCGCCTCGGGTTACAACCGGCTGGGGATGATGTCGTCCGAAGGAGGCGTGCAGCCGAACGAATATCTGGCCAAGTATGCAGCCGAGCGCGTTCGCAACGCCTCGGTCGTGTGGCTGGCGGCGACGATGGGATGCGCCGAGTGTCATGATCACAAATTCGATCCCTTCACGCAGCGCGACTTTTATTCTTTCGCCGCATTCTTCGCCGACATCAAGGAGCAAGGCCACTATTTAGACGAATTTGGCCCGAAGATCGCCGTGCCCACAGGCGAACAGGCGGTTGAGCTCGCGCAACTCAGTGGCGAAATCCGTAAAGAAAAGCAGCAACTCGCGGAACTAAAAGACCCCCAGCCCGAGGTACGCCAGCGACACGAAGAAAAGCTCGACGAGCTGGAGACGGCCAGAGAGGCATTAGAGTCGAAGATTGTTACGACCCACGTTGTGATGCGCGTCGAGCCGCGCACGATGCGTGTCTTACCGCGCGGTGACTGGATGAACGAATCGGGACCAGTTGTGCAGCCTGCCGTGCCACATTTTCTTCCGTCCCTTGAATCCCAGGATCGCGCCAACCGGCTCGATTTGGCGAATTGGATATTTGCTGAAGAGAATCCGCTGACTGCACGTGTGTTTGTCAATCGCATTTGGAGGCTTTTGTTTGGTCGAGGAATTGTGGCCTCGCTCGACGATTTCGGCATCCAAGGTAGCGAGCCTACCCATCCCGAATTGCTGGATTATCTGGCAACGTCCTTTCAAGAAAGCAGATGGAATGTCAAAAGGCTCATAAAGTCGATCGCGATGTCGTCGACTTATCGACAGTCGTCACAGGTCGATCCGGAGCTTGGTGAACGTGATCCGTACAATGAGCTACTCACCCATCAAAGTCGGTTTCGCCTGGATGCCGAGATGATTCGTGACAACGCACTCGCCGTGAGCGGCTTGCTCGTCAATAAACTGGGTGGACGAAGCGTCAAGCCGTATCAGCCCGCCGGTTATTACGCAAATCTCAACTTCCCCAAGCGCGAATATCAGCAGGACGCCGGCCCAGCTCTTTGGAGACGCTCGCTGTACACGCATTGGCAACGTCAGTTCTTACACCCTTCACTCCTCATGTTTGATGCGTCGTCGCGCGAAGAATGTACTGTCGATCGTCCTCGTTCGAATACGCCTTTGGCCGCGCTGGTATTGCTGAATGATCCGATTTATGTCGAAGCGGCCCGCGGCCTGGCAGAGCGGATGCTCCTGGAGGCTGGCGCGTCATTACCGGAGCGTATTGAGTTTGCGATGCGAGAAGCGCTGGGACGGGCTACTTCCCCCGAAGAATTGGAAGTCCTCACTAATGTTTACGACACTTACGTCGAAAAGATGCGAAACGCGCCAGCAGCTGTTGACGCACTCAACAGTGTCGGCGAGCGGCGTCCACCGGAAAACGTGGACGGTGTCGAATTGGCGGCCTTAACGGGCGTTGCCCGTGTCATCCTCAATCTTCATGAAACGATTACGAGATACTGAGATGTCAAATCGAGTTCCGAACGATGTTCCCATCAGATCCCTGCATTCCACGCGCCGCTCGTTTTTAGGCCGTGCAACGAGCAGCGTGGGTGGCCTTGCGCTAGGTATGCTATTGCGAGCTGAGTCCGCTGATGCGTTCGCGCCATCCGCTTCAAGTGGTGTAGCTCACTTAAAGCCGCGTGCCAAGCGAGTGATTCATCTTTATATGGCAGGCGGACCGTCTCACCTGGAAACATTCGACGAGAAGCCCAAGCTGATGGCAATGGACGGGCAACCGATGCCCGAGTCGATTACCAAAGGCCAGCAGATCGCTCAGTTGCAAGGACAAGATCTCAAATGCTTTGCACCGCAGTTTTCGTTCAAATCGTTCGGGCAATCGGGGCAGCGGATTTCAAGTCTCTTTCCTCAGCTAGGAGCGGTAGCCGATGAACTTGCTGTTATTCGGTCGATGAAAACCGAGCAAATTAACCACGACCCAGCCCACATGCTGTTTAATACCGGCTCGACGATTACGGGTCGGCCGTCGATGGGGGCTTGGTTGACTTACGGCTTAGGCAGCGAATCACAAGATTTGCCCGGATTCGTCGTCATGACTTCGGTGGGTAAGGGCGGGCAGGCACAGCCAATTGCTGCTCGACAATGGTCGGCCGGATTTCTTCCGTCGCGCTATCAGGGAGTAGAGTTCCGCTCGACGGGCGACCCAGTATTGTACGTTGGCAATCCACCAGGAGTCAGTCCGCAGCTTCAACGAACGACGATATCCGCTGTCAGAGGGTTGAACCAGATTCATCACGACGCGGTAGACGATCCTGAAATCTTGACGCGGATCGCGCAATACGAGCTTGCGTTTCGCATGCAGACATCCGTTCCCGAGTTAATGGATCTCTCCAACGAACCTCAATCGACATTCGAAATGTATGGCACTCAAGGAGGAGATGGTACGTTTGCGGCCAACTGCTTACTTGCTCGCCGTTTGGCGGAGCGAGGCGTGAAGTTTATCCAGGTGTATCATCGTGCATGGGACCACCACGGCGAAATCAAAAAATCGATGGCCATTACAGCCCGGGAAGTTGATCGTCCGGCCGCCGCTCTGATCGCAGATTTGCGTCAACGTGGCATGCTCGACGACACCCTGGTGCTTATTGGCGGCGAGTTTGGACGAACCCCCATGAGCCAAGGGGGAACGGGGCGCGATCACCATATAGCCGGCTACAGCTACGCGCTTGCCGGTGGCGGCGTACAGGGGGGCATCTCGTATGGAGCCACCGACGAGCTGGGGTATCATGCGGTGGATAACGTCACACACATCCGCGACCTGCAAGCGACAATCTTGCATCTTATGGGAGTGGATCACGAAAGGATGTCCGTGAGATTTCAGGGACTCGACATTCGCCTCACAGGAGTGGAAAAGGCCCACGTCCTACGCTCGATTCTCGCGTAAGCAATTGGGCAATACGTTCCCCACGGCAATACGCTCATTGCACCGCTTTCTTTAGATTTGACGTAACCGTTCACGGCCGTTGGGGTCGGAGTGCCTTCGCGCCAGATAGCTTGCCACTTCGAATGGCAATGCCGCGAAGGAACTCTGACTCCATCGCGTGGCACTATCTAAGGCGCGGTGACGCCCTCCTAAGCGTCGAATTGCGAGGGCGGACCAGGGTCGCGTTGTCGGTACGTCAACAAAGCGTATACGTGGGTATACGGCGTGGATGCTCGACTGTGGCTCCCAAAGGGTCAGGTACCTTTTTTCGCCTTGATGTCTTTTTTGCTTGTGAAAGTTTGTACGGGCGATAAAAGGTACCAGACCCTGCCGTCCCGGGTGATGCTCGCAGAACGAAGACCATCTGCGTTTATCGGTGTCCACCCGCGGCTGATTTTTTTCAGTGAATTATGGTCGGTAGGATGCGTGCGAGAACTCCCTCAAACGCTCACCATCGATTCGGGCATCTCGCGTAAGAACAGGTACACCATCACCGCCTGGCCAAGCACGCCAGCAGCCAATAGGTCGCCTGCTTGCGAAAAACCTTGGGTCGCCGAGAGGTAGACAAACGTCGCCGCGATGAGCAGCGAAACTCCGCACAGAAACGTAGCAGAAAGACTGATCAGTTCGCCCCTCACGGTGCGCAGCCTGCGCAGCTCTCGAAAGAACTGATAGATGACCAGCGCGAAGATAATTATGCCAAGCATGCCATATTCGCCAAAAGCAGGCAGATCGATAAAAGCGTCGTACAGGCCATGCGCAATGACGATCATGCCAAACATAGTCAGTGCCTGAATACCCCAGTCGCGCGGGTAGCGCAAGCCCCGATAAACGGCCAAGCCAATCAGGCCGGTGAGTGCCATGTGCAAGGGGTTGGCCGACAAAAAACGGCCCAGCGTATCGGAGCCTGCAGAGCGGAAGAAATAGCCGACGTTTTCAGTAATGGCAAACCCTAAACCAACCCCAGCAGAAACCAACAGCGTCACTAGCTCCTTTCGCTCACGCAGCAAGAAAGGCATGAGCGGTAACAGACACAGTAGTTTTGCCAACTCCTCTCGCAGGCCAACGCTAAAGACGTAATAGCGCAGGCCAGGAACAAGCTGTTGGCTCGGTCGTAGATTCCAAACCTCTTCCTGCCACAAGTTCAAGAAATGCGTCGGCCAAATGCTCAATACGCCAAGCGGTACGGCGATCAACAAATACCACAGCCGCAGTTGTCGAATACCGCGCACCTCGAGGGCCTGCAATAAGAACGCCAACCAACAACAGCCTGCCAGCAGTGCTAAGAGGGCAGGTCCGATCTGCGCAAATCGTCGGTAAACGACGGTTGGCAGCGCCCACCAAAGCTGCCCCCACTCGTGTTGCTCCGCGAGCGACTCTAGGTTTTCGCTCGCATCGTTGCCAACAAATTGCTTCTTCGCGAGGGTCGCTCCAGGCTGCCAAACTTTTTCAGCGACGAATCCCAGTACGATCCCCGTGGCAATCATCCCCAGCACCATCCGCCACAAGAAGGCCGGCTGTCGTGTTTTTGTTCTCAGCGTGCCGCGCCAGTTCATGCTTGCTTAGTCCATTCACAACGGCTGCCGGTGGCCGACAATGTAATGCGGACCCGACCATTTCTTAGTATCAATCCTAGTCCGACTGAGATTCGGAGAAAGAGTAAGATTAGGATTAAGAGCGATGCGTTGAAAGTGCGTACCTGAACCAGTGTAACGAACTCGATAGCGAGGAAAGCAGCCGAAATTCATGGTTTTCCCGATTTGGGCCGATCTGTTATAGTGACCGGCACCAGCGTACAGGTGTTCAGCGTTGATCTCGCGGCTATCGGGGTCGTTCCCTCAGCAATCCGCAATCCGAATTCCGCAATCCACAATCTCTCATGTCTCGCGAGCCGATTCTTTCTGCTGAGGATATCGATCAGCCAACCGATCCGTCGGTCGGGCCGCCGGCGGCACCTGAACTGAGTCGCGAAGCAGAGACCATCCTACGTCCGCGTCGACTGGAAGAAATGATCGGCCAGCGCAAGGTGTACGAACGATTGATGATCGCGGTCGAAGCCGCATTGATTCGTAAGGAGCCGTTGGGGCATATCCTGCTCGACGGCCCGCCTGGCTTGGGAAAAACCACGTTTGCCATGTGCATTCCCAAGGCGCTGGGCGTGCCTCTGCAGATCGCCAGCGGGGCGGCACTTGCCGCGCCGAAGGACTTGCTGCCTTATCTTTCCAATGCCGAAGGAGGCTCGGTACTGTTCATCGACGAAATCCACCGCCTGCCCAAAGCCGTGGAAGAGTTTATGTACCCGGCGATGGAAGATTTTCGCATCGACATCACGCTGGGCGAAGGCATGAGTGCGAGGACGGTGAACATGTCGCTCAGGCCTTTTACTATTATCGGGGCCACGACACGCACCGGCCTGCTGTCGGCGCCTTTGCGCGACCGCTTTCAAGTCCGCGAGCACTTGGAGTTTTACAATCTAGAAGAGCTCACACAAATCGTGCAGATCAACGCTGGGAAACTACGCGTCGAGATCGAAGACGGTGCGGCAAAAAAAATTGCCTACTGTAGCCGCGGTACGCCGCGCGTGACCAACAATCGGCTCCGCTGGGTGCGCGACTACGCGACAACCAAGGCGGATGGACGCATTAGCCTCGAAGTTGCCGAAGCGGCCTTGCAAATGCTTAGCATCGACCAGCTAGGGCTCGATGGCCAGGATCGCAAGTACCTCGAAACCATCATGCGAGTATTTCATGGCGGCCCGGCCGGCGTTGAGGCGATTGCGCATACGATGAACACCGCCATCGATACGCTCACCGACGAAGTCGAACCTTTCCTGCTGCGTTCGGAATTAGTGGTTCGCACTCCCCGTGGTCGGAAGCTCACGGCAGCGGCCTACGAGCACTTGGGCGCTACTCCGCCCGACGACTTGCCGCGGTCGTTAAAAGACGATCCGACTCTGCCCTTGTTTGAGTAGAATTCTTTGCCCTCAAAGATTGCTCGTATCGACTACTTCGCCGTCCGCAATCGTTGACAGGCGCTCGAGCGTCGTTTGATCAATTGAATTGCTAATAGCGGTGACGTGGCCATCGAGAAATGTAAAATTGACAACTTGGCTGTGCTCGCCGCCAAACAACCAATTGCGTGTGTCATACCGATCCGTTGCTAATCCGTCTTCGGTACCCGAGAGAATTGTGAATGGATTGTCAGCGGCGAAAAAGGCGTTGTCACCTTTGTCATGATCCTCGAGACCTTGCTCTGCATCGACTTCCGCCGGAATATGCCGCTCGCCTACTGCGAAGGTCTGAGACAGGCCGTCAGTGACTTGTCGCGCCTTGATCTTCGAGCGCGTGAATATCGGACCGACAATTACGCCCAGATCGGGCGTGTCCGTCCAATCCGATTCGGCGGTGCCAAAGTGGTAATCAAGTCCTGCGTTGGCGGCGTAGTCGCCTCCTGCCGCAACATCCTGTTTTGTGGATGGGGAATCGTTGTTATCAAAATCGCGATCAGCTGCTGGCTGACGACGTGAAGGACAAAAAAAGACATCGACTGGAGTTCGCATAGCTAGTGAATTTTGATCGTCGAACACTGGGAGTGCTTTGACGAAAGAGTCATAGACGTTCTGCATCTCCATATAAGGCAACATAGGGAAGGCCCAAGAGACACCCTGTTGCCAAGACGTTTCTCGGCCCATCGTGTAACGCTTTTGGGTGTCGTGGACCATGTGCTCAGCCAACATAATCTGCTTAAGATTATTCACACATTGGTTGCGACGCGCCGCTTCGCGAGCAGCTTGAACAGCAGGCAACAAGAGGGCAACCAACGTGCCGATGATCGCAATCACAACCAGTAGCTCGACCAGGGTAAAACCAACTCGACGTATTCGGGTCATGGTATCGTCTCGCTTACTAGCAAGTTGGCCCGTGTCCCCAGAACAAAGGCGCGCTGTGGCAGCTGGGTGTGGCAGCTGGGTGTGGCAGCTGGGTGTGGCAGCTGGGTGTGGCAGCCGGATGTGGCAGCCGGATGTGGCGGGGGCAGTTATCTCTAAGAACTGCTGAGCACATTTTAGTTGGCATTTGGGTTGCATGTCAAGTTTTCATTGGCGTATTGGTCTCGCAACCAGAGCCCCACAAAGACAGGCACCAAAGCCAGCGCCGCCCATTGGTAACCGGTGAGTCCTTGCCAAAGCCTCACTTCGGGGCGGATGAACTCGGTTGCGAAGCAGTAAGCCAGATAAGACAGGATGTAGAGTTTGATCAGCTGCCCGCGAAACTTGCCGTGCCGCTGCAAATCGAACAACACTAGCGCAGCCAGCAGATGAAAGGTGGCTTCGTAAAGTTGCGTGGGGTGGCGCGGCTGTGTGTCAATGATGGGAAACACTACGCCCCACGGCAACTGCGTGTGCGTTCCGTAACAGCACCCCGCGAAGCAGCAAGCTATGCGGCCGATGCCAACCGCAGCGGCGACGGGTACCGCGAACGAATCGCCCGTCTTGACGCGGATATCGAGCGTCCACTTGGCTAGCTCGACACCGAAATATCCGCCGACTAAGCCACACAGAATCGTCTTGCCATCGGCAAACCAGGCCGCCCCGCTAAGCAGGCCTTCCCAATCAGCAAGCACAAACGGCAGCTTTGCGCCGAGCATCGCGCCGCAAAAGGCGCCGAGGGCGACGCCTACTTTTTCGCCCGAGCTAAGCGGCAAGCCGCGCTGCGTGCGCCGACTGAGATACGCCCCCGTGCCGACGGCGAGCATCATGATCAGGGTGTAGAGTGGATTGTAGGCGGAGAATGGAATGATATGCCCTGTGGGCAACAAATGGTGCACGCAAGACTTCATCAGCTGACGAACATCGAAGTTGTAGGCGTCCATGAACGACGTGGTGGTGATGCGAAATACATCCTCGGGTGCGAGTTCTTCGGTCAAGGCACGTTCAAAAAAATCTTCGGCCATGGCCAGTTCTCCTTGCTCGAGCTGCAAGTCCGGAAATCGCTTGATCGCAGCGTCGTGATTCGGGCCACAACCGCCGTGGCCACAGCCTTGGCGAGCAAGGTACTCGCAGATCAGTTGCCGCGCCCGCTGTCGGTTGAACGTGATCCGGCCAGAAAATAAATCAAGGTGGTTTTCAAGATCCACGAAGCGGCAAGCGGTACCAGATCGGCACCACGACGGTAGGCGTAGGCCAAAGTATGGGCATTGGGATGCGCACACGGCAGAGGCGAAAAATCGGCCTCTCTCCACTGCCCGGCCGTCTGCTTGGCGACGCCCGTGATCACATCGGGAAACGTCACCCGCTGTTCCAACTGTTCCGGCAACACGTAACGGCCGGTGTAGGTGGCGGGCTGAAAGCTAACGCCGGTGATCCACGGTCGCGCGGCACCAAACTGCACCAGGTGACCCATTTCATGGTCGTTTACCCCTGGCTGTAGCGTGCAAACGAGCGTCGTGCGCAGCCCGGCCTCGCCCACCGAAAGATGCTTTCCGCCCGGGCCACTTGCCGCGAAGCAGATTAGGCATTCGAGATTGCAAGCCGAGGTGATTTCTAGCAGGCCGATGCAAGTATGCTGTTCGTGCTCGGTGCAGAGCCCGCAATCG
>Ga0115002_10007274_pt1 | contig 12497 bp, 14 predicted proteins | sample ArcticOcean_MG_C_8_FD_89576 | JGI IMG/M metagenome (GOLD analysis project Ga0115002, IMG submission 89576) | Marine microbial communities from western Arctic Ocean - ArcticOcean_MG_CB11_86 | ecosystem: Environmental > Aquatic > Marine > Oceanic | place: Arctic Ocean: Canada Basin | collected...
GCGGGACAGGGAGCGAGAGCAGGCCCCCCTGGTCGCAGCCGAGGACGCCATCCTGATTGAGACCACTAGTTTGGCCATCGATCAGGTCCTTGAAATCATGATTTCGGCGATATCTGGAAATTATCCAGAGGTGGGAGTGTCAAGCCAACTCATTGACCTTACATGAGTTGGCTTGACACTCCCACCTCTGTGCAGTAATGTCACCGTTCTCCTGTAGGTACCTCTTAGGGGTGGTTCGGGGTAGGTGCTCCGGGCGGCTCAAGAGGTCTTCACCCTTTTTCTTTGAGGTTAAGTAATTAGAATGACAGACAACCTTTCGTCTCCGTCCGCTGATGCACCCGTAGTTGAAACCGCTGACGCACCCGTAGTTGACGACTCGCTCTTCGATCAAGATCCCGACTCGCTCACGTTCGAGCAGATGGAGTCGATCTATTCCTCCACGCTCGATACGGTGAAGGACGGCGAGATCGTCAACGGCACAGTGGTTCGCATTGAAAGTGATTTTCTTCTCGTTGACGTGGGCTACAAATCCGAAGGGTTTGTCTCGCGCCGTGAATTTTCCGACCGGGCGCGCTCGCTTTCGCCGGGCGATCGGGTCGAGGTTTATGTCGAGTCCCGCGAGGACGAGGACGGACGGATCGTCCTCTCGAAGGAGAAGGCCAATCGCATCAAGGTGTGGGACGAGATCTCCCGCGCCTACGATAACGAGGAGACCGTCCCGGGCCGCGTCATCGCACGCATCAAGGGCGGCCTCACGGTTGACATCGGCCTCAAGGCGTTTCTTCCCGGCTCGCAGGTGGACCTTCGCCCGGTCAGGAATCTTGATCAGTTCATCGGACAGACGTTTGACCTCAAGATCATTAAACTCAACCGCAAGCGGGGCAATATCGTTCTCTCGCGCCGGATACTTCTTGAAGACGAGCGCTCCGAACTCAAGCGCGAAACGTTGAACAATCTTGAGGATGGCCTTGAGACCATCGGTGTCGTTAAGAACATCACCGACTATGGCGCTTTCATCGACCTGGGTGGAATCGACGGTCTGCTTCACATCACCGATCTCTCCTGGGGCCGCGTGAGCCACCCGAGCGAGCTGCTTTCCATCGGAGACACGGTGAAAGTGATCATTCTCAAGTTCGACCAGGAGCGCGAGCGCGTCTCCCTCGGCCATAAACAGATCACACCCGACCCCTGGCAGGGTGTCGAAGTCAAGTATCCCGAAACCGGTAAGGTTCGAGGGCGCGTGGTCTCCATCACCGACTACGGCGCATTTGTCGAACTCGAGCCGGGTGTCGAGGGGCTCGTCCACATATCCGAAATGTCCTGGACCCGCCGCAACCGGCACCCCTCGAAGATCGTCGCCATCGGGGATATTGTCGAGGCGGTTGTTCTCAGCCTGGACAAAGAGTCCCGGCGTATCTCCCTGGGTATGAAACAGATCGAGGCCAACCCCTGGACGGAGGTTGAGGAGAAATACCCGGTAGGCACCAGGGTGAGCGGCCAGATCCGCAACCTCACCGAGTTCGGCGTATTCGTCGCCCTTGAGGAGGGTATCGACGGATTGATCCACATCTCAGATATCTCATGGACCCAGCGCTACAAACACCCTTCCGAGGCTCTCAAGAAAGGCGATGAGGTCGAGGCTGTGGTGCTGAGCGTGGATGTTGCCAAAGAGCGTCTTTCCCTCGGCATTAAGCAACTTGGAAAAGACCCCTGGGCGGACATTGATTCGCGCTACGCCGTGGGTGATGACCTCGAGGCGGAAGTCACGAAGATTACCAACTTCGGCGTGTTCGCCGCTCCCGAGGATGAGATGGAAGGACTGGTCCACATCTCCGAGATTAGTGTCAATAAGGTGAATAAGCCCGAGGATTTGGTCCGGGTCGGTGATGTCTACAAGATGCGCGTGATCAAGATTGAGACCGACCAGCGCAAACTCGGCATGAGCATAAAGGCATATATTGAGGCCACGGGCGAGGACCCACTTGTAAAGCGGGGGCCGGAGCCGGAGCCTAAAGAGGAAACGCTCGAGGGCCAATCGGCGGACGCTGTTACCGAGGATGCCGCGCGGCCAGCTGAAGTTGTTGCCGAGAGCACTGAGGATAAGCCGGCAGAAGTTCTTGCCGACGATGCCGCGGAGCCGGATGGCGAGGAAGCCAAGAGCGAGGAGTCCTAGTCGCCAGAGGATTTTAATGAAAGATTGGAAGGCTCCGGGAATTATCGTTTCCGCCGGCTTGTTCTTGATCATTGTCGCGGGGGTTTTCGGGATATCCCGTCTGATGACGAGAGGCGATTCAAATGATAGATCGACGTTTAACCTTGGTTTTGGGGGCAAGGATGTTGTCGGCCTTGTCCGGATAAAGGGGAATATTTTTGACGCAAGGAAGACGGTTGAGAGTATTACCAAGTTGCGCCGGAATCCCCGGGTTAAATCATTATTACTTCGGATAGACAGCCCCGGCGGGGCTGTGGCCCCGACCCAGGAAATTTACGAGGAAGTTCAACGATTTCGGAAAACCGGCCGTAAAGTAGTCGCATCGCTGGGTAGTGTGGCGGCCTCGGGCGGGTACTACATTGCATCGGCGGCCGATAAAATTTTTTCCTATCCCGGCACCGTCACGGGAAGCATTGGGGTTATTGTTGTTCTGCCCAATGCGGAAAAGATGCTTGGAAAGCTCGGCCTGTCGTTCAATGTAATAAAGAGCGCGCCGCACAAGGATATGGGCTCGCCGTTTCGTTCAATGACCGATGAGGATCGGAGGGTTTTTCAGAGCCTCATCGACGATACGTTCGGGCAATTTGTGATGGCGGTGTCGAAGGGCCGGAATATTTCCATCGAGCGCGCCCGCGAGATTGCCGACGGCAGCGTTTACAGCGGGGAGCGGGCGAAGAAATTGGGTTTGGTGGACGAGCTCGGCAGTCAGTGGGATGCCGCTCTGATGGCGGCCCGATTTGCCAAAATCAACGGTGAACCCAGGCTTTTAGAGATGAAAACGAGGGAAGGATTCCTCGAGTTTTTCACCAAGTCTGTCATGGGATTATTAGATGGCGGCTCAGCTTCTTATTTGGGAGCCTCCCCCGCTGTACTACAATATATGTGGAGATGATTTCTATTACGTCGCTGCCCGATTAAGGAGATCGCCGCAAGGCGCTTCGGTGACAACGTAAATTTCAAGGAGGTTTCGTTCTTATGACTAAGGCCGAAATGGTTGAAAGAGTGTCGTCGAAAATTAATCTCACTAAGAAAGACACCGAACGCGTTGTGAACATCGTATTTGGAAACATCATTTCCGCTCTGTCCGAAGGCGATAAGGTCGAGCTTCGGGGGTTCGGATGTTTCCGAGTTCGAGCCCGCGATAGCCGTGATGGACGCAACCCGCGCACCGGTGATAAAGTGAAAATCCCCTCCAAGAAAGTTCCGTTCTTCAAAGCTGGCAAGGCATTGCGTGAGATGGTGGACAACATCGTCGACGCTCCCGCTGATGCGGGCTTCTCTGGCAATAGCAATGCCTCCGAGTCGTCGCCGGTTTCTGGCGTTTTGAGCGGGTCAGGGGATGAGAATAGGGATTAGTCCATATTCGCCGTCCCTCAAACGGGCGCCTTGCAGTTAACTGCTCCGCCACGCATGGAAAACGGTCCCCATGCACGAGAAAATTATGGGCCGGGGACGTGAGTGCTTGTCTCAAGGCGACATCACGGAATCTTCCACCGAAGCCATTGTAAATGCCGCGAATAACCACTTGTGGATGGGTGCCGTTGTCGCAGGCGCGATCAAGTCGAAGGGCGGCCCGATCATCGAGGAAGAGGCCCTTGCCATGGGGCCGATTGAAGTGGGTGATGCGGTGGCCACTGGTGCCGGTGCCCTGAGGGCGCGTCATGTTATTCATGCCGCCGGTATGGCCCGGGACCTTCAGACATCCGGAAAAATCGAAGCCTCTTGCACGTTAGCCAGCTTGCGCCTCGCCGAGAAATTTGGCGTCGCCAGCATCGCGTTCCCCGCCATTGGCACCGGCGTGGGCGGTCTTGCCGTTGAAGAGGTGGCCAGGGAAATGTTGTGGGCGGTGTCGGACTTTTGAAATCAGAGCCAGGTGGCGTCGAGAATGTGGAATTCGTTTTGTTTTGGAGAGGGATTTTCAGGTGTTCTCCGCAGAACTAGATAATGTCGGAGCGTAGGGCTACCCGCGATTGGCGCTCGATTGCCGTGATGGTGGGGACGACATGCAGCGGTAAAACTACGCTGGCGGCCGCGCTGGCCAGCTGGCTTGGCGAGCGGAATGTCTCCCTTGAAATCATTGGCGCTGATGCCCGTCAGATATACCGGAGCCTATCGATCGGAACGGCCAAACCCACACTGGATGAGCGAAATTCCGTGCCGCATCATATGATCGATGTGGCCGAGTCTGATGAGACGTTCAACGCCTCGCGCTATGCTGAGGAGGCACTCGAGTGTGCGGAGAAAGTTTACGCCAAAGGTGCATTTCCTCTGGTGGTGGGAGGCAGCGGTCTCTATATCCGGGCGCTGATTGAGGGCCTTTTTGATGGACCCGGAGCTGATGAAAACATCAGGCTCAGGCTTGAAGATTTGGCCGAGCGCGATGGGCTCGAGTCTTTGCATCGCCGCCTTTCGGAGTGTGATCCGGCAGCCGCCGTGAAGATTCACCCCAACGACCGGAAGCGGGTCATACGTGCGCTGGAAGTATTTGAGTCGACCGGCCGCCCCATTTCCGAGCTTCGCGCCGAGGCGGTGGGCGGAGGATTCGCCCGGCCTTTTTATGTCGGGCTCGATTGGCCGAATGATGTCCTGGGCGAGCGTATCGAGGCCCGTGTCCGCTGGATGCTTCTAAATGGCATGCAGGATGAGGCATCATGGCTTGCGGGCGCGAATCTTAATGATGCGCGCTCATTCGAGGGCCTTGGGTATAAAGATGCCCTGGCGCTTCATCGCGGCGAGATCATTTTCGATGATTGCCTGGCTCGCATTAGCCAGCGTCACCGCCAGTACGCGAAACGCCAGCGGACTTGGTGCCGCAGGATTGAAGGTGTTCGCTGGTTCGAGCCCGATGAAATGGGTTTCGACACCCTCGTCGAGCAGGTTGGTGCATCGCTGTTATCCTATTTTTTCCCGTCCCAGCCTCGGAGAACTGCGGCGGGGCGTTGATTCGAGGGGCCGATATTTTTATTGTCGTGGAGGGCCGGTAATTTGAATATTGTGGTTATCGGCTTCAAGGGCGCCGGAAAATCAACCCTGAGCCCCTTGCTCGCTGAGCACATGGGATATTCGTTCGACGATCTCGACCGAAGGGTGATGGAGAAAGCCTCCGCCGAGCTTGGCGAGCGAGTCGAGGTAAGGGATGCTTTTCGCCGTCTGGGGGCGGCGAGTTTTCGAGAAATGGAGTGTGATTTGCTGGCCGGGACGCTTGAGGAGGACAATTTGGTTCTCGCCCTTGGCGGGGGGGCTGCGCTAGATGCCGCCGCGCCTGAATTGCTCCGGGCGAGCTGTGTGGTTTATCTCCGGGTGCCTGAGGCCGATTTAATCAGCCGGATTGAGTGCAACGGATGGCCAGCTTATCTCGACGGAGAATCCGATCCCCGGGGAGCTCTGAGGCAATTGCTCAAGGAGCGCCTTCCGCGATACGAATCGCTGGCGGATGTAATTGTTGATGTTTCGAATTCTAATACGCCCGCCGGGGGTGCCGAGTTGGTATATAATTGTGTTCAGCCGTGGATGGAAGCCCGCAGGTAAACGAGAGGAGGCATTTTCTCCGTGTCTAATACGTTTGGTCAGAAATTTCGATTCACAACCTGGGGCGAATCCCATGGTCCGGCAATCGGCGTTGTTGTGGATGGTTGTCCCGCCGGGATTTCTCTTGAGGAGGCGGATCTGCAACACGATCTGGATCGCCGCCGCCCGGGGCAAAGCCAGATAACGACCCAGCGCGGCGAGGATGACCGTGCCGAAATTCTGTCGGGTGTTTTCGAGGGAAAAACGACGGGTACGCCCATATCTATTTTAATCAAAAACAAGGACGCGGATTCCTCGAAGTACGATAATCTCAAGGACTTGTTCCGCCCGGGTCACGCCGATTTTACCTACTGGGCTAAGTGGGGCCATCGAGATCACCGGGGCGGGGGCCGGGCAAGCGCCCGGGAAACAGCCTCGCGGGTGGCGGCCGGTGCGATCGCCAGAAAATTCCTGTTGGAGCGAGGGGTGACGGTTCAAGGATTTGTCAGCCAGATAGCCGATGTTGCCTGGGACGGGCAGGATTTTGATATCAATGAAATTGAGCGAAACAATTGCCGTTGCCCGGATGCCGCGACCGCCGAGAAAATGGAGGAGGCCATTCTCTCCGCTCGTAAGACGGGCGATTCACTTGGCGGCATCATCTCGGTTATCGGGATAGGCGTTCCTCCCGGCGTGGGAGAGCCGCAGTACGGGCGCCTGGATTCGGACCTCGCTTCCGCCTTTATGGGAATCAACGCGGTAAAAGGCGTTGAGATCGGTGCGGGTTTCAGGGCTGCGACGATGAAGGGCTCACAGCACAATGATGCGTTTGATATGGTCGATGGTGCCGTGGTCCCCCGGACAAATAACGCGGGTGGCATACTGGGCGGGATATCGACCGGGGCGCCGATTGTCGTTACGTTCGCCGTAAAGCCGACATCCTCGATTCTGAGGGAGCAGGATACGGTGACAACTTTAGGCGATAAGACAACCGTCAGCGTCGAGGGACGACACGATCCCTGCGTGGCGACGCGGGCCGTTCCCGTCGGTGAGGCGATGATGGCGGTGGTATTGGCCGACCACTGGCTTCGGGGTCTGGGAAGCCGTTCGGATTCAGTTTGAGGGCTCGAGGAAATTAAAGCCGGAGTCTCTCAGCGGGCGCTGCGGCGGAGGCCCTCATCATCGAGGATGGTAAGGTAGCCCCGTGTCAGGTCGATCAGGGCTTTTTGTTTGTAGGTCTTTAGTATTTTGTTCACGCTCTCGCGTGTGGCGCCCACCATGTCGGCGAGATCCTGTTGTCTCAGGCGCATGTTAATTCTTGTTTTTCCATTCTCGTCGGGCTGGCCGTAGCGACTGGACAGGTCGAGAATACGCTTGGACAGCCGGGTGGAAAGATTACAAAAGGCCGCATCGCCTAAGAGTTCATCCGTTCGCCTGAGGCGGAGGCTCAGTTCCGAGAGGATTACGGTGGAGGCCTTCGGGTTCTCGGAAAGATAAAGGAGCAGGTCATCTCGATCGAGGGTGAGGATGTCCGTGTCCTCCGCTGCAATCGCTGTCGCCGAGCGCGCCTCGCCGTCTAACAACGAGAGTTCGCCGAAGAAATCTCCCGTCGAGAGAAGAGCGACGAGAACGTGCTCACCCTCGGAGGAGGGTAGGGCTATCTTGACCTTGCCGGAAATGATGATGTAGAGGGTCGAGCCAGGGTCGTTTTTGTGAAAAATGATCTGATCGTGCTCGAAGCGGCGGCGGTGTAGTTTCGTCGCCAACTGGTCGAGGCCTTCATTGAGCAAATGTGAAAACAATGGGACCTGGGCAAGAATGGATTCGAACAACTTGACTATCTCCTTTTATCTCCGCCAAAAGACTTGATATTAAAAATTTTAGCCCAACTGCCTGAATAAAGAAAAGCATTACATCAAGAGATAGAAGGCGGATAAAAGGGAACTATCCCCTGAAATTGGGGTATCCTGCCTGCTCGGTGGCTGGGTTTTGTGTTATTTGCATTAAATTAAAAGGCCAGCTTTTTGTTTTCAGGTTCTTGCTGTTATTGGTTCGCGGTGCGAAAGCTAATGTGAGGACATCCTCGGGGGGTAGTTGATGAATCTTGGGGTAATCGGACTAGGGATCATTGGCAAGGCTGTTGTCAGGGCGGCCGATGAAGGGGAGGTTCCTTTCTCCGTCCCCGCCGCCGCAACGCGCACACCTGAAAATGCACGAGAATTTCTGGCTTCCCTCAAGTGCGCGCCGCGCCTGACGGATCTGGCCGGGGTGGTGGAGAGCGCCGATATCATACTGGAGGCCTCGGGCGGCGATACGGTTGAGGCTGTCTGCCGCGCGGCCCTGCCGTTGGGAAAGAGTGTCATCATCAATTCGGTGGGCGCCCTCCTTGAACGAGAGGATCTCATTGCGCTTGCCGAGAAACACAAGGCCCGCATCATGATCCCCTCTGGGGCGATCATTGGCCTTGATGGTCTCAAGGGAGCGGCGACCGGTCGAATCGACTCGGTGACCATGACGACCCGCAAGCCCCCGCCGAGCCTCAAGGGCGCGCTCTTCGTCCAGGAGCATGGCATCGATGTCGATGCCATGAAGGAGCCCACGGTAATCTTCGAGGGCTCGCCGCTTGAGGCTTGCAAGGGTTTCCCGGCGAACGTCAACGTTTCGGCGGCGGTAAGTTTCGCGGGCATCGGGCCCCGCCGAACGAAGTTGCGCATCATGTGCGATCCGACGATCAACAGGAATGTCCACGAGGTCGAGGTGGTCGGCGAGTTTGGCCGCTCGTTCATCCGGATTGAAAACGTGCCCACGGAAAATCATCGAACGGGAATACTCACATACCTTTCCAACATCCAATTTTTGTGCCAGCAAACGGCGACACTGGTGGTCGGTACCTGAAAATCCTTCACCACTTTTCTGATCCGGTGCCTGCCAGGGAGGGAAAATTGTTCTGACGAATCGGCCTGTTATTTTTGTGCCCGAGCCCCGGACCCCTATGTCGCTTTTGAGGGGGCTCCTTGAGCCCCACGGTGAGGTGCTCGAGGGGGGAGCCGAGAAATGGCAAGAAGAGGATCTCATTAAGGGTGTCCCCGAGTAGGACGTCATTTTAGTGACATCGAGAGAGCAGGTGACAGAACGGGTGATTGCCGCCGGCTCGCGCCTCAAGATAATCGCCAAGTTTGGTGTCGGCGTTGAGAATATCGACATTCCGGCGGCGACGCATGCGGGAATACCGGTGACGAACTGTCCCGGCTCGAATGCCATTGCCGTGGCCGAGGCGGCGCTCGGGCTCATATTCGCCACCGTTCGCGGTATCCCGAGCTACATGGGAAAACTCAGGGAAGGCGCATGGCGCGAGGTCCTGGTGGACACTTTCGAGCTGACTGGCTCGACATTCGGCATCGTGGGCATCGGTAACGTGGGGCGCGAGCTTGCGCGGCTTCTGCGGGGCTTCGATGGGCGGATTCTGGCATGTGACCCTTATTTGGAGCCCGATGAAATTCGAGCACGAGGGGCTGAGCCAGTGGATCTCGACACTCTGACCCGCGAGTCGGACGTTATCTCCCTGCATTGCAGCCTCACTGATGGGACCCGGCATATGTTCGGCGCCGACAGGTTCAGGATGATGAAATCCCATTCCGTGCTCGTGAATTGCTCGCGCGGGCCCGTGATCGATGAAAAAGCGCTTGTCGGGGCGTTGCGCGAGGAGGTCATCGCTGGGGCGGGCCTTGATGTTTTTGAAGGGGAGCCGCCCGATAGGACGAATCCCTTGTTCACCCTGCCAAATCCCGTTGTCACCCCTCATCTCGCTGGCTCGACCCACATGGCGCATGAGAGGATTTTCCACATGGCCGCGGACAGTATTATTCGGGTCCTCAAGGGCGAGTGGCCCGACCCGGTATTCTTGAGAAATCCGAAAGTGTACGAAATTAACGCCTGAACACGGGCTAAAAGCGCCCTTGGAAAAGACTCGAGAGCGCTTGCCCGGCCTGTTTGGTGTATTTATACTCTATCCGCTGGTCAAAAATCAGACATTTTTCTAATCATTTTAGGGGCTCGAGACTGTGGAAGGCGCAACCGAAAAGATATGGATGGACGGGGAATTTTTGGCATGGGAGGACGCCAAGATTCATATTCTAACGCATAGCCTCCACTATGGTCTGGGGGTATTTGAGGGTATCCGCTGCTACAAGACGAGCCGGGGTTCCGCTGTATTCCGCCTCAAAGAGCATATGAGGCGTTTTTGCGACTCTGCCCACATCGTGGGTATCAAGCTTCCCTATGATCAGGATACGCTAGCGATCGCCGTTACCGAGACCATCCGCGCCAACAAGGTTGACGCGTGCTATATCCGTCCCTTGGCATGGCTCGGCTACGGATCCATGGGCGTGAATCCCTCGGGCGCGCCGGTGCGGTGCATGGTGGCGGTCTGGAAATGGGGCGCTTATCTGGGCGAGGATGGTCTGGAGAAAGGCATTCGCGTCAAAGTGTCCTCCTTTACCAGCCATCATCCGAACAGCTACATGACGGGCGCGAAAACCACGGGAAACTACGCCGTGAGCCAGATGGCCAAGGTTGAGGCCATCCAATCCGGCTTCGATGAGGCGCTTATGCTGGACCCTGAGGGGTTCGTCACCCAAGGGTCGGGGGAAAATGTTTTCCTGGTGCGCGATGGTGTCTTGAAAACCCCGCCGCTTCACGGAATATTAAGGGGAATCACGAGAGAGTCGATCCTGACGCTCGCCCGTGAGCAGGGGCTTAAAATTGAGGTTGAAACGTTCGCCCGCGATGAAGTGTACGCTGCCGATGAGGCTTTTTTTACGGGAACGGCGGCCGAGCTTACCCCGATTCGCGAAGTGGATGGACGCGCCATCGGTGATGGAACGCCGGGCCCGATAACCAAGCGGCTTCAGACTGCTTATTTCGGACTGGTTCATGGTGAGGACGAGAGTCACCTCGACTGGCTCACAATCGTTTAACATCATGTTGTTTTTAAAAAGGGAGTATCGTTGTGCCGATTTATGAATATGAGTGTGATTCCTGTGGTGAAGAGCACGAGCTAATCCAGAACATTACCGCCAAGCCGATTCGGAAGTGCCCGGCCTGCGGGCGCCTGAAGCTTCGCCGGAAAATATCCCGCTCCGCGTTCCATCTAAAGGGACAGGGATGGTACGTGACGGATTACGCCAAGAACGGAGAGAAGAAGGACGACAAGGGCGAGGATAACGGCGAATCCAAGAGCGAATCCGGGGTAAAAACCGAGACGAAGGCCGAGTCGAAATCGAGCGAGTCGAAATCAAGCGAGTCGCAATCAAGCGACGCCAAATCGAGCGAGTCGAAGTCCGGCGTCGAGCAGAAAAAAGAAAAACCCAAGGTAAAATCAACCGATTAACCGGCCCCACGAGCGGCGTCTGCGTTTAGCCAATCTCTGATTTCGGGATTATCGCTACGAGCCGGACAATGCAACCATCGACCCCCACCCATCTCTAGGGAAAGGCCGCGACGGCGAATCGCTTGCCCACCACTTTGTCGATGTCGCCTCCCACGTTCTCGAACCCGACGATGCCGTTGCCGAGAAGAAGGCGGTGGCAGGGCTCCCAGTCCGGAAAATCCTCGCCCGGATGGCGGCCTGTTTCTTTCTTGTGTTCATCTATCGTAAAGGGGCAAATCGGGTCGGCACCCCATCTGATTTTCGTCCCGAGAGGATGGTCGAGCGTCTGATGGTCGTAGCCGGTGCCCTTTACGCCCTTCCCGACGAACCATTCACCCGCCTCGCGGTAAAGGCTGGGCGAATAAATAAAATATTTTGTGTTGTCGCCGTAGTATTTGTGCCAACCCGTGTGGAGAATGACGATATCGCCGGGCTGGATTTCGGGCCGGTCGTTTTCAAGGTCCTCGGGCGTGATGACTTCCCAGCGCTCCTTCGAGATGTCGACGCAGACGGCGTTGCCGAAGGAGCTCTTCAGGGGAACCTCGTCCATGAACGGGGCGCCCTCGATGACATGCGCTGGGGCGTCGGTGTGGGTGGTGCAGTGCATGAAAGTGGTGAACTGCTGGCTGAGGACCTGGCTTTTGGCGTGATAGTGAAATTGATCGATTTTCAGGTCTGGAAAATAGGGCCACAGCGGGGCGCCGTGTCCCCAGGGGTGGCTCAGGTCGATGAGCTCATAGTCATCCAGGTGGTCCGGTGTCGATGATCATCGGAGATTCTCCTCAGAGAATTAGTGGCCCATGATATAGCGAACTATAAAATTGCGGGGTATAAAGGGATATGCCTAATGTAGCAAAGGATTATCCCTCGCACGATCCAGGATAATTAAGCCGCCCCCCGGACGTGCCGCCTTCGGGTGATTCACCCCCCGGGACGAGTTGGAGGAGTTTGGAAATGGAAACAGTTGATTGCCCGGCCTGCGGGATGCGCTTCACGCACCCGAAGCCAAATCATTGCACCGCCTGCAATCAAGACCACTGCCGAAACTGCCTGAAAGAGTTTCGCGATGAGTTGGAAGACGATCCCGAGACGCGTTTTATCGTCCTGTGCCCGTCTTGTGAGGACTCGGTTTCCTGGCGCATTGAGGCGCAGGAGGTCGCGCCCTCAAGCTGGCAGGAGTGGGACGGGGGCGGAAAATAAAGGGAATGACAGTTTTTAGCCCTCAGCGGCCTTGTTTTACAATTCCAACTACGATCCGTTCCGATCCTTTTTAAACTCGCACGCTACCGGATCCGGGCGGATTCAGGCATCCCAATGCCCGTCATTCGGTTCAGCGCGGAACACTTCACC
>Ga0115002_10007279_pt1 | contig 12494 bp, 7 predicted proteins | sample ArcticOcean_MG_C_8_FD_89576 | JGI IMG/M metagenome (GOLD analysis project Ga0115002, IMG submission 89576) | Marine microbial communities from western Arctic Ocean - ArcticOcean_MG_CB11_86 | ecosystem: Environmental > Aquatic > Marine > Oceanic | place: Arctic Ocean: Canada Basin | collected...
ATTGTGGCGCCCTATGCTGATGGTGTTCTGCGGTTCGTATTGCAGCAGGCACTGCGCGAGCATGAGATTCCTTTCGCCGTCGTGCGCCGGTTTGAGAGCCTTCGCGAGGAGCCCTTAGTACGTGGCGCCCTGGCCCTGGCAGCCCTGGCACATGCGGACTGGACCCTGCGACCCCATCCGTGGGATGTAGCTGAGGGACTCGCAGAGGTCCTAGGGATTGATTCAGTCCGCGCCGCGATTCTTGGGCGCGTCGTCTATGATCGCGGTCAGGCACAACTGCGTGGCCTGGCTGATCTGGCGCAGGAGGACCTTGATGAACGCGTCGGTGCGGACAACATGCGAGCCTATGACAGCCTGTGGCAGTGGCTGCAGCGGATGCGTGAAGCCGAGACCATGCCGCTGGATCATTTTCTGCGACGCCTTTTCGGCGAGATCCTGTCTCGACCAGATCTCGATCCGACGTACGGCACGCTGTTCGCTCGATTCATCGCCTCCGCTGAGGCGTTCCGCAAGACGGCGCCGGCTCTGAGTCTGCAAGGGGGTCAAGTCGGTGAGCGCTATGCCCAGATGGTCGCTGAGGGGGTGGTCGCGGCTGCCTACGAAACACCCATGTCGCAAGCTGTGCCTGATGCGGTACTCGTTGTCGCTCCTGTGACCACCTATCTGCTCGATGAGCGCCAGGCGCGATTCCAATTCTGGCTGGACGTTGGATCCATCCATTGGTGGGCACCGCCGCATCAACCCTTAACCAATCCACATGTGCTGGCGCGCGGCTGGCCGCTTGGGCAGTCGTGGACGGACAAGATCGATTTTCAGCGGCGCAACGAAGTCCTGGGTCGCCTTGTACGCGGGTTGTGCGCCCGGGTAAGCGACGTCGTCTACCTGTGCTGGAGTGAACTTGAGGCGGCGGGGGTGCCTCAGGACAGTCCTCTGCTGCACGCCGTGACGGATCTGGTTGTCGATCGACCAGCCACCGACGTCGAGCCTGATTCTGTGTCTGACGAGCAGGTATTCGATGCCTGATACGTCCGCGGGATTTCGACCAAGAGCGGGTCAGCGTGAAATCCTCGACTACGAAGGAGGGCGATTGGGTGTGGCCGCCGTTCCTGGAAGTGGCAAGACCGCGACCATCGCCGCCCTGACGTCACGACTTCTGGAGCAACGTGTGCACGGCGACGGACCTCTCGGACGTCGAGGGCGCGTATTGGTCGTGACCTATCAGAATGCAGCGGTCGACACCTTGCGTGGGCGCATCGCTGCTCGTCTGCGGGAGCGCGGACTGCCGGCGACTGGTTATGATGTTCGCACACTTCACAGTCTCTCCTTCGGCCTGGTGCAGGCATATCCGGGACACGTGGGGACGACGACGGACTTTCGCGTGTTGGATGATTCGGCGACCAATACCCTGATCGATAAAGCCGTAGCAGACTGGAATCGTGCGAATGTGCCTGTCTGGGGGCGCCTGGCGCCAGGCGAGGGAGAGGTCTACAACGATCGCTGGGAGGGGCAGTGGCAGCGTATCGCCAGGGGCTTGGCCAATACAGTCATCGGCAGCGCGAAGAATCTCCGCCTCGACGCAGACGCCCTCGAAACTCTGTCACGGACGAAGGCCGCTGGGGAGACGCAGGTCCAGGCTCTGCCTGCACTGTTGGTCAAAATCGGTGCGCAAATTTTTGCCGGCTATCAGAGTCTTGTAGAGACCTCCGGCAGTATCGACTTCAATGACATGGTGCGTCTCGCTGTGGCCTTGTTGGAAGATGCAGAGGATGTCTGCGAGCGACTCGCGAAGCGCTGGCCCGTCGTGCTTGAAGACGAGGCACAGGACAGTGTGCCTTTGCAGGAAGAGCTACTCGGTCGACTCACTGCCACCACCCGCAACTGGATTCGAGTCGGTGATCCGAATCAATCCATCACCAGCACATTCACGTCGGCAGATCCACAGCTGCTGCGTAGTTTTCTCGATCGCGACGATGTGCAGGCAGTGGATATGTCGATCTCTGGTCGCAGCTCGCGCACGATTCTGAATCTGGCAAACGATCTGGTGCGCTGGACGTGCGATGCCTATCCCCTCCAGGCCATTCGCTCCCGGGCCTTCCGAGACCAGTCGATGATGCCAACCGAAGAGGGTGACCCGCAGACAAATCCAGTCGACGGCGACGGCCCCTGCGTTCTGTTCAGACGCTTCGAGCATCGACACGAGGAGTTACTCGATGCCAGTACGCGTGCCGCTCGTTTCAGTACGTCCCATCCAGATGCGACCGTGGCGATCCTGGTGCCAACCAATAAAATGGGATTCGACGTGGCCGATGCTCTGCGCCATCTGGGCGTCGTCTTCGATGAACGACTACAGAGTTCGCGTAACGCCAGATCCATTGTGGATACGATGGCTCGAGCCTTGTCTCTTATCGCACAACCCGCGAATTCACGTGCCTTGGAGCGAGCCTGGCAGGCAGTCGGTATCGCCTCTGGCGAGGGTGAAGATGGTGGGGATGAGAACGCCGCGCGCCTGTTGCGCAGTTGCTACCGCCCGGAACTGCTTTTGGCACCAATGGACGGGGACATGCTGACAACGTCGGATGCATTCCCGCCCGTGCCTGGTATCCATCCAGAGACGTGGACGCGTATCGATGAGTTTGCTCAACGTGTCTCAAGATGGCTGCCGGCTGCGGCGCTGCCAGTCGATCAACTGACCATGGCCTTGGCAAACGATCTACTGGGTGAAGATGATCTGGCGACGGCGCACGAAATCGCCATGTTCCTGCGCCGTCTCAGTGACGAGCATCCAGCATGGCGACTGCCGGAATTGGTGGCTGAGTTGAGCGATGCCGCTGTCGGCCGATCCCTGCTCTCACAGCCGGAAGGCGGCTTCGAACCCGAGCCAGGTCGGATCACCCTCACGACGCTGCACAAGGCCAAGGGGCTGGAGTGGGATCTGGTCTATGTCCTGGGTGTGGACGCTGTTGAATATCCTGCAACACTGGAGGACTCTTTTCGCGGCCACCAGCAACACCTCGGTGGTGATCCTGCACAGATGGCGCGCATATGGATGCTGCAGGCCGTCGAGGGGGGAAGCGAGACGGTGGACGGCACCCACGAGGGTCGCTTTGAGACGATCGCTGAACGCCTGCGTCTGTTGTATGTGGCGATCACTCGTGCGCGCCGATTTCTGTCGTTGAGCTATTCAGATTATGTACCCGTAGGCCAACGCACGCGCCACGTCGAACCGGCCCTGGCCTTTGAGCAGTTGCAGACACTCTACCAGGCGCGTCGCACGACGCCGGAGGTTGTGTGACGAACTTGACCCTGAGTCAAAGCGCCATCGATACCTATCAACGGTGCCCTCGGCGCTACTACCTGCGATATGTTCGTGGCCTCGACTGGCCCGCGCCTTTGACCTCATCTGAGTTGGATTTCGAGCAGGCAATGCGTCGTGGCGAACACTTTCATCTGCTCATTCAGCAGCAATCACTGGGCATGGATGTGACGCCGATGGTGGACGCCAGTGACGACGAGATCTTGAGGAACTGGTGGCACAGTTTCCTTGATCATGCGCGCACCCATATGCCGGCGGTGACACGGGCCCAATACACAGAGGTTGAATTGGCCGTCACCATAGAGGGTGTGACGGTGGTGGCTAAGTTTGACAATCTTGCCATCGAAGAGGATGGGGGAATTCTCATCTTCGATTGGAAGACGGGTACACCACGGACTGTGGAGCATCTGGCCAGGACCTGGCAAAGCGTTGTCTATCAGTTCATTGCCACCGAGCGCGGTGGGCAACTGCGTCAACCGGCCACGTTGCCGAAGGTGGAGGCCCGTCAGGTGCAACTGACGTACTGGCACGCCCGCGATGCTCAACATCCGGTTCGATTGCCGTATGATGATCAGATGCACGAGGAAGGGCGGCGCCGGCTAACGAGTGTGATCGCTGAGATGAAGGGGCTGATCGAGTGTGATCAGGAGGCGGTCTTCGTGCATACGCCGAATGAAGGGGAGTGTCGCCACTGCCCCTATCGGTCTTACTGTGAGCGTGGCCGGGAAGCGGGCGGCGAGATGGAACCTGAGATGTTTCCCGACGCCGAGGAGATGATGAAGAATCTCGATGGGCTGGATGATCTGGACCTGTGACATCTCTAGACTGCGGCTAGGTCTGCTGGCTTGTCTGGGTTTCTGCACTTCCTGTACATCCGATACGTCCTCGCCCACGCCGACGTGGCCATCCTTTGTCGACATGGCCCTCGTGTCCGGGGTGGACGGAATCGTGCGTGCTGGGGGATCTCGCAAAGTAGACATCCTCGAGGCCAATACCGGCGGTGTGGCCATTCTCGACTACGACGGCGATGGCGACAGAGATCTGTTCTTCGTCAATGGCGGCACGAGAGCAGGTGACTCACACGCTACCACGGCTATGCTCTATCGCAATGATGGCACGGGGCAGTTTGCAGATGTGAGTGCCGAAGCGGGTGTGGACGTGGAGGGCTGGGGAATGGGTGTCGCCGTCTGGGATGTCGACGGCGATGAATGGCCTGACATCTATCTGACCGCCTGGGGCCCCAACACGCTGTTGCGCAATCGTGGCGATGGCACCTTCGAGGCTCTGCCACTGGCCGCAGGTGCCCAGGATCATCGGTGGAGTACGGGCATCGCCGCCGCTGATTATGATCTGGATGGGGATGTCGACCTCTACATTGCCCAATACGTCGATCGCCCTCAGGGCTCAGTTCTTGCGGTTGAGCCACTCTGCTCCTGGCGCGGCATCGCCGCTTTTTGCGGTCCTGCTGGCATGCGAGCTGTGCCGGACAAACTCTTCGAACGCATACAGGGGGATCCATCGTTAGATGATCCATCGTTAGATGATCCATCGCAGCTTTTTGCTGATGTGTCGCTCGCGGCGGGTCTCGAAGATCAGGTTCCGGCCTATGGGCTTGGAGCCGTCGCCGGAGACCTGGATGAAGATGGCGATGCGGATCTGTATGTCGCCAACGATGCGACGCCGAACTTTCTCTATCGCAATCAGCGGTCTGAGATGGTCGGCTGGCCGGGGCTCCTGCAGCGGATCGGCGGCGATGCGGGTGTTGCGGTGTCGGCAGATGGGCGTCGGCAGGCAGGCATGGGCATCAGTATCGGGGACATCGACGATGACGGTCGCACAGATCTACTGGTCAGCAATTTTTCTCACGATCACGTCTCCCTGTATCGCCAGCAGAAAGAGTCTCTGCACTTTCGAGAGACCGCCTTCGATAGTGATCTCGGGCGCCAGACCTTGGCGACCCTCGGTTGGGGGACTGGATTCGTCGACTTTGATCACGATGCTGATCTGGATCTGTTCCTAGCAAATGGTCACGTCTATCCGCAAGTCGACGCGGCCGGGATCGGGACCACCTACGCCCAACGAAATCAGATCTTTCGCAATGAGCTTGGCTACCTTCGCGATGTCTCCAAATTCAGCGGACCTGCACTGCAAACAGAAGCCGTCAGTCGTGGCGCCGCCTTCGGTGACCTGGATGAGGATGGTGATGTCGATGCGGTGATCGTGAATCTCGACGATGTGCCGAGTCTTCTGCGCAACGAAGGCGTCGCGGCCGGGTGGCTGACGGTTGAGTTGGTTGGCACAGGGCTGAACACAAGCGCCATCGGCGCACGAGTCGTGGTGGTTTTGCCAGATGGCCAGCAAATGACTCGTGAAGTCAGGGCAGGGACAGGTTATCTGTCACAGGATGATCATCGACTGCACTTTGGCACACGGGATGCCAAGTATGTTGGCGTGACCGTTTTCTGGCCCGGTGGTGGGCAACGATCAGTCGAGGCAGATGTCCGACAGCACCTGCAGCTTAGGCGCTGACTGCTTGAACTCTATGGGCCCTATATCTCGCACTTTCCATAAAGCGTGTGCGACGTGACGCGATCAATACGTACCTGCACGAGATCATTCATCTTCGCAGATTCACGGATGATCGTCACCTTGCCCTGCGGTGACCGTCCATAGAAGGTTGGCTGTCCATCAGGCCCCGGACGACGACTCTTGCCCTCGATGAGTACTTCCACGGTACGGCCAATCCATTCTTTGTTCTTCTCAGCGGAAATCCCCTCCTGCAACTCGATAATCTGGTGCAGGCGGGCCGCTTTCACTTCGTCGGCGACATCGTCGGGCATGTTTTTGTGGGCGAAGGTGCCTGAGCGTTCCGAATAGCGGAACATGAAGGCACTGTCGAAGCGAACCTCCTCCATCAGATCGACGGTCTTCTGAAAATCGGCGTCACTCTCGCCGCTGAATCCAACAATGATGTCCGTCGTCAGGGCCAGGTCCGGGATGGCCTGGCGCAGGCGGATCACCAGATCGCGATACTCGGCGATCGTGTAGCCCCGTCGCATGATCTCCAACTGCTCTTGGGATGCAGATTGCACGGGCAAGTGCAGTGACGGACAGACTTGCGGCAGTCGCGCAATTGCGTCGATGGTCGCGTCATTGAAGTCTGCAGGATAGGGCGAGGTAAAGCGGATGCGGTCGACGCCCTCGATCTGGGCGACTTCGTCCAGGAGTCGGGCGAAATCTCGCTGGCCATCGTCATATGAATTCACCGTCTGGCCAAGAAGGGTCACCTCGCGAAAACCGGACTGAGCAAGGTCGCGAACCTGACGCAGGATCTCGTCGGAGGGGACACTGCGTTCACGTCCGCGCACATAGGGGACGACGCAGAAGGTGCAGAATTTGTCGCAGCCGCGGATGATCGTCACCCAGGCGTTGGTGCCCTCTTTGCGAGTCGGATCGATGCCGACGTAGTTCTCCGTCCGACTCAGGCGCGTATCGAGGAGCGTTTCGTCTGCCGTCTGCGCCAGCAGTTCCGGCAGGCGTTGATACGCATCGGGGCCCACCACGAGATCGACGAAGGGGGCTCGCTGCGGCAGGGTATCCGTGAGATGTTGCGCCATACATCCGAGAACGCCGATGGTGAGATCGGGCTGGGTTCGACGCAAACCGTGCAACTGACCGACACGACCGATGACCCGTTCTTCCGCATTCTCGCGAACGGCGCATGTGTTGATCAGAATGATCTTCGCTTCTTCAGGGCTATCGACGATCCGGTAGCCCGAATCGCTGAGGATGCTGGCAACGACCTCCGTGTCGGCGACATTCATCTGGCAGCCATACGTCTCGATATAGACGGGGCGATGATGCTGGGGGGCTGTCCGTGCCTTGGCGGCAGTGGGCGCCACATCGCAGGATTCCAATAACTCGAGTTGGGGTAGATCAGTCATCGTTGCGACAATTCAAAGGTGTCAGCCATGGCGTGAGAGGCGGCAGGAGGCTCGATATCCAGCAGCGAATGATCAGGGGTGGGCCCGCACGGCGCGGCCGAAGGTCACGTCTTCGCGGGCATGATCTACGACGACGTTGAGTAACTGATGAGCATGCACCTGAGGTTCGCTCAGACTCCCTCCATCCTCGATCAGCACACGGATGTAGTTGTCCGTCGTCCCCGTTGCCAGACCACTGCCATCTGCTCGTCTTGCTTCTTCGATCAATACTTCCACCTGCTCACCAACAAAGCCTTTGTGAAAAGCAAGACGTCGTTGCTGACTCCATTCGATCAAGCGGCGAGCGCGTGCCGACTTAACCTGTTTAGGCGCATGATCAGGAAGACGCTGTGCCGGCGTTCCTTCACGAAGGGAGTAGGAGAACGCGTGTAAGTAGGCCATGGGCAAGCCGTCGAGCAGGTCGTACGTGTTCTCAAACTGTGCCTCTGTCTCACCGGGGAAACCGACCATCACATCGGCACCTATGCAGGCACCGGGCGCGGCTTCGGCCAAGCGCTGAATTCGGTCGGCGTAATGCTGACGATCATAGCGGCGGCCCATGCGGCGCAGGACGTCGTCATCGCCACTTTGCAATGGAATATGGAAGTGACGGCACAGATGGGCGGAGGTGCTGGCAAAGTCGATGAGGGCATCGGTGACGAAATTGGGTTCAATGGAGTTGAGTCGTAGCCGATGCAGACCGTCGATTCGATCCAGTGCTTCGAGCAGATCCACCAGGCCATCGGGATGTTCCTGATCATGCCCAAAACTACCCGTATGCACGCCGGTGAGACACAACTCCACGTAGCCGCCATCCACCATGCGTCTTGCCTGTGACAGGATCTCGTCTGCCGGGCGACTGACACTGACGCCACGGACCTGGGGGATGATGCAGTATGTACAGTGCTCGTCACAGCCATCCTGAATCTGTAGGGTGCCGCGCGTGCGGCCCCCTTTTACCAGACCATCGATCTGCAGAAACGTCTCGGTCTTGGGGCGACCCTTCGGTGTCAGATCTGTTTCTTGTCGTCCTTGCAGACGCTGCGTGACGGCTTCCACAAGGCGAGCCTTGTCGCCATTGGCGACGATGAGACCCGCTCCGGCATCGGTGAGCTCATCGGGGCGGCGCTGTGCATAGCAGCCTGTGGCCACCACCAGCGCATCGCTACCAGCGCGCTTCGCACGCCGCACGGCACGTCGGGAATCCGCGTCACCGGCGCCCGTGACGGTACACGTGTTGACGACGTAGATGTCGGCTTCATCCGCAAAGTCAACGACCTTGAACCCGGCTTCGTGGAATCCGGCACGCAGTGCTTCACTCTCATAAAGATTGAGCTTACAGCCAATATTCCGAATCGCCACACGCTGGGGTGGGGCGGATTCAGGCTCGAGTGAACTCTGTGCGGCAGGCATAGGTCGGGGGGGGATGCGGTGTCTTTACGGGAGAGGGAATCAAAAAGCAGATCGGTTGCAATCAGCAAGTAGATCGGTCGGGCTGGTGAGCGAAACTACTCGATCGATCGAACTATCGCAAGTCCCACTCGCATCACGACTTACGAGAACTTCATTAACCGAATTTACCGAGTCTCTATGCTGGCTCGAGTTGAGCATAGGCGACGAGAATTCGTTTGCTCATACTACCAAAACGAACGGTGATCTTCGTGTCCTCGCCGCTGCCCTCGCGCTCGGTGATCATGCCGCGGCCGAAGTTCGGGTGTTTGACCCATCGCCCGACGGCGAGAGGATCATTGCTGTCCGGAGCACGGCCTTCATCCATTTCGTAGTGGACGCCGGCGGGTGCCTTGGCTGCAGGCGCGTTGAAACCTGCGGTCGGAAGATGTTTTGCCCGTGACGACGAAGATGACCCGGACTCGGAGGGTTTAGAGTCGCCGGAGGACCACTGCTTTCGGCGTGCTGCACCGGGTGGCGTGCCCCAAGAGGGCGTCTGCGGCGCGACTTCTGTCACTTTAACCAAATGCTCAGGGACCTCCGCGACAAACCGCGAGGGTTCCATCTGTCGACTCTGACCAAAGACATAACGCGAGCTTGCACTTGAGAGTAGCAGGTGTTTTTGCGCCCGCGTGATGCCGACATAGAACAATCGTCTTTCCTCCTCGATCGCTCCCGGATTGGTTTTGCTCTCTTCGATGGAACGCAGGGTGGGGAATAACTCTTCTTCGAGTCCGCAGATGGCGATCACGGGGAACTCGAGGCCCTTGGCGGCGTGCAGGGTCATCAGCGTCAATGTCTGGCCACGTCCCTCGGCATCCACCTCATCCTCAGAGGTCATGAGGGAGACTTCCTCGAGGAATGCACTCAGGCCCGCATCCTCATCATCGCCCCCGTGGTCAGAGGCGTATTCAGCGATGCTCGACACGAGTTCACCGAGGTTCTCTTCACGCGCTTCTGCTTCAGGTGTCGCTTCAGTTCTTAAGGCCTCCAGGTAGCCGCTCTTTTCGAGGACCTCTTCGACCAATTCTGGCAAGGGCATCACGCCAGGTGCCGCCGCAGTGAGCAGGGCCTCCATGATCTCGGCAAATTCACCGAGGCTTTTCATGGCCCGCGCCCCGAGCCCTTCCACGTGTTCACGCTCGTGAACAATCACGTCGAGTAATTGCCGTCGTTGTTGCCGGCCGTAACTCACGAGGCGCTCGATCGTCGTATTGCCAATGCCTCGCTTCGGCACATTCAAAACACGCAGCAGGCTAACATCGTCGTCGGGATTTACGAGCAGACGCAGATAGGCCAAGACATCCTTGATCTCACGCCGCTCATAGAAACGAAGGCCGCCGATGATGGTGTACGGAACGCCTTTGCGACGCAGTTCCTCTTCGAGTTGGCGTGACTGCGCATTGGTTCGATAGAGGATGGCCACCTCACCGCGACTGTATCCTTCACCGCGGCACAGGTCCTCGATCTTCGCCACCACGTGTCGCGCTTCGCCGCGATCGTCGCCGCATGCGGCGTAGGCGATCATGTCGCCGTCGGCATCAGCCGTCCAGAGTTTCTTGCCCTTGCGATCAAGATTGTTGCCGATCACCGCATTGGCAGCACCCAGAATACGTGCTGTGGAGCGATAGTTCTGTTCGAGACGAACCACGGCCGTTTCAGGATAGTCTTTCTCGAAATCGAGAATGTTGCGCAGATCCGCGCCGCGGAACTGATAAATAGACTGATCATCATCGCCGACAACACAGATGTTGTGATGCTCCTCGGCCAGTAGGTGAGTGAGCAAGTATTGCGGACGATTTGTGTCCTGATATTCGTCGACGAGGACGTGTTTGAAGCGCTGTCGATACTTCTCCAGAACCTCAGGGCAGCGACGGAAGGCGCGCACGGGTTCGATGATTAGATCGTCGAAATCGAGGGCCTTGTTGGCACGCAATCCTTTCTCATAGTCCGCATAGACATCGGCGATCTGGCGGCGATGTGGGTCGCCGCCGGATTGCCGTGCAAAGGTCTCGACATCGATCATCGAATTCTTGGCGCGACTGATCTGTCCTGCTACGGCCCTGGGGGGGAAATCCTGGTCCGACAGGTCGCGTGCGTTGAGGATTCGTCGCACGAGTGCACGTCGATCTTCTTCATCATAGATCGTGAAATCTCGGTGAAGTCCGAAGGCCTCTGCTTCATAGCGCAGCAGCCTGGCGCAGACAGAGTGGAAGGTGCCGATCCAGATACGCTCAGCGACGGGGCCGACCAGATCGACCACCCGTTGCCGCATCTCGCCGGCCGCCTTGTTGGTGAAGGTGACGGCAAGGATGTTCCAGGGAGCTACATCGAGTGCATCGATCATGTGCGCAATGCGATAGGTGAGCACACGCGTCTTGCCGGATCCGGCACCAGCAAGAATGAGCAAAGGCCCTGTTGTGGTCTCGGCGGCTCTGCGTTGTTCCGGGTTCAGGTCATCGAGGCTGTACAAATTGCTGCGCTTTTCCTTGGCGTGGGGTGGGCGCGGTGGCTGATTGGCCTTGGTTCAATTGAGGCGACTGCGGCGCTGCGCAAGGCGGATGGCGCGTTTGGCTGCCTCGTGCTCCTGGTTTGAGCGGCTGAACGTATGTGTGCCATCTCCGCGCGCGACGAAGTAGAGATACTCCGTCGGTACCGGATGCAGTGACGCTTCAATCGAGGCGCGTCCGGGGCTACCGATCGGGCCAGGCGGAAGACCAATGTGCCTGTAAGTATTGTATGGACTGACCACCCACAGGTCGGCGTTGGTAAGTCGCTTCTTATGCACGCCCAGGGCAAATTCGACGGTCGCACAGGACTCGAGTCGTCGACGCAATTCCAGTCTGCGCAGGAAGACGGCGGCAATCGTCGGTCGCTCCTCAGCGGCAACGGCTTCACGTTCGACGATAGATGCTAACGTCACGGCCTCATGCAATGTCAGCTCGATGGACTCAAGGCGAGCGAAATGCGCATCGCTGAATACGTTGAAAAATTCCTCGACCATGAGGCGAGCGATGTCCTTCTCGTTGATATCTGCTGGTAGAAAATAGGTCTCGGGAAACAGATAACCTTCCAGGCAGCTGGCGGGGACACCGAGTTGAGCGATGAGGCTGTCGTCATCGGTGGCGGCGATGAAACGGCTCGAGTCGGCGATTTCGGCCGCCTGCAAGATAGAGGCGATTTCGTGTCGAGTCAGGCCCTCGGGGATGGTGACGCGAACCATTTCCAGTGGGGCTTCGAGCAATGCGTCGAGTAGTTTCCCTGTTGAGGCCGTTCCATCGAGCCGATAGTTGCCAGCTTCGAGTTGGTCTGTCACACCACGCCATCTTGCCAGCCACTCGAAGTAGCGGGCATGCTGGATCAGTCCGGCTTGCTGAAGGTGATGGCCAATCGCGCGGGCGCTCATGCCTGCACGAATGGAAATGTCGACCTCTGGTGCCTGTGTAGGTTGACCCATCCGCCAAATACCTACTGCCGCGAGCAAGAGCAGAGCGAAGATCAAAGTCACAGATTTTCGCATCAGCGCAGGCATTTTCGACAAAAGTAGATGATCGAGGGGGAACGGTGATCGGGTTTTGCGTTACAGGACGCACATGTACGTTAGCAGGACGCACAGTGGAGCGACGACCCATTGTCCGACCCATTAGGGGCAGACAGGTGGTAGGTAGCAGGGCGAGTGTAGCCGCCACTTACGGGGATGTCAAGATGAAGGGCGCGGACCTCGGCGAGGGATCTCTATCGTCGAAACA
>Ga0115002_10007284_pt1 | contig 12491 bp, 13 predicted proteins | sample ArcticOcean_MG_C_8_FD_89576 | JGI IMG/M metagenome (GOLD analysis project Ga0115002, IMG submission 89576) | Marine microbial communities from western Arctic Ocean - ArcticOcean_MG_CB11_86 | ecosystem: Environmental > Aquatic > Marine > Oceanic | place: Arctic Ocean: Canada Basin | collected...
AGCGTTTGGTTTATATATCTAAGGATATGTAATAAATTGCTCAAAATATCAACGTATAGTCGTTAGCTTGGTTGACCCTTGCTTGGCGTAGTCGTAAACAGCAGCAGCAGCAGCTAAAAAATTTTATTATTTTATAGTTTCATTACGCTGAGGAATTAGTTTGGACGAATTGTTACGGGAATACCTGCCTATATTAATCTTGTTGGGAATGGCCACTGGATTGGGAGCTTTGTTGATTCTAGCAGCTGTCGTGTTGGCTGTAAGAAACCCAGACCATGAAAAAGTTTCGGCATATGAGTGTGGCTTTGCTGCTTTTGACGATGCAAGAATGAAATTTGATGTACGGTTTTATCTAGTAGCTATTTTGTTTATTATATTTGATTTAGAAATTGCATTTCTTTTCCCGTGGGCCGTGGCATTTAAAAATGTTGGGATACTTGGGTTTTGGTCTATGATTCTTTTCTTGTTCGTTTTGACAATCGGATTTGCTTACGAATGGAAAAAGGGAGCTTTGGAATGGCAATAGCTACCGGACAAAATACAGCAGGATTTGATAAAGAAGTCGCGACTAAGCAACTCAATCTTGAATTACAAGATAAGGGTTTTTTGTTAACTTCCACTGAGGATCTTATAAATTGGGCTCGGACGGGATCTCTTCATTGGATGACGTTCGGACTAGCATGTTGCGCTGTGGAAATGATGCACACATCAATGCCAAGATACGATCTAGAGAGATTTGGCACCGCACCCAGAGCGAGTCCACGTCAGTCAGACTTAATGATCGTCGCGGGAACCTTAACCAATAAAATGGCCCCTGCGTTACGGAAAGTTTATGATCAAATGCCTGAGCCGCGATATGTTATTTCGATGGGGTCTTGTGCTAACGGGGGAGGGTACTATCATTATAGTTACTCGGTTGTTCGGGGCTGTGATAGAATAGTTCCAGTGGATCTTTACGTCCCGGGATGCCCTCCTACTGCTGAAGCTTTGTTGTATGGAATATTGCAACTCCAGCGTCGAATAAGGCGAACAGGGACTATTGTTCGATAATGAGTAACTCATGAATACAGATGCACTAGTTGATTTAAAAGCTACAATTGAATTTAAGTGCAATGACTATGTGCTTTCGGCAAATATCAAAAACGATGAACTTACGGTTTTGATTTCGAGTGGGTCTTTACTAACTTTCAGTGATTTCCTTAAGAGCGACCAGGCGTGTAAGTTTTCTACCCTCGTTGATATTACGGCTGTCGACTATCCAGATAGGGAGAAAAGATTCGAGTTAGTTTATCATTATTTATCTATGTATCAAAACCAAAGAATAAGGGTTAAGATGGAAGTTGGAGAAGAGGATGTCACTCCGTCTCTTGTAGGTATTTTTCCTGCTGCTAATTGGTTTGAAAGAGAAGTTTTTGATATGTTTGGATTGATTTTTTCTGGACATCCTGATCTGAGAAGGATTTTAACAGATTATGGTTTCAAGGGGCACCCTCTTCGAAAAGATTTTCCTACAAGTGGATACGTTGAAGTAAGATATGATGAGGAAAAAAAACAAGTCGTTTATGAGCCTATAAGTCTAGTTCAAGAGTATAGGCAATTTGACTTTATGTCTCCATGGGAGGGAGCAGAATATATTTTACCGAATGAAAAAAACAGCAAGGATTCTGAGGTTTAATTGATGGAAAATTCAAAGCTCGAAAGTGCGTTACCAGGCGAACAGAAGACAAGAAATTTTAATATTAATTTTGGCCCACAACATCCAGCGGCACATGGTGTTTTACGCTTGGTTCTTGAGTTGGACGGAGAAATCGTAGAGCGCTGCGATCCGCACATAGGTCTTCTGCATCGCGGTACAGAAAAGCTAATGGAAAGCCGAACTTACCTTCAAAACCTCCCTTATTTTGATAGATTTGATTATGTTGCACCCATGAATCAGGAGCACGCATGGTGTTTGGCTATAGAAAAGTTAACTGAAACAGTAATACCCTATAAGGCCTCTCTTATTAGAGTGTTGTATTGTGAAATTGGGCGCATTTTGAATCATCTTTTAAATGTTACGACCCAGGCTATGGATGTTGGTGCTTTAACTCCACCTCTTTGGGGATTTGAGGAACGTGAAAAGCTTATGGTCTTTTATGAGAGAGCCAGTGGAGCTAGACTACATGCAGCGTATTTCAGACCTGGAGGCGTTCATCGGGATTTACCGACTGATTTGTTAGATGATATAGAAAGTTGGTCTACAAGTTTCCCAAGTGTTTTGAACGATATTGATGGCTTACTTACAGAAAATAGAATTTTTAAACAACGTAATGTTGATATTGGAGTTATTTCTGAGAAAGATATCCTCGACTACGGTTTTTCAGGGGTAATGGTTCGGGGCTCTGGTTTGGCTTGGGATTTGAGACGATCTCAGCCATATGAATGTTACGATGAATTTGAATTCCAAATCCCAGTTGGCAAAAGTGGTGATTGTTACGATCGCTATTTAGTCCGGATGGAAGAAATGCGGCAGTCATTATCTATTATAAAGCAAGCCATTCCAAAAATTCGTATTGCTGATGGAGATGTGATGGCTAGAGGTAAAATAGTTCCACCCACCAGAAGTGAAATGAAAACTTCAATGGAAGCCTTAATTCATCATTTTAAGCTTTATACTGAAGGTTTTCATGTGCCTATTGGAGAGGTGTATGCTAGTGTTGAAGCTCCGAAGGGAGAATTTGGGGTTTACCTTGTGGCAGATGGTACTAATAAACCATACAGAGCTAAAATCAGAGCTCCCGGTTTTCTGCATCTTCAGGCAATAGATTACATGTGTAAAGGACACCAGTTGGCAGATGTGTCAGCCATTATAGGAACTATGGATGTTGTTTTTGGTGAGATTGATAGATAATGATTAGAAGACTAAGTCATATTCAGCCGGATCAATTCTGTTTCACTAAGGAAAATAGTGTATGGCTAGAGACTCAGATAAAAAAATATCCCAAAGGGCGTGAAGCTTCCGCAGTAATTCCCCTCTTGTGGCGAGCCCAAGAACAAGAGGGTTGGGTTTCTAGACCAGCTATCGAATGTGTGGCAAAACTTTTGCATATGGAATACATGCGAGTTCTAGAGGTGGCTACATTTTATTTTATGTTTCATCTTACACCTGTGGGATCGATCGCTCATATTCAGGTCTGTGGAACGACCTCGTGTATGATTTGTGGTTCCGAGGACCTAAGTAGTATTTGTAAAAATAAAATTTCGGGGGATCCTAACACATTAAGCGCTGATGGAAAGTTTAGTTGGGAGGAGGTTGAATGCCTAGGCTCATGTTCTAACGCTCCTATGGTTCAGATTGGCAAGGACTACTATGAAGATCTATCAAAAGAGAGTTTTAGTAAAATTTTAAAGGTGTTAGCTGAGGGCGAAGTTCCGAAGCCTGGCCCTCAGTCTGGAAGATATGCTTCGGAGCCAATAACCGGTCTAACGAGCCTGACTGATTATGGTAGTGAGAGAAATGAATTCAACGCTTCAGTTCAACTAGCCGTTGAGTTTGGAGACACAATAAAAAGAATCACAGGAAAAGAAAATCTTTCGGGGGTGGGCCCAGAAAAGATATCAATTACTAATGAGAGCATAAAAGTGATTAAGTCTGAGTCATCAAAAAAGAGATTAAAAGATGGTTAGAAAGAACACTAATGTAATAAAAAGAGAGCAAGAGATTTTTGGCAATGAATTTTGGAATTCCTCTGTGCATGCTTCCTTAGTTATTTTTTTACAATGACTTATTGGGTAGCGGGTCAATAGTTGGGTGGAAAAAGAGGTTGGGCTTTTGAAATTGTATTTCTTTTTGATTTTATAGCAATTTTAGGATTTATTTGAAGTTTATTTATAGCTTTAAAAATATGGAATAAAAAACATTCAAGTGGAGATAACTAGGCCATGTTGGCGGATAAAGATCGAATTTTTTCAAATTTATATGGAATGCATGACCGCTCTCTTCGAGGGGCGATTCAGAGAGGTCATTGGGATAATACTGCCGAAATAATAAAACGGGGTAGGGATTCGATAATTACCACTATGAAAGATTCAGGCCTCCGCGGGAGGGGAGGTGCCGGATTCCCAACCGGCTTAAAATGGTCATTTATGCCCAGAGAAAGTGATGGTAGGCCATCTTATCTAGTCGTTAATGCTGACGAGTCTGAGCCCGGGACCTGTAAAGATCGTGAGATACTTAGGCATGACCCGCATACACTTATCGAAGGCTGCTTGATGGCATCTTTTGCAATGAATGCGAGTTCGTGCTATATATATATTCGCGGTGAATACGTTCGGGAAAGAGAAACCTTACAGGACGCCATTGATGAATGCTACGATGCTGGTTTGTTAGGAAAGAATGCCGCTAAGTCAGGTTGGGACTTTGATTTATATCTACATCATGGTGCAGGAGCCTATATATGTGGAGAGGAAACTGCACTTCTTGAAAGTTTAGAGGGTAAAAAGGGTATGCCTAGAATGAAGCCGCCTTTTCCTGCAGGATCCGGATTGTACGGCTGCCCTACAACAATAAATAATGTTGAATCAATTGCTGTTGTGCCCACCATCCTTCGCAGAGGAGCAGATTGGTTTAAAACGTTTGGACGCCCTAATAATTATGGAACAAAACTATTTGCTATTTCTGGGCACGTGAACTCACCATGTGTGGTTGAGGAGGCTATGTCGATTTCTTTCGAGGAACTTATTGAGAAGCACTGCGGTGGTATTAGGGGTGGTTGGTCAAATCTCAAAGCTGTAATACCTGGAGGTGCGTCGGTTCCATGTTTGCCTGCCGAAATTATGCATAAGGAAGCCATAATGGATTTTGATTGGTTGAGAGAGCAGAAATCTGGCCTAGGTACGGCAGCGGTAATTGTTATGGATAATACAACAGATATTATTAAGGCTATCTGGAGATTATCAAAGTTCTATAAGCATGAGTCCTGTGGGCAATGTACACCCTGTCGGGAGGGTACGGGGTGGATAATGCGAGTTATGGAGCGATTGGTTTCCGGAGAGGCAGAGCCATATGAAATAGATATGCTTCTTGACGTTACAACTCAGGTGGAAGGGCACACCATATGTGCTTTGGGGGATGCTGCAGCCTGGCCAGTACAGGGTTTAATAAGGCATTTTAGGAGCGAAATAGAGGATCGTATTAAGTTTAAAAGGGGTAGGTTGGTTACCACATCGGTAGTAATTTAGATATGTTTTTATTAAGAAAAAAAAATCTTTTAAATTTCTTTTTACTTATAACTACAAGTTGGCTTTTTGCTTGTTCTCCAATACAGAACTATCGAGAGCTTAATAAGATCGTACCCCAAAAACGACTGCCTTATAAGGCATCTTTGAAAACCAATGATGATCCAAGAGATATAACAATAAACGTAAAACATAAAGGTGATGGTATTGAACAAGTCAGGGAGTCAGTAAGGTATGAAGCTACTAAGTACTGCCTTGTCACGTTTGGCTCTTCTGACGTGAACTGGCAAAAGGATGGTTCTACAGGAGATTGGGTTTTTCAGGAGACATCAAAAGGCTTATTATTCCGTGCTCGATGTGAGCCAGAGTAAGTTAGTGATCTTTTGTATTTTAAGATAGAATGTGACGATGACAAGTAACAAAAAAACGGAATTTCTGTATGACTGAACTACGAAAAATAAGTATTGATGGAGTCACTGTCCAAGTTGATCCAGGAATGACTTTGATTCAGGTTTGCGAAGATGTTGGTGTCGAAATTCCGCGTTTTTGCTACCACGAACGCTTGTCGATTGCTGGAAACTGTAGGATGTGTTTAGTGGAAGTTGTCGGAGGATCTCCAAAACCAACAGCTAGCTGTGCGACGCAGGTTCGAGACCTTCGTTCTGGCCTTGATGGAGAACCCCCAGAAATTCTTACTAACTCAGCAATGGTTAAAAAAGCTCGAGAGGGGGTTATGGAGTTTTTACTAATTAATCACCCTTTAGATTGTCCGATATGTGATCAAGGAGGTGAATGCGACCTCCAAGATCAGGCGGTTGCATATGGAGTAGATTTCTCGCGGTTTCGTGAGGCAAAACGTGCAAGTATTGATTTGGACTTAGGGCCTCTAGTGGACACACATATGACAAGATGTATATCTTGTACTCGCTGCGTTAGGTTTACTACTGAAGTTGCTGGAATTTCTCAAATGGGGCAAACTGGAAGGGGAGAAGACTTGGAAATAACTTCCTATTTAGGAGAAAGCTTAGACAGTAATTTACAAGGAAACATAATTGATTTGTGTCCCGTTGGCGCATTGGTTTCAAAACCATACGCTTTCACTGCTAGACCGTGGGAATTAAACAAAACTGAAACGATAGATGTTATGGACGCACTGGGTGCGAATATAAGAGTGGATACTAAAGGTCGGGAGGTTATTCGGATCCTTCCGCGTAATAATGATGGGATTAACGAGGAATGGATTTCGGATAAAACACGTTTTGTATGGGATGGTTTGAGGTTACAAAGGTTGGATGTCCCCTACGTCAGAAGTGATGGGAAACTCCGAGTGGCTTCCTGGGATGAGGCACTTGAAGTAGCAGCAAAAGGGATAAAAGGAAAAAAATTAACTGGTATTATTGGAGACCTTGTTTCCACAGAGGCAGCTTTTTCTTTAAAGAAATTGATAGAAAGTTTGAAAGGCTCCATTGAATGTAGGGTTGATGGGATTGATTTTCCCTCGGATAATCGTTCCGCTTATGTAGGTAGCGTAAACATCGAAGAGCTTGATGTAGCAAAAGAAATTATAATTATAGGTGCTGATCTGGTTAATGAATCCCCAGTGCTTAACTCTCGAATAAGAAAGGCATGGTTAAATGGATGTAGCGTAGGTTTAGTCGGACCTAAGACTGAATTAACTTACTCGTATGAACACTTAGGAGAAGATAGAAATGCACTTGAGAGGTTAGAGTTAACAGAAGATGCAATTATAATTATAGGAATGGGGGCTTTGAACGAGGGTGACACCCAGGCCATTATAGCGAAGTGTATGGCTTTATCTAAACGCATTCTCATATTGCACACAGCTGCTGGTAGGGTGGGCGCACTTGATGTGGGTTGTGTAAGTGAAGGCGGTATAAACTCCGTCATTAACGAGGCAGAAGTAGTTTTTAATTTAGGGGTTGATGAACAAGATATTCCGGAGGGCCCGTTTGTTATCTATCAGGGATCTCACGGAGATAGAGGTGCGCATAGAGCTGATGTAATACTTCCGTCTGCTGCCTATACAGAAGAGAATAGTATTTATGTTAATACTGAAGGGAGACCTCAGCTGGCGGTAAGGGCGGGGTTCCCACCAGGGCAAGCAAAAGAAAATTGGGCAATTCTGCGAGCTTTATCTGGTGTGATTGGATATCCGCTACCATTTGATACTCAGGCGTCTCTTCGTGATAAGCTTTATGAGGAATTTCCTCACTTAGCTAACACTAACGATATTCCAGAGAATGAGTGGCTGCCTATAAAACTAAAAAAGTTAAAAAATAAAACTATTAAGTACTCTTGCTTTGACTTTTACATGTCGAACCCTATAGCCAGAGCCAGTAAAGTAATGTCCGAATTGAGCAGTCGCGCAAAGACGCGAACTTCTCTTGATGTTGCTGCGGAGTAACGGATGTTTGACAAAAATATTGATTTCCCGAGGAAAGTAGATGAATAATTTTCTGACAACGAACCTTGGAATATTATTTCTCGTAGTTTTGCAATGTCTCGCAGTAATAGGATTTGTTATGATATCCTTATTATTCCTAATTTACGGTGATAGAAAGATTTGGGCTGCTGTGCAAATGCGGAGGGGGCCTAACGTAGTTGGTATTTGGGGACTTTTACAGTCCGTTGCTGATGCTCTGAAGTATATTTTTAAAGAGTTAGTGATTCCAGCAGGTGCTGACAAAGTGGTATTTATCCTAGCTCCTTTATTAAGTTTTGTTCTTGCTATGATATTATGGGCTGTGATCCCTTTTAACGAAAACTGGGTGCTGGCAGATATAAATGTCGCCATTCTCTATATATTTGCGATCGGCTCCCTAGAAGTATATGGCGTTATTATGGGAGGATGGGCCTCCAATTCCAAATACCCGTTCCTTGGCGCTCTGCGCTCTGCAGCACAAATGATTTCATATGAAGTTTCAATAGGTTTAATTATAATTGGTATTGTGATTTCGACAGGCTCGCTGAACTTTTCTGATATTGTAAAAGCCCAGGGAGGAAATTTAGGCTTGTTTAATTGGTATTGGTTGCCGCACTTACCAATGGTTGTTCTATTTTTTGTATCTGCTTTGGCGGAAACAAATAGACCGCCTTTTGATCTCCCAGAAGCAGAATCTGAATTGGTTGCTGGCTATCAGGTTGAGTATTCCTCGACACCATTTCTTTTGTTTATGGCCGGTGAATACATAGCTATCTTTTTAATGTGTGCTCTAATTTCCTTATTGTTTTTTGGTGGTTGGCTTTCACCATTCCCATTTCTCCCGGATGGCCCACATTGGATGATAGCCAAAATGGCATTCTTTTTCTTTATGTTTGCAATGGTAAAATCTGTCGTTCCTAGGTATCGCTATGATCAATTAATGAGATTAGGGTGGAAGGTGTTTCTACCTCTCTCTCTTTTTTGGGTAGTCTTGGTGGCTTTTTTTGCCCAATTCGGTTTGTTCGGTGGCACTTATGCACGCTGGGCAGTTGGAGGATAGAATGGCAGTAAGTTTCAGTCGGCGTTTAAAGTATTTTCTACTTTTTGATTTCATAAAAGGTTTTAGGCTAGGGCTTAAATATTTTTTTGCTCCCAAAGTTACGCTTAATTATCCTCATGAAAAAGGCGCACTATCACCGAGGTTTAGAGGTGAGCATGCTCTAAGGCGCTATCCAAATGGAGAGGAACGTTGCATCGCTTGTAAGCTTTGCGAGGCAATCTGCCCTGCTCAAGCCATTACAATTGATGCTGAACCTAGAGATGATGGGTCTAGACGAACTACTAGGTACGATATTGATATGACAAAGTGTATCTACTGCGGCTTTTGTGAGGAAGCTTGCCCTGTTGATGCGATCGTTGAAGGTCCAAATTTTGAGTTTGCAACGGAAACTCGCGAAGAGTTATTCTACGATAAAGAAAAGTTATTGGCTAATGGGGATCGGTGGGAATCAGAAATCGCTCGTAATTTAGAATTGGATGCACCCTATAGATGAAAATCTTAAATCATATAAATTTATACGTAACTGTTTCTAGCAAACATTTAGAAGAGCTGGTTGTGCTTTCACAAAAATAAGAGGTAATTTTTAATGGGTGTAGCTGAATATTCATTTTATGTTTTTTCAATTGTGGCAGTTACTGCCGCTAGTCTTGTAATACTATCACGTAACCCCGTGCATTCCGTTCTTTGGCTTATACTAATGTTCTTGTCTTCGGCTGGCCTTTTTGTTTTGTTAGGTGCGGAGTTCATAGCGATGCTTTTGATCATTGTTTATGTTGGAGCCGTTGCAGTTCTTTTTCTTTTTGTAGTTATGATGTTGGACATAGATTTCACAAAAATGCGTAGTGAGTTTGCCAAATATCTGCCGATTGGGAGTGCTATTGGCATAGTTTTATTATTAGAGCTTTCACTGGTTTTTGGAGTTTGGGAGCAATCCGAAAGGGCAATGGACTCTAGAGCTGCAGTTACACCGATCCAGAGTGAAATTCAAAACACAGCTGCTCTAGGGCAAATTATCTACACCAAGTATATTTACCTGTTTCAGGTTGGAGGGTTGATTCTATTGGTGGCAATGATTGGAGCAATAGTTCTAACTCTTAAGCATAGACCCGGGGTCAAAAGGCAAGATGTACTTCGCCAAATATATAGAGACCCAAGTGAGCAATTAGAGTTAAAAAATGTTAAATCTGGTAAAGGATTATAGTCAAATGGTGAGTCTAGAGCATTACCTAACTGTGTCTGCTATGCTCTTTGTCATAGGAATTTTTGGAATTTTTGTTAATCGAAAAAATATAATAATAATCTTAATGTCTATTGAGATTATACTTATGTCTGTAACCATAAATCTGGTAGCTTTTTCTAGTTTTATGCAAGATCTAGTTGGGCAAGTGTTTGCACTGTTTGTACTTACTGTTGCGGCAGCTGAAGCATCAATTGGTTTGGCAATTTTGGTATGTTTCTTTCGAAGTCGGGGCTCTATTTTGGTTGACGATGTTAATGTGATGAAGGGTTAACCAATTATGGAATCTGTTGTTATCTTTGCTCCTTTAGTCGGGTCCATATTGTGCGGATTTGGCTGGAGGTATTTTGGAGAGAAAGCCGCTTGTGTTATAGCTACTTCCTTACTTTTTCTTGCTGTATTCTTGTCTTGGGTTTTATTCATATCGTTTGATGGGGAGACCCAAAACATAAGCATATTACGTTGGATCGAAAGTGGGACCTTTTCAGCTGATTGGGGAATTAGGTTTGATAGGCTTACTTCCATAATGTTTGTGGTTATTACAACTGTGTCCAGTCTAGTCCATCTTTATAGTTTTGGATATATGGCCAACGACAGAAATTTTCGCACCGAAGACACTTATAAACCTCGGTTCTTTGCTTATTTATCTTTTTTTAGTTTTACGATGCTTGTACTGGTCTCAGCAAATAATCTTGTGCAGATGTTTTTTGGGTGGGAAGGCGTCGGGTTAGCGTCTTATTTATTGATAGGATTCTATTATAAAAAACCGTCAGCTAATGCAGCAGCTATCAAAGCTTTTGTGGTAAATAGAGTAGGTGATTTTGGATTTTTATTGGGAATTTTTTCTCTTTATTTTCTTACCGATAGTTCTAACCTAAGTGAGATTTTCCTAGCAGCTCCAGCTATTGCAAATATAGAAATTAGTTTTCTGTGGGAGGAATGGAATGCAGCAAACTTAATTTGTATCTTGTTATTTCTAGGTGCGATGGGTAAGTCTGCACAGCTATTTTTACATGTTTGGTTGCCGGATGCTATGGAGGGTCCGACTCCAGTTTCTGCCTTGATTCATGCTGCTACAATGGTGACAGCAGGGGTGTTTTTGGTTTGCCGGATGTCGCCTTTGATGGAATATGCTCCAGCTGCAACAAATTTTATTCTCATAGTTGGAGCAGCGACTGCTTTTTTTGCGGCAACAGTAGGTTTGGTGCAAAACGATATAAAAAGAGTTATTGCTTACTCAACCTGCTCACAGTTGGGTTATATGTTTGTTGCCGCAGGCTTAGGGGCGTATTCGGTCGCTATGTTTCACTTATTAACGCATGCCTTTTTTAAAGCTATGTTATTTCTGGGCGCTGGATCTGTGATTCATGCTATGCATCATCAGCAAGATATGAGGAACTATGGAAACCTTAGAAAGAAAATACCGTATACCTTTGCTGCTATGATGATTGGAACTTTAGCTATTACAGGGGTTGGTATTCCATTGACCCATATTGGATTTGCTGGGTTTCTCTCTAAGGATGCAGTCATTGAGAGCTCTTTTGGGGCCAATGCTCTTGGAGCCTTTTGGGTTTTAATAATAGCGGCTTGTCTAACAAGTTTTTATAGTTGGCGCTTAATGTTCATGACTTTTTATGGAACAGAACGAGGAAACAAGGAGGCTCATGCACATGCTAAGGAATCTCCGTTAACAATGTTGCTTCCATTAGCCATTCTGGGTATTGGAGCGATTTTTTCTGGTATGGTATTTGTTAACTCTTTTTTTGGTGACCATAAAACAGTTGAGAGTTTTTTTGGAATAAACTCAGAGGAAATACATGCGGTTACGGATACTCATGGTTCCAAAAAAGATGCAGAAGTATTAATTATGGATAAAAAGGAAACCGATCAGGGACACTCTAATTTATTAATTACGTCCCATCCTACTCCAACTGGGGCACTATTTTTTGGATCAGAAAACAAAGTCATGGAAAAAGCACACCACGTACCTAATTGGGTCAGAATTTCACCTTTTGTCGCAATGGTTTTTGGCTTCTCTATTGCTTGGCTGTTTTACATTAAATTTCCAAATCTACCTCAACGTTTATCTCTGCACCAAAGGTACCTTTATAAATTTTTATTAAATAAATGGTATTTTGATGAGATTTATGACGTCGTATTTGTTCGATCATTTAAAGCACTAGGAAAATTTTTATGGGTTCGAGTGGATGGAACGGTAATTGATGGGACTATAGACGGGGTTGCTTTAAAGGTAGTCCCTCTTGTTACTCGACTTGCCAACAAAGCTCAATCTGGTTTCATCTATCATTATGCGTTTGTTATGATTATCGGGGTCGGTGTTTTAATTACCTGGTTTGTAATTGGAAGCGGATCCTAAAATGGAAAACCTTCTGACAATTATGATATTTATGCCTCTTATTGCGTCGATAATTTTGGCTGTTTTCCTTCGTGGTGAAGATCGCGTGTCTCGGAATAATGCAAAATGGTTGGCATTGGTAGCAACTGTGGCCACGTTTTTGGCGTCTATATTTTTG
>Ga0115002_10007285_pt1 | contig 12491 bp, 8 predicted proteins | sample ArcticOcean_MG_C_8_FD_89576 | JGI IMG/M metagenome (GOLD analysis project Ga0115002, IMG submission 89576) | Marine microbial communities from western Arctic Ocean - ArcticOcean_MG_CB11_86 | ecosystem: Environmental > Aquatic > Marine > Oceanic | place: Arctic Ocean: Canada Basin | collected...
AAGCGGCATGAAAAGGGACCAATGCCAATCGCTCCGTTGTCCTCGTATTTCGCCAAAACGAATTCCCGCAAGTCCCTGCTGTGCCCCGTTCCGCTAGTGTCTACTGTAACGATTGTGCGAGTAGAATTGTCGCAAAGTCGTGACGAGTAACTGATTAATCCGACCTGTTCAAACGAACCTAATAATTCGTTCGCCAATTGCCGTATAGTTTCAATATGGCGTTGGTGGCCTCGAAGGATGCCATCCAATAGGCGACGGATCGCTCAACAGCTGCAGTCGTAAGGCGCAGACGAAGAGATCGAGATCGAGATTGGTTGGGGTTCCGCAATGCACAACTTTGAAGAATACAGCAACGAAGATTACAGCAACGAAGATCATGGTCACGATGGCTACGGCAACGAAGACTTTGGTGTTTTGGGCTTTGGTAACGAGCCACATGACGAGCCACATGACGAGTCACATGACGAGTCACATGACGAGTCACATGACGAGGGACTGAAAGGCTATCTCTTGGCCATGTCTCCGTATTTTGAAGACGACCTTTTTGAGCAGGCCGTCGTTCTCATTGTGCAGCACGACGAAGAAGGAGCCGTGGGGCTCGTCTTGAATCAACCTGCGGGCGACGATGTCTCTCATCTTTGGGAAGACGTTTGCCAGACATTGGCGAGTCAATCGATCCGATTTGGAATTGGTGGACCGCTAGCCGGTCCCGTCGTGGCCCTACATACCTCCCGACACATGGGCGAGCAGACGCTGGCCGATGGGATCTACCTTTCCGCTCACGCCAATCGCCTCAAGAAGCTGAGTGGCCAAGACAGAGTTCCCTGCCGACTGGTGATCGGACACACGGAATGGGAGTCGGGCGCTCTCGAGGAAGAGATTCGACACGGATTCTGGATGCCCTTGCGGGCAACCGAGCAAAACGTATTCTCCGACGACGAGTTTCTTTGGCACGAGATAGTTCAAGCGGTAGGAAACGACGTCATCTTGTCGGCTCCAGGCGTCGTCGAAATCGGCGATCCACTATTGAACTAGATCGCGTTGAACTAGATCGCGTTGAACTGAGTGCCTCGAACTGAGTGCCTCGAACTGAGTGCCTCGAACTGGGTGCCTCGAACTGGGTCGCCTCGAACTGGGTCGCCTTGAATTGGTAGCGCGATTTACTTGCGAGAGATTACGAGCGAATCGCGTTGATTTGCAGCTCGTCGTTATGCAGCCCGCAGTGTTCGAGCTTGCTGAGCCCATTGAATCCACTGGTGGATCTCATCGAGGTCGGGGGTTTTACCGTTGCGAATAATTCGTTGGCCCTTCTTGGAGGCAACCAACGGTTGGACGGTACCCCACAGTGCATTTGGGTCCATATCTGCGAGGGTATCGACGTCGGTCAACTCGCAAGCGACCAGGATTTGAGCGTCGTGTCCGCGCAGCTGTGGCACTCGACAGACAAGCGTCGCTTCCGATTGCCACTGGCGGATTGTGTCCGCTTTCATGCGACGGTGATCGAGTTGATCAGCCAAGTCGTTGGCGTCGAAATCTAACAAGTCTTGGACGGTGTAAATGCCAGCCTCTTCGAGTCGTTCGGCAGTCTTCGATCCAATGGTTGGCGCGTCCACAATGGGACTCCCCAACTCTAAGAAGAATTGTAGAACACCGTCATCGTCCCGCGTGTTCTCGGAACTGCGTTGTTGCGAGTCGCGTTTGGAGTCGCGTTCGGATTTGCTGCTGCTCGATCTACGAGAGGATCCGCGATTGGAATTGCTACGTTTTGAATCGGATCCATTCGAATCAGATTTGCGCGAGCTGGATTTATTCGAGCGGCGGCGGTTTGAGTCTCCGCGTTCGCGAGAGGATCTTTCGGGGGAATCGGAATCGTCCGGCTGATCGTCGCGAGTCTTTTGGTCGTTATTGATCGTCAAGATACCAGATCGAATGAACGTTGGTCTTTGCGAGCGCTGTTTGCAGCGGCGAGTCCAACGAGATTGTCGGCGGCTGGACCACTTAATCCACTGGGAGAGTCGTTCGAGTGACGGGCGGCGAGTTGCCTCGACGCTGGACCGTACTCCGGCGTTAAAAAACTTACGGATACGGCGGTCGAGTTCGGCGGCTTCGAATTCAATGAGTGATTCCGGGCAGCGGACTCCGCAAGCCGTCAGCAGGACGGCGTCGCTTCCACGTAAGTTGGGAACGAAGCACAATAGATTTGCGTGCGACTGCCAACGTCGAACTCGGTCTTGCTCTAGGCGAGCTGCTTCCCAGTCGATGAAGTCGGAATCGACGTCGAGATCGATGAGATCGCGAAGTGTTTCCACTTGCAAAGCGGCCAGTAAGTCTCGACCTGCTGCCGTAATTGAGGGCATTGAATCTACGTGTAAGGACTCTTCCCACACTTTCAACGTCTCTTTAGTCGCTTTCTTGCGAGGTTTCTTTGCAGTGGGTTTCGCGGGAGTTTCTTGCGGAATGACAATCGTTGTCAGTTCGGACAGTCCGAGTTGTCGAGTGCCAGGTTGGTCGAACAATTGCGGGACGTGACGGTGTCGCGTGAGTACGATGACTTGTTGGGAATCGGCCGCAATCTTATTGATCAAGTTGGCAGTGGCCCGATCGCGGTCGGAATCAATTTGGATAAACAGATCGTCGAGGATGAGCGGGAATCGCAACCCAGTTGCTCGCAGGTTTTCGGCTAGAGCAACTGACATACAGAGATAAATTAAGCTCTGTGTGCCGCACGCAAGTTCACTCCACGCTTTGCGACCCTGGTCGGTTCGCACGCTGATCGTCTTGCGAGAATGCACCGTGATATCGTCGAAGCGGCGGTCGGAAATGTCGTGCAACAATTCCGAGGCCCGAGTGAGTACTTGGAGGAATTCCTCGGTCGCCCGAGCTGCTTCGATCTGTTCGACGATTGAGCGGATTCGAGATTCGACCTGACTCCTTTGCCGAGCGATATCGATAAGTGATTTGGTCGCTTCGAGCTCGTTTGCGTATTCGGCGGTCTGCTGCTCTAGGCGGCGGAGTTCGTCGATTTCTTCATGCCGCGCGTATTCAGTTTTCCACTTGGACAGTTGACCGTCCAATTCGTCGAATAATCGCTTTGCAGTGCGATGCCGTTCGTGCAACTTGTTGAGATGTTCTTCGGAGTATTGAACGTCATTGCCGCGCCACTTTGGAACTTCCCAGTGAGATGAGGAAGTCTGCACTGATTGACACTTGTCATTTGATCCCAGGCAAACGCCACAGACGATGTTATCGTCAGCTACAAATGCGTTGTCACTCGCTTCCGCTCGTTGAAGTTCCAGAGCCAGTTGCTGGCGCTTTCGCTCGACGCCATGAATCATGGTCTCCAATTCTTGCAGGCAACTATCGAGTTGAGTGCGCTCGCAAAGCGACAATTGCAGGGGCTGCAGGACAGAATACAAATCACTACTGTTGTGATACAGTTCGTTTCGCTGGCGATTTAAATGCTGAACGCATTCCATCAGCTGCAATAATTGTAGGTCAACTCGTTGTAGCGCATCTCGGCGACTTTCGGCGAACTCCAGTCGTTCGCGGCGTCGTCGCAGATTATGTTCTTCGAGTAGTCGTTGATAGTCGTCCAACTCCATTTGAGCTGTGTCGAGGGCACGCTTTGCCTCGTCGTGTTTTGTATGAATCGAGTCGATTCGAATTCGGATTTCTTCGAGGTGGCGATCTCGGCGAATGTGAATGCGCTCGATTTCGTGGCGAGTTTCCGCCAGCTTTTCTTCTAGCTCGATGCGACGGCGCTGCAGCGAGTCAACGGAGTCAACGGCTGGCAGCGTGGCCATGTGACTGCGCAGTTGTTCGCGCTCGTCTAAAAGATCTTTCAGGCTGACTGGTAGTGGATTTGCTTCGAGGGCTGGAAAGCCGAGCTGCTGGGCCGTATCCAACAATGTGCTCACTTGTCCAACTGGACAACCGCCCATGAAGAACACCGGCGAAAGATTCGTTTCGCGCGTGGCAGAAGGATAGTTACCGTCCGTCGACGCATTGCTACCGTTGAATCGATAGTGAATCGATTTGGTAAGCGCATCTTCGTCGTAGGTTAGATCCGCCGAACACGGAAGGTTCGGTGAGAACTGGGCGTTGGCATCGCCCGAAATCAGACTCTTCAACAAGTGGCTAATAGCCGTTTTGCCAGAACCACTAGCGCCATAAACAACGTTGACGCCGTCGCCGAATTCCAACGTTCGAGTATGTTCCGCACCTAGTCCATCTACACGTAGGTTAACAAGTCGCACCAGACCCACTCCCGCAATCCATCGCTCTTAGGGGGTTTTGAAAATCAAACTGACGCGGGAGGTTATTCGATTTCGCGGTTCAACACTATGGCAATTAGCGCTAGCAATTACCCGATTCGGGTTGTCAGGCAGGACCGAGGTCCGAGATTGCCTCCTTTACGCCTAGGCTGTAAGTCGTTGTCAGTAAGTTGTTTATGAGATGGCTCGCGGGAATTTCCAGATAATTCGAAAAAGTTGCGTTCTTCTTGTCCGCTTTTCGGCCCGTCCAACGACTAGGGATATAGCGCCTCAGTCTTCGGTTAATCAAAGGTCCTAATTATGAGTGGTTTTACTTTAAGAGTTTTGCTTATCGGCGAGTTCGCCGATCTACCCGAGTTCTCTGAACTCGCTCTCCATCAACCTCTTGCAGCGATTTCGATTCATCCCCATGCGGATCCCAGGATTGTGAAGCAAATCGACAGTAGCCAATTCGACGTCATTTCAATTGTCATTCAAGATCCAATTGAAGACAGTCTAGAGTTGATTCGCTCCATTTCGAATCGAGTGGAAACGCCGATTATGGGAATCCTGCAAGATGTGGACGATTCTCTGGAAAGAGAGTTGTTTGTCGCCGGTTGTCGCCATTGTTTTTCAGTCGCACCATGGACGCCACAGGCGCTAGCGGATGCGATCCATGAAACTGCGAGACGCGACCCGTTGCTTTGTGAGCTAATGGAGCAAGAAGAATACTGTGCAGTGAATTGGCAACCGAACTTCTTTGGTTGGTTGCTGGCGGAAATTCAATCCAACCCAGAAGATGCAAGGAAGTTCTTTGACGAAAAGGTGCCACTGCAATTGGCAGCTGCGGCCGCGGCGTCTTTGACGAACCCTCAATACGATTTGCAGCACGAAGCGATAATGCAACGATTTAGCAAGCTAACCAATAAAGAGATTCTAATCTTGATGCACGTGTTGCAAGGCAAGCCGTCAGCTCAAGTCGCGGAAGAAACCGGAGTGAGTGACAACACGATTCGTAGCCAAAGGATTGCAGCCTTGCGAAAACTGGATGCTCGCACTCCAATCGAACTGGCCACGGCATTCGTTACTATTGGTTTTCAACACTATCTAAAGCAGCTCAAATCCGAGAATCCCGATACGAGTGACCTTACGTCCTGACCATCCCGAACTTCTATGGCTAGTCTTGGATCTTAATCTTTCTTCTTAATCTCCAACCGAGCCTGGTCCGGCACGAGACGTCGCGATAGCGCGGGGAATTGAATGCGCTCGCGCGACATACTTAACTCTGACCCTAAGTGTTATTGGAGATTAAGATTAAGAAGAACGAGTAAGACGTAAGAATATTGGGAGACCAGCAGATTCTGACGCTGCGGCATTTTCTTCTGAGATTTACATTCGCTACAAGCTGCTGATCCCACTACGATAGTATTTTTCAATTGTGAAATCGTTTTCAATTGTGAAGTAATTCAGCGTATTCGGAATACAAATGAACGCAGCTAATAATCGACGCGAGACTTTACTCGCCTTCATTCCCCTGTGCGTCTTGAGCGCATCACTTTTTTGGGTGACGTCATTGATTGGTGCACCTCGACCACATGTCATATTGGTCATGACCGATGATCAGGGTTGGGGCCAGACCAGCTACTACGATCACCCAGATCTGAAGACCCCTCATTTAGATGCGATGGCCCGAAATGGTTTGCGTTTTGATCGATTTTACGCGGGCGCCTCAAACTGCTCGCCGACTCGATCTACCGTAATGACCGGACGGAGCAACGATCGAACGGGCGTATTGGATCACGGATTTCCAATGCGTCTGCAAGAGAAAACCGTAGCACAGGCCATGCGCAATGCCGGCTATACGACCGCCCACTTTGGCAAATGGCACTTGAACGGGTTGCGCGGTCCGGGCGTGCCAATTCTCGGAAACGACACTCACAGTCCAGGGGCATTTGGATTCGAGCATTGGTTATCGGTGACCAATTTTTTCGATCGCGATCCATTAATGTCGCGGATGGGAAAATTTGAACGCCATCAGGGCGATTCGTCTGAAATTATCGTCAGTGAAGCGTTGAAATTCGTTCGCGCCAAGAAAGATGGAGACGAGCCTCTGTTCATTGTCATTTGGTACGGCTCGCCCCACTCCCCAATGATCGGCAGCGAAGAGGATCGTAAAAAGTTCGCTGCTCTTCCCAACGGTCATCAGAATCATCTTGCCGAACTCGTTGCCATGGACCGGAGCGTCGGGGCTTTGCGAGCGGGCCTACGAGAAATGAAAATCGCTGACAATACTCTGTTGTGGTTTAACAGCGACAACGGTGGACTTAGTGGTTTCGGACGCGAAACCGTCGGAGGTCTACGAGGTAATAAGAATGCTATGTACGAAGGCGGCCTCCGCGTGCCTGGAATTATCGAATGGCCCGCTGTAATCAAAAAACCGCGGGTGACGAAGTATCCGGCGGGGACCGTCGATGTTTTTTCCACTCTGGCAGAAGTTGCAAATCTTCCTCCCTCCTCGATGCTGTTGCCACAAGACGGCACCAGCCTGCGACCACTCTTCGACGCGGAAATCGGATCGCGCAAGAAACCGCTGGCTTTCCGGCATCGCGATCGCGGTGTAATCATCGACAACCAGTTTAAGCTGCTGTCGATGGGCGGCAAATACGAACTGTACGATCTCAACGCCGATAAAACTGAAAGCGACAACCTCATCGACAAGAACCCCGACGTTGCACAACGATTGAAAAAAGCTTATCTCAGTTGGAATGAAACGGTGGACGCCAGTGTCGCTGGAAAAGACTATCCGACTGGGAAAGTCGATCCCAACCAACCCGCTCGACGATTCTGGCGAGATGACGAAGCCTACGCCCCCTATCTCAAAGAATTGCTCGGCAAGCCGACGGAATCGAAAAATCCAAAACCAAAAAAAACAAAAGCGGGTAACCAGAAAAACAATAAGAAAAAAAATAGCAAGAACAGTTCTAGTCGCTAACGACGAGCATGCGAACTGCGACGGCCTAATCGCTAGCCATAGAGAGATCGATGTCTGCCTTATTACTTTGGACTTTGCTATTCGCTCCTGTTCCCGAGCTCGGATCCGATCTGATCTGTTGCGGCGGAGACGAAGTTTTCATTCTGTCAAAAGACGAGCGATCACTTCGATACGACAAGCGGAAGTGGAGTTGGCGGGCGGCAGATTCACCGCGCATTCCGGAAGAATCTCAGAAATGGTTTCGATCGACCGACGATTGTAAGCCGCTTCCCGAGTCGATATTGATTACGTCCTCAAGTGGCGGAGTGGCGATTGTTCGTAGCAGCGACAAAGCGTGCTTGTTCCTAGCGAATGTCAAGAACGCGCACAGCGCATGTCTGTTACCAAACTACCGCATGGTCGTTGCATCAAGTTCTGGCGGCGACGAGTTAGTCGTTTTTCAGCTGGGCGATTTGCCCTCTAAGTCGACCGATATTTTGACGGAGGCGAAGCCAGTAGCAACATTGCCGTTGCCTGGCGCCCACGCGACAGTCTGGGATCAGAAAAGGGGTCGACTTTGGGCACTTGGAAACGACGACCTTCTGCTAGTCGAAGTTCGCGATGCTAATGGCGCATTAAAGCTAAAGATCGAAAAGCAATGGAAGCTGCCCTCGTCTGGTGGTCATGATTTGTCCGCAATGAAAGACTCGAGCAAACTCTACGTAACCAGCAACACGAATGTCTTCCAGTTTGATAAGACGAGTGGAAAGTTTGCTTTGGACGATGCTGTAGGAAGTGACAAGAAAGTCAAATCGATCACCCAGCATCCCAGGACCGGAGAAGTGATTTATCACCGCGGAACCAGCGAACACTGGTGGAGCGACACGATCCGTTTTGTTGGTGGCCGAGAGGACGTTCAGCTCACCGGCCAGCGGCTCTACAAAGTCCGCTGGGCCATTCAGCGTTAAACGATTCAGTGATAACTCTGTCGACTTGACGGGCTGAGATTCTCCCCGGTTTTTTCGTTTCTCAAAAACAAATGTGCTTTTCGTAAATTCGCGGCTTATTCGGTGTATCATATGTTTTGCCGCACGTGGCACGCCTTGTAGGCCCCTCTTTTTTGCTCCCCCGATCGACATCAGGGTTTTCAATTCAAGTGAAAATCGTTCCGAAATTCATCGACTTCGCCACCAAATCCATACGGTCGCAAGCATGGTTTTATACGCTTGCGATCTGCGCGCTGTTGTATTCGAATGCGACCCAGGGCGACGAACTCGCAAAGGAGCTGCCCGTCCGCCAGCCAGTGAAGCTGCCGGGCTTGGAGATCGATTTTCAAAAACGATGCGTTGATCTCGATGCCACTGTTTGTCTCGATCAAGGTTTCCTCGAATTGGTTGCCTGCTCGAAGGGAAGCAAGGAACACGAATCGATCGTCGCAATTGACGCCCGTCTGATGCACGTTCACACAGCGCTTTTGCTATTGGGTGCTAACAACGGCAACCCAGCGATGCGGAAGGCAGTGGAAGACGAGAAGAAGACTCGTTGGGTCCATGTTCCACCTCAAGGTGATTTGATCGACGTGTTTCTTGTCACGACGGTAAAAGATGGCAAGTCAATCGAACGTCCGATCAGCGATTTTATTAAGCGCGCCAATGATCGCGTTGACGAAGTCGATGGAGTTGTTATTGAAGCTCCCACCACAGCCGACCTGCGCGCTGCTAACGAACGCGCTGGCAAGAAGGAGGAGCGTTTACCTCGCTCCTTCGTTTTTGCCGGATCCCATCTTCGCAGCAACGGAAATGGTCCCCGACAATACATGGCTGATTCCAGTGGCCATGCTATTTCAATCGCCACTTTCGGCGACGAATTACTCTGCCTTCTCGGCATTCAAAGCCCGGAAAATGGGGCCCTAAGTTGGCAGATTGACTCGACGCACCTACCCAAGGTCGGCACAAAAGTCACGCTCCGGCTCCGTCCCCAACTTAACGATAAGAAACCAGAGTCAAAAGCGAAACCAGAGTCAAAGGTGAAGTCAGAATCCACGGCGGAATTAGAAACCAAAGCCAAAACTGAAACGCAGAAGAATTTCGAGCGAAAGTAAAACGGAACTCGACGATCTTACAGCTCCGCATCCAACCTACGTTGTTTGCGATATTCACTTGGAGTGACGCCTAGCTCCCGGCGAAAGACTTCGCACATTCGCATCGATCCGCCAAAGCCGACGTCGCGGGCAATATCCGCCAGGCGGCGATCGCTTTGAGCCAGCTCGCGTTTGGCTCGTTCGATTCGCACGCGGCGAATCTCTGCGGCGATGGGCCGGTTCAGTGCTTTGCGGAATCGAAGTTGAAGCGTTCTCGTTTCCGCCGATACCGCTCGAGAAACGTCGTCCTGCCCAATGCGACGGTGGCTGTTCGTAGAAATGAACTTCAGCGCAGCTGCCACTAACTCGTCTTGGACTGCGTAGAAGTCGGTCGATTCTCGGACGACGAGCCCCTGCGGCGAAACTAAAATCGGTTTGGTTGGTGGCTTGTTACCATCCATTAGGCTTTGTAGCAACTTGGCACTCGCATATCCGATCCGCTCGTAGCCACTCTCCATGCTGGTCAGCGATGGTCTCGGGTGCTCGCACAAAGTCTCCTGGTTCTGGCCAGCGATGATCGCGACGTCTTGTGGCACGCGCCAACCGCGATCGTGACACATTTGAACGACGATTCGCCCTAAGTCTTCGCCGCGAACAATCACGCCGATAGGTAGTTTCCAGCTATCCATCCATTGAGAGACCGCTTCTTTGGTTTTGATCCAGTGATCCAAACTACGCGAAATACTCTGTGGAACTTTTGCGAATACACACGAAAATCCTTCGGCTTCCACGAGGCGACGAAACTCGACCAGTTCCAGATTCTGTCCACGGTTGTTGAAGGCAACGATTGCGGCGAAATTGCGTAGCCCACGGGAAAGAAGATGCTCGGCCAAAAGGCGTCCGCACATTGTAAAGTCGGGATAGACTCCCGGCAGAACGTCCCACGCGGGTGAACTGATCCAAACATTTACTAAAGGCACGCGCAGTCGAGTCGCACGCTCGGCCAATTCACTGTTCGCACGGGCGATGATTCCGTCGTAGGGAATCGACTTTGTTCTCTTCGCAGGCAAAGTATGGTGAACGAACTCGTCAATGACAGAACGCCACCCCTGTTCCTCCGCATACTTTTGCGTTCCAGCAAAGATGTTCGCGTGGCGTTTGTATGGCCATTCGAGGTCCAGCATCAAAGCTACGCGGTAGGATTTTCCCATGAAGGCAATTCTTCTTAAAACCGTTACGTTTTTTCCTGAATTCAACGTTTCCTTCTATCATAATAGATCGGAGACTACAAACTGAACAGTGAGCATACAATTAGATCCGCTCATTTTGCGCAAATTAAGCGTATACACAAGTTTAGCGAGTAGATCGCCACCATCCCTCATGGTTCCCGCCAAAGCGATCTGCGACTCCAATTACACCTTCCATTACAATTGGGAATTATCCCATCGGCGTACCCTCCGAGCACACTTAGATCTCACGGTCTAATCTCCGAGTCTTTAAATTCGAGCAGTAGAAATTCGAGCAGTAGAAATTCGAGCAGTAGAAAGAAGTTGGCGCATGACACTCGCATTAAAACGTTTTTCAAAATTCGCCTTGAGCACTGTCCTACTCGCACTGAGTTGTTCTGTCGGGGCTGGGCAAGACAACGCGGCAACGGAACTCGTTTATCCCAGCAAGGCATTCGCCAAGCTGGACACGTTCGAAGCCGTGGCGGTGGAAGATGCGGATAAACTGTTTGTGAAGAAGGACTACAAAGGTGCGTACGCCGCGTACAAAGCCTATTCGTTTGAATTTGCTAAAGGCGATGCACTGCCATACGTATTACTGCGAATGGGGCGCTGCTTGCACATTCTCGGTAAACGCAATACGGCGATAAAAGCCTATCAAGACGTGGTCGATTACTTTCCCGACGAAGTGCCATACGCGGCCGCGGCTCTGTATTACATCGGCCAGTGTCATGCTGCGAACGGGAACGAAGCCAAGAGCCTCGCTACCTGGGCTCGGCTGGTGAAGGACAAAGAATACGTCGGCCAGCCGCGTTCCGGATCGGCATTGGCCAGCTTGGCAACCGCGATGGAAAAGCGCGGGAACTTCGAAGAGGCGACATCGTACCGTTGGCGTACCGCAGTCGCATTTCGTGAGAGCAACGTAAGCGCTGCGGCTGCTGCGAGAAATAGTGTCGTTTATCACTACGTAGTGCGCACGCCGAATCAAGAAAAACTGTTGGAGTTCTGCAACGAGGTCGGTGGATTCGGTTGGCGCGGGACGATCGCAAAACCGGAGGAGAGCCCAACATATTGGTCGCTCGTATTGCAGACCGTTCTGAATGCTCGCGTCGAAGCCGAAGTAAAGGAGACTAGCTGTCGCTATTGGGACGGACAGATGGGCGATCGATTCGCCGAACATGATGCTCTACGAGTCACGTGGTTTCTAGTCCGATTAGCACACGAGAAAGACTCGGATACATGGACAGAGCGGATGGAGACTCAGTTCAAGCTCAAGTCTGTTGCGGTCGACCGAGTCAAGCAGTGGCTCACGTGGTACGCCCGCGACCGCAAAGCGCGGGCAGATTTCTACGCAAAGTATGGCCAGCCGCTCGTTGGCAGTTTGATGACCACTGACAAAATTTCGCTAATGGGACATCTGCGACATCCACACGGAATGCACGACGAAGCGCAGGCTGTATTACAAACGGTCCGCACCGATGGACTCGACGACGCAGCGTTGAAATCCCTGGCCAGCTTCGCTGCCATTTACCAGGGCGAAGACGCGTTCCTGCGATACATTGCCAAAATAAAAGACTCACTCTTCGCAAATCGAGCGAGGTTCGACTTCTACTACCGCCTCTCACCCCGCAACGGTGAAATGCAAAAGAAGGCGCTAGCCGAGCTTCCCACGCTGAGAAAGTCACCAGAACACGCTCAGCAAATAGTCTGGCCCAACGCGACACTGTTGCAGTGGCAAGGACAATACGAGGAGGCCATCAAGCTCTATCAATTGGCTAACCAACAGCCGAAATCGACGTGGGCCGTAATTGACTGCCGAGTTGCCCTCAAGCAAATCGATCAGGCGATCAAGCTGACCCGAGAATTGGAAGCACTTGGTGGCAGCGTCGCAGCGACGGCATGCCTAAAGGCCGCCGACATTTACAGGTCGAGCGGCGACAAGAAAAAAGAAGTCCAACAAT
>Ga0115002_10007287_pt1 | contig 12485 bp, 12 predicted proteins | sample ArcticOcean_MG_C_8_FD_89576 | JGI IMG/M metagenome (GOLD analysis project Ga0115002, IMG submission 89576) | Marine microbial communities from western Arctic Ocean - ArcticOcean_MG_CB11_86 | ecosystem: Environmental > Aquatic > Marine > Oceanic | place: Arctic Ocean: Canada Basin | collected...
AGATTGAAGCGGCGCTGGCGGCAGACACTCAGCACGGGATCAAGGCGGTGTGCGTTGTGCACAACGAGACCTCGACTGGGGTAACAAGCGATATCGCGGCAGTACGCCGGGCGATAAATGCCGCGCGGCATCCGGCGCTACTGCTCGTTGATACGATTTCGTCGCTGGGTTCGATTGACTACCGCCACGATGAGTGGGGCGTCGACGTGACCGTGGGCGCCTCCCAAAAGGGCTTGATGCTGCCGCCCGGCCTGAGCTTCAACGCAGTGAGCGAGAAGGCACTCGCGGCGCGAGGGGACGCAGGGCTGCCGGTCAGCTACTGGGATTGGCAGCCGATCCTGGCGGCAAACGAGAAGGGCTTCTTTCCGTATACTCCAGCCACCAACCTGCTCTTCGGGCTGCGCGAGGCCCTGGTGATGCTCGAGGCCGAGGGGCTCGAGAACGTGTTTGCACGCCATACGCGGCACGCCGAGGCGACCAGGCGCGCCGTGCGGGCGTGGGGATTCGAGGTGCTGTGCGCGAATCCAGCCGAGTACAGCTCGGCGCTGACAGCGGTCATGATGCCGACGGGGCACGACGCCTCCACATTGCTTGAGGCGGCGCTTGGGCACTTTGACCTGTCGCTCGGTGTCGGCCTGGGCCAACTTGCGGGCAAAGTGTTTCGCATTGGGCACCTCGGCGATTTCAACGATCTGACTCTGGTTGGGACGTTGGGCGGCGTGGAGATGGGGTTGGCGGTGACTGGTATTCCGCATCAGGTCGGTGGGGTAGACGCGGCCATGGGGTATCTCGCCGAATGCGCGCGCTCGGTCGGCTAGCACGGATTTCATGAGCGGGCAGTTCCCGCGTGGCGTGTAAGCGACATCAGTGCGACCGGTCCACGAGACACAACAGATCACGGAATATAGAGGAAAAAGCAGCGACATTGTCGTTGCCTAGATCGTGTTGGGTGAGAGTATCGTCCTACTGAACGAAAGGGATGCCACGATTTTCAACTTGACAAATACGTGTCTGACCCCTCACAGTCCTAGCTTACGACGCGGCTGAGCATAGGCACGAACGCACTCGGCACGTTTACGGCCTATTTCGGCCAATCAGACTCAAAGGAACTACGCTATGTCATCTACTACCGGAACTATCAAACGCATCACGGACCGTGGATTCGGCTTTATCGCCGCGCCGGACGGTGTCGAATATTTCTTCCACCAGTCGGCTTGCACAACCACGCCGTTCGATTCATTGCGCGAAGGCGACAGCGTGACGTTCACGCTCGGTCAGGGTCCCAAGGGTCCCCGCGCCGAGAACGTCGCACCCGCCTAGAACGACCCGATAATCGAACCTCGGTGGCCATGAGGCCACCGGGGTTCGCCCCTTCAACACTCGCTTCCTTTGCATCGTTTCGCACGCCTTGAGATCGGCCTGAGCGACCAGTTCTTCCGCTCTGGCCGGCCGATGCTATTCCAGACGACACTCTTTTCCATCGACGAGATTCGCCCTCGGTACTGGGCTGACATCGGACGCCTCCGACCGGAGCAGAGGTTGGTTGGCAGCACGACCGGACCGTGCTAAGTTTGGGGACGAGAGGTGTCGATAATGCGTAAACGAGTCCGATTCCTCGTCGCCGTCAGTGCCTGCCTGCTCCTGACGGCCGCCTGCGGAGCCATTCCGAAGACGATCTACACGGAAGAGGAAGCCCTGGCCGAGTTGGAGGCTCGGGTCTCCGCCGAGATGCGGGACCAGATCGTGGTTCCATACGAGATTGACGAAGAGATTCAACAGCTCGCCGAGGATGTTACGAACGGCCTCACCAGCGATCGTGAAAAGGTTCGGGTGATCGTCGAGGCCATTATCGGGCTCACCCAGTTTTCGATCTCATACGATTCGCTCTCCAATAAGACGGCCACGGAAGTCTTCAGGGAAGGCAGGGGCAATTGCCTCGCCTACAGCAACCTGTTTGTCGGCATGGCGCGGCACGTTGGCCTGGAGGCGGTGTACATCGACGTCGAGAGCATTGAGCGGCAGACGAAAGAAGCTGAAATCATCGTCAACAATGGCCACGTCACCGCGGGAATCGACCAGGGGTCGGACGTGATGGTGATCGATTTCACCAAGACTCCTGAGCGGGAATACCTTGGGTTCAGGGTCATCGACGACCTTGAGGCGATCGCCAACTACTACAACAATCAGGGGTTCCTGTACGGCTTCTTCACCGAGACCGGAGGGCTTGATTTCGATCCACTTGAGAAAGAGATGGAGATGTATCGGCTCTCGCTGGAGGTCCTGCCGACGTTTCAGCGCGCCCGGAACAATCTTGGCGTGGGCCTGAGGCGTCGCGGGCAGGTGGACCAGGCGATCGAGCAGTACAAGGTTGCGATTGCGGAGGATCCCAGCTTCGCTGACGCGCACGCGAACCTGGCCGCTGCGTACTACTCGCAGGGGCGGATTGAGGACGCCCTTGGAGAGCTCAGGATCGCGGCAGACGAATCCGGGTCAAACGGCTACTTTCATCACAGTTTGGGCGTGGTGCTGTACCAGCTCGCGCGGTACGACGACGCGGTCCGGGCGTTCAGGAGAGGGCTGTCCAAGGAGCCGAGCATGGCGGCGGCCCGGTACTATCTCGGCGAGAGCTACCTGAAGCTTGGAGACGCTGGAAAAGCCATGGAGGAATACGTGGCCGCGCTCACGATCGATCCGAACCACGCGTTCGCACAGGCCAAGGTGGATCTGCTGACGAGCCAGGGCATTAGTCCCAACTAGCCCAAGTTCCCGCGAGGGTCACCCGCTCGGGTCGATTCGGCGATTGTCGTTGTCAGTGTCGGCGCGCTACGGCTCGTCCGGAAGTCTGAAGTCCACGCTGATCGCCACCACGACGTCGACCGGTGTCCCGGCGCGCGTGGCAGGATCAAACCTCCAGGTCCTGACCGATCGCGCGGCGTTCTGATCAAGACTCTCTTCCAGGCTTGTCGACACGCTCACCGGTCCGACCGATCCATCCTTCCTCACGATGGCCATGAGCACGACCGTTCCTTCGATCTCTTGTGCCAGCGACTCCTCCGTGTACGGCGGGTCGGTCCACTGAATAATCAGGGGGGGGGCCGTTTCGTCTTCCACGGTTAGCGCCAGTGCCGGAGACTGCGTGGCGGCATTCGCGCGAGCCGCGCCATGGAGCAATTCGATGACCTCGGCGTGGCCGCCGTCGATCGCCAGGTAGAGGGGTGTTCGGCCGTTTGCGTCGCGTGCCGCAAAGTCGACGCCGGCTTCCAGGAGGCGCTGCGCCACCCGGGTTCGCCCACGCTGCGCCGCCAGATGGAGCGGTGTGACCTGCGCTGCGTTCTTCAGATGAGGACTACCGCCGGCGTCGAGCAAGAGCCCTACGACGCCATCGTGCCCGGCATCGGCAGCGTACATTAGCGCCGTCCAACCGAGTTCATCGGTGGTGTCGACGGCGATCTGCCTAGGGCTTGAGAGCAGCGTACGGACGGCCCCAACGTCTCCGGCCACGGCCGCGTCCCGCAGACGCTGGGACTCGTCCTGCGCGGCAGGTATCGCCACCGCGGACCACGCGAGGCAGAGGACCGTCAGGCCTGTCAGTAGCGGCGAGCCAAAGTGAGGCGCGGCACGTCTGCCATTCATGGAGGCTATTCCGACTGATCCTGTTCGCGGTGGTAGCCGAGGCGCGTTCTCACAATCAGACCCCGGCGGCTTGTCATGCTGACGTCGATGTTGCGCCACCCATCCACGTTGTCAATGTTCGGAGGGAAGTACGCCATGCGGTACTGATGATGCAGTTCCTCGGCGATGTCGTCGAACGCCTCACGCATGTCCTTCTCGTCCTCGGGAAAGAACGCGCGCCCACCGGTAAAGTCAGCCACCTGCGTGAGCAGTTCTTCGTTGGTGTCGATGCCATCCGTCGCGGTCCAGCCGCGGAGCCCAATGGCGTAGACCGACACGCGCGATCGCCGCGCGGCTTCGAGCGCATCCTCCATCGTCGCCTCGCTACCTTCATCATCGCCGTCGGTGAAGACCACGAGGGCCTTGCGATTCTGCACCGGGGCCAGTTCACGGAATGAGGCGATGAGTGCGTCGTACAGGTGCGTGCTTCGCTCGGGCCGCATCTGGTTGATCATCGCCACATGCTGTTTCATGTTGTTCGTAAAAGCTGGACCGAACACGACGCGGTCATGAAAGAAGCCGATGCGAGCCGCGTCCCCGCGGGGCAACCTATCGATGAATCGGTTCGCGGCGCTCTGCACGTCCTTCAGGTTTGTGCGCACGCTCGCTGAGCTGTCGAGGAGTACCAGCGTGGTAGCGGGGGTGCCCTCCGACGTAAAGAATGTCACCTCTTGGAGCGTGCCATTTTCCAGAATCCGAAAATCGTCCTGCGTCAGTCCGCGCACGAAGCGACCTCGGGCATCGGTCACGACGACGTCCAGTGCAACGGCGCTGACACCCAGCGAAAAGCTGGCGGAGCCCCGCTGACCAGCGCCTGCGCGGTGTGGCATCGTGGCCAGCAGTGTCAGAACAACGAGCAGGACGGTGAGTACGCGCGGCATCTTCGCTGTGCTCCTCCCCCAAGAATGCCGCCGATGGTGGCGGGGTCGGCTGGTCACGACCCCGCGAGGGTCATGCTATCGCCATGATACTACCGTCCGGATCGGTCGACCCAGGGCAGCGACCTTGCGCGAGCTTACGCGGTGGCGAAGCGATGCTGCGACCCCTCGCGGGCCTTGCGCGCCTCTTCTTCGCGGTTGCGCGGTAGTGCCACGATGGTGATCGAGTGCACCAGACGGTGCGCCGCGGCCGTCACCTCGTCAACCGCGCGGTCGAACGGATCCCGGTTCGCCCGTGACGGGCGAGTCATTCGGCTCAGCTTGCGGACGAACTGGAGTGCCGAGGCACGGATCTCCGCGTCGGTTGCTGGCGGTTCGAGATTGGTTAGGGTCTTGATGTTTCGACACATGCCTCCATTCTCTCACCTTCGGATGGCGCTCGTTCTGGCAGGGCTCGCTCGGCGCACATGTGCGGACGGGGTCCAGCGTGGGGCCGTAGGCGACCGGGTGCGGGGTCGCGTAGAATTGGCGTGCGACGATCGATGGCGAGGAAATAGACGATGAACGAAACGCTGGCAAAAGAGACACTCGGTTTTCAAGCCGAAGTTCAGCAACTGCTGAGTCTGATGATTCACTCCTTGTACGGTCACAAGGAGATCTTTTTGCGCGAGTTGGTGTCGAATGGGTCGGATGCCTGCGACAAGCTGCGCTTTGATGCGATCGCGGCACCGGGGTTGCTCGACAGCGATGCCCCGATGACGATTCGCGTCAGCTACGAGGAGGCCGCTCGCACCGTGACCGTGTCCGACAACGGTGTCGGCATGTCGCGCCAGGAGGTGATCGACAACATCGGCACCATCGCCAAGTCTGGCACGCGCGAATTCTTCAAGAACCTTGGTACAGACGCCGCCAAAGATGCACAGCTCATCGGACAGTTCGGGGTTGGCTTCTATGCCTCGTTCATCGTGGCCGACAAGGTGACACTGGTGACGCGCCGGGCTGGCCTGGCGGTCGAGGAAGGTGTGCGCTGGGAGAGCGCCGGTCAGGGCGACTACAGCATCGAGACGACCGACAAGACGTCACGCGGCACCGACGTCATCTTGCACCTGAGGCTGGGGGAGGAGGATCTCCTGTCCGGGTCGAAGCTTCGTCAGATTCTTCGAAAGTACTCGGACCACATCACGGTGCCCATCCTGATGCGGACGTCGAAGTGGGACGAGACCACGAAGACTGACGTGCTCACCGATGAGGACGAGCAGATCAATCAGGCCTCCGCGTTGTGGGCACGGTCCAAGTCGGAGATTACCGAAGAGCAGTACCACGAGTTCTACAAGTACGTGGCGCATGACGTCGAGCCGCCGCTGGCCTATACCCACGCGAAGGTGGAGGGCCGGCAGGAGTACACGCAGCTGCTCTTTATTCCACAGCGCGCCCCGTATGACCTATGGGATCGTGATCACCGACACGGTATCAAACTGTACGTACGGCGCGTGTTCATCATGGACGACGCCGAGCAGTTGATGCCGGCGTATTTGCGTTTCGTTCGAGGCGTCATCGATTCCAGCGACTTACCGCTCAACGTGTCACGCGAAATTCTGCAGGAATCTCGCGACGTGGAGACCATTCGCGCCGCGTCGACCAAGCGCGTGCTGAGTCTTCTGGACGATCTGGCTGAACACCATCCGGATAAGTACGCGACCTTTTGGAAGGAATTTGGCCGGGCCTTTAAGGAAGGCGTGGCGCAGCCGGGTGAGAATCACGAGCGCATAGCGAAATTGGTGCGGTTTGCTTCGACCCAGGCGGATTCCGAGGAGCAGACTGTCTCGTTGTCCACGTATGTTGGCCGGATGAAAGAGGGGCAAAGCGCCATCTACTACATCACCGCTGATGGCTATCCGGCGGCGAAGAACAGTCCGCATCTTGAGATCTTTCGCAAGACCGGTGTCGAGGTGCTGCTGATGTACGACCGGATCGATGAATGGGTGGTTTCGACCCTCACCGAGTTCGACGGGAAACTGCTGCAGTCTGTGTCTCGCGGCGATTTGGATCTCGGGAAGCTGGGTGCGACCGAAGAGCAGGGCACGGCTGCTGCGTCGGATGCTGAGCACAAGGATCTGCTGACACGTATTAGGGGCGCGCTGACAGACCGCGCCGGCGACGTGCGTGTCACGCACCGGCTGACGGATTCTCCCGCGTGCTTGATCAGCGAGGCGCACGGGATGAGCACGAACCTGGAGCGCCTACTCAAAGCCTCAGGGCAGTAGGTGCCCGCCACGAAGCCGATCCTTGAGATCAACCCGAATCATCCGATCGTTGAGCGACTGAGGAGCGAGGCTGACGCCACCCGATTCTCCGATTGGAGTCAGATTCTGTTCGATCAGGCGACGCTCGCGGAGGGTGGTCAACTCGACGATCCGGCGACCTTTGTGAAGCGATTGAATGAGCTGATGCTGGCACTCAGCGGCGGTCCGGCGTCCAGAATTTGGACGCCCGGCGCGTAGCGCGATTGGACATGCCGGCAAGAAGAGTTCGTTGTTGGATGACATCCACACGCCTGGAAGAGGCGTGACCGGTCCACTGTCCCGACCCGCTTCGTCTCCTGCGGCGCGCATCGCCAGCGTTCTTGCGCTGCTTTTTGTCTTCCTACTTGGCATCAAAGGCCTTGGCGAGGGCTTCGAACTCCTCGGCAGCGAACTGCTCGACGCCTTTTTCCAAGCGACCGAGAATCCGTTCGTCGGACTGATGATCGGTCTGCTCGCTACAACGTTGATGCAGAGTTCGTCGGTCACGACGTCGATGGTCGTTGCGTTGGTGGCCGCACCAGAGAATCCGCTCCCGTTGGCCAACGCGGTGCCCATGATCATGGGGGCGAATATTGGGACAACGGTGACGGCCACGGTCGTGTCGTTGGCGCATATGGGCCGGGTCGACGAGTTCAGGCGGGCGTTCCCAGTGGCGATTTGCCACGACCTCTTCAACTATCTTGCCGTGCTCGTGCTGCTTCCGCTGGAATTGATGACCGGCTATCTGCAGAGTGCCGCCATCACCATCGGCTCGATGGTTGAAGGCGCCGGGGGGGTGACCTACCAGAGTCCGATTCGGGCAGCCCTGAATGCGGGCTTCGAACCGATCGAGACTGTGGCTACATCCCTCTTTCAGGTTCAGCTAGGCCAGGCGGCGTTCCTGCTTGTACTCAGTGGACTCCTCATTTTCGCGGCACTCTACTTGCTTGTGCAAACGATGCGCACCGCGGCGCACGGTCGTGTGGAGGTCATGGTCACCAACGTGCTCGGATCGAGCGCGGTGTTGGCGATGCTCATTGGTGCGATTGTGACGGTCATGGTCCAGTCAAGTTCGATCACCACGTCGTTGATGGTCCCGCTGGCCGCCGCCGGTGTGCTGCGCTTGGAGCAGGCGTTCCCAGTGACGCTCGGCGCAAACATCGGCACGACGGTGACAGCATTTCTCGCAGCGCTTGCGGTCTCTGGGCCGAACGCCACGGCCGGTCTTGAGATCGCGCTCGTGCACCTGTTGTTCAACCTTTCCGGGATTCTGCTTGTCTATCCGGTGGCTGGCGTCAGGCGGCTTCCGCTGCGAGCGGCCGAGGTGTTGACCGGTCTGGCGTTGCGATCCAGGCGCATGGTCGTCGTGTGGGTCGTGGTGTTGTTTTACGGCGTTCCGACAATCGTGCTGGTTGTCGGCCGCTGGTTACATTAAGCGAGAGGCGTCCATGTTCAAAGAACTCTTGAGTGTGTTTCGGAGCAGCGACCCGTTGCGGGCCATGGAGAAGAACTTCTCGGAGATGTTGATCATTGGCTACCAGATGGTCATGTCGGCTGGAGAGATGTTCTTCACCGGGAGTGCGACCGCCGAGGAGCGCACGGAGCTCTATCGTCGCGACGTGCGAGTCAACAAGCTCCAGCGGCACATCCGCAAACAGGTGGTCGCGCATTTGTCTGTGCCCGGCAATCGGCCAGATGTGCCGTATTCGTTGCTGCTGGTTAGTCTCGTGAAGGACGTCGAGCGGATCGGCGACTACGCGAAGAATCTGGCGGAACTCGGCGACATTCGATCAGGTGCGCTCGTCGAGGACGAATTCACACTCGAATTGCAGCAGATTCGCCGGGAGGCGGAGGCGTCGTTTAAGGAGCTATCGGTGGTGCTTGGCAGCTCTGACCGCGAGTGGGCCGTCGAGTTGATTCGGCAGGGTCGCGACGCGGCTCACCGGTGCGACGCCCTGATTGCCCGCATCGCCAGCAGCGACCACGACGCACGCACAGCCACGACGCTGGTCCTTGGCACGCGGTATTACAAACGGATCGGCGGGCACGTGTTGAACGTGTTGTCGAGCATTGTCATGCCGATTCACAAGATCGACTACTACGACGAGGACGAAATGCCCGGGGCCGCAGACGAAGGCTGACGCGCAGCTGCCTGGGACGCTCGGCCCCACACTCAGGGCATCCCGCGGCGCAAGACCGACGCGTCTAGGCAGCTTCCGGCCGCGGTGTCGAGCCAGCGAGGAGCGCCAGGATCTCATCCCCGTAGGTGTGTCGGCGCCAGGGACCGAAGTCCTGGATTGTCGCCAATTCGTCACGCGTCGTTGGCGCCCGTCGGGCCAGGTCCTGGAGCGTCGTGCGTGGCACGATGACGTCTGATTCCACGCCGCGCGCGCGCGCCCTCTCCTTGCGCCACGTGTGCAGCCGATCGTATCGATCGCGCACCTCGTCGGGCTCGCGCGCCTCTCGAGGGGGGTGCTGCGCCGGAGCGTCGAGACCCTCCCGAATCGCATGCAGCAACGCCTGCCCGTGGCGACGCACCTGCTCCGGCGCCAAGCCGGTCACGCCGTGCAGGTCTTCCACGCGGCCTGGCGTGCGGCGTACCAGTTCCATCAAGATGGCCTCCGCCATCACTTTGAACGGAGGGCGGTCGAGCCGCTCGGCCTCACGCTCGCGGTAGGCGAAGAGTGCGCCAAGCACAGCGGCCTGCTGCGGGGAGAGGTCGCGTGCCCCCTTTACGCGCCAGAAGGTCGGTGCTGAAGGGGCCGCGCCATTGTGCTCGCCCCGCCCTCGCGCCAGGCGCTCGAATTCTTCTTGGGCCTCTGGCCAGCGCCCGGCGGCCATAAGCTCGTCGAACTGTTTGTCACGCAAGGCCGCGTGATAGTGGGTGTCGAGGCGCGCATACTCCAACTGCTCCGGCGTCAAGGGGCGGCGCTTCCAGTCAGCGCGCTGATACTTCTTGTTCATCGTCACGCCGAAGTGGGTGCTGAGAATCGGAGCGAGGCCGACCTGCGCCCAGCCCAGCGTGCGCGCCGCAGTCATGGTGTCGAAGACGTTTGCGAACGCGAACTGATAGTCGCGCCTCAGGCAGACAAGGTCGTTCTCGGCCGCGTGCAGAATCTTTTGCTGGCTGGCGTTGGCGAAGACAGGTGCGAGCCCCCGCAGATTCGGCAGCGCGATCGGGTCGACGATGTAGTCAGCCGTAGTGGTTGAGATCTGGATCAGGCAGACACGCTCTCGATACGCGTGCAAACTGTTGGATTCGGTATCGACGGAGACAACAGGAGAGTGCGCAAGTGTCTGCGCCAGCTGATCGAGGCTGTGCTCGTCAGCGACGTAGATGATCGGCGACAGGGTCATTCTTGTGAGACGGCCATCCCTTCGTGACTGGCGGGGGCGCCGTCGTTGTCGGCGGGTTGCTCGAGCATTCGGTGGACAAGCTCCTTCTTGCGTGCTCGAAACTCCTCGTCGGTCAGGAAACCCTGGGTCGACAGGTCCGCAAGGGTACTGAGTTGGGAGATCAGGTCGCGCTTGGGCGCCTGTTTCAAAGCCTGTGATGCCAGCGAGAGTCGCTTGGCCCGAAATTCGTCGGCGGTCAGCTGGCCGCGCGTGGACTGGTCGGTGAGCGCAGCGAGTTGCGATGCAAAGTCCATGTCTTGAGGGCCGCCTCGAGTACCGTCGGTCGGCGTTCCGGAGGCGACCGCAAGCAGGTGCTCGCGGCGCTTGATGAGGTAGATCGGGAAGGCCGCAATCCAGCAGAGCAGGCACGCCAGGAACCACCCGGTGGGCCCCATGTTGAAGAATCCCGGGGCACTGCCCTTCTTGATGCCGATGTTTCTGGAATCAATGAGCACCCAGACGCTTGATCCGAACACGATGGAAAACGGCAGCAGGTCAATCACTGGACGCACTCGGACAAGGGTTCACTCCGTGCCTCGGCGAAGGTTCTCGACCTTGGCGTCCCGTGCTGACGCCAGACGCTCGCGCTCGCCGCGGAATTGATTCGAGATCACCTCAAGCTCGGCCGGATCGGTCCCTAACAGACGGTTCGTCGCGGACTGTTGCAGAATCTCCTGCTCGGCGATCTTCGAATCGTAGAGGCTGCGCACCTCGGCGATGGCAGCCTTTTGCTCGGCGGTCACGGGTCGGGTGGAGACGCCTTCCTCCGTGTCTTTCTTGCGAAGGCGTTCCATGGCCAGTTCGACCGAAGACTTGGGAGCGGCATGCTCGGACACCCGTTCAGCTTACCCCTCCTTGGGGCGCAGCGTAAGTGTCCACCCGGGGTACTGCCCGCTATCGATGCACGGTGGCCATACCTGCGGCCAAATATCGCGCGCCCTGCGGCCTCGAACGGCACACTCACTCCAATGCGAGTCAGCGACGAATTTCTCGGGTTTGTAATTGAACAGCTGGTCGACGTCGACTCGGTGCTGGCGCGGCCGATGTTCGGCGGCGTGGGTCTCTACGCCGGCGGTGTCTTCTTTGGGATCCTCGCGGCCAACACGCTCTACCTGAAGGTGGACGAGACCAATCGTGACGCGTACGAAGCCGAGGGCATGTCGGCGTTCAAGCCGTACGCCGACAAGCTGATGACGATGTCCTACTATCAGGCCCCAGCGCGGGTACTCGAGGACGCCGACGAACTCACCGGTTGGGTTCGTGCGTCGATTCGTGTGGCCGCACGCACCCCACCCCGTAAGGCACGTCGATAGTCGGGACGTCGCGCTACGGCGTGCCGCCGCCTGATGTACTGATCGCTTTGATGACCTCTCGCGCCAATGCCCAGCGATCGAAGCCCTGGCGACCGTAGTCCAGGCCACGGCGAACGATGACCAGGTCGTGCGAGGGCACGACGATGCTGAACTGTCCACGGTTACCGGAGGCGGCGTAGGCATCCTTCGGCACGTCGTGCCTGTCCTCCGGCACGAGCCACCACTGCGCCCCATACTGGCCACCTCGCCCGACGGTGGCAGGCGCGGGTGTCCGCACAAAATCGATCCAATCCTGGGAAACCAGTCGCTCACCCTGCCAGATCCCGTTCTGTAGATAGAGCGTGCCGAATCTGGCCAGATCACGCGCGTTCGTGTAGACCTGGCTACTCAGGATGAAATCGCCGAAGCGATCGGTGCTGACCAGTGTGTTCCGCATCCCGATCTTGTCGAAGAGGGCGCGTCGCGGGAACTCGCGATAGGTCTGTTCGTCGCCCAACACGTCCTTCATCTTGCGCACCGCCAGCAGCGTGTCGTAGTTCTCGTAGTCCCAGTTGGTGCCTGGCTCCCGGATGAGCGCCTGCCGAAGGGCGCCGGTCACCGAGCTCGAACCCGCCCAGTACGATAGCCCGGACCCGGTGGCGTACTCGAGCCCCTCGTTGTCGATCGTATCGAGTCCGCTGGACATGTTCAGCAGATGGCGAAGGGTGATGGCGTTGCGCGGGTCAGTTTCCGGAGAAAAGGCTCGCGGTAGCCATTCAAACCCCAGTGGCTCATCGAGCTGCATCTCCCCCTGGTCGACAAGCATGCCGATGAGCGTCCCAGCGATGCTCTTGGTTGCAGACCAGGTACGGGTCCGGGTGGTCATGTCGATCCCCGGCGCGTACCGTTCGTGGATGATCTGTCCTTTGTGAACGACCAGAAGACTCAGCGTGACCTGCTCTGGC
>Ga0115002_10007288_pt1 | contig 12484 bp, 15 predicted proteins | sample ArcticOcean_MG_C_8_FD_89576 | JGI IMG/M metagenome (GOLD analysis project Ga0115002, IMG submission 89576) | Marine microbial communities from western Arctic Ocean - ArcticOcean_MG_CB11_86 | ecosystem: Environmental > Aquatic > Marine > Oceanic | place: Arctic Ocean: Canada Basin | collected...
AGTCATCGGACCCCACTGGGTCGCCGTCCTGCACGTCGTCCATTTCGTCGCCACTAATCATCGCTACTATCTCCTTAACCGATTAATCGTCCGATTACCTTGGCTGTGTAATCAACCATGGGAATGATGCGGGCATAGTTCAACCGGGTCGGGCCGATGATGCCGATGGCGCCGACAATGTCCGCGTGGGAATTGGTGTACGGCGCAACCACCATGGACGACCCGGTCATTTCGAAAAGCTGGTTTTCCGTGCCGATATAGATGCGCACGCCCTCGGCTCCTTCGGCCATATCCAGCATGCGCAAAATGTCCTGTTCGGCGTCCAGGGCGTCGAACAGCTTGCGAATGCGTTCTAAATCCTCCACCGCCGTCACGTCGGTCAGCAGCTTGCCCTGGCCGCGCACGATCAATGCGCTGGGGCCCTGGCCCCCGGCCCAGGTGGCCAGACCGGCCGCCACCACCCGGGCGGTCAGGTCATCCAGTTCCGCTGTGTGGTGGGCGATTTCGCTGGTGATTTCGTCCCGGGCTTCGGCAAAGGTTCTGCCGCTCAGACGGGAACCCAAATAATTCGACGCCTCGATCAGTCCGGATTGGGGCATATCGGGGGGCACGTCGGCGATGCGATTTTCCACGATGCCGTCTTCGGTGACCAAAATCACCAATGCCCGGCCCGGAGCCAATCCCACCATTTCGATATGCTTGACCCGGGAATCCATTTTCGGCGCCACCACGATGCCCGCGCACCCGGCCAGCCCCGATAACATGGCCGACGCTTCCTTCAACGAATCCGCCAGGCTGCGCCCCGCCGCCGCACAGCGGGCTTCGATGGTTGCCTGTTCTTCTTCGGTCAGATCGCCAATTTCAAGTAGGCCATCAACGAAAAACCGCAATCCTACTTCGGTGGGGATGCGCCCAGCCGAGGTGTGCGGGGCATACAACAGCCCGGCCCCTTCCAGATCGGCCATGACGTTGCGCACCGATGCCGGTGATAGCTTTTGCCCCAAACGATTTGCCAAGGTGGCGGAGCCAATGGGCTCGCCGGTTTCCACATAGGAATCGACAATGAGGCGGAAAATTTCCCGGGATCGCTCGCTCAGCTCATGAATCATTGTTGGGCATCTGTGGCAGAGCGGGAACGATGCGCCCCCGCCAATATTCAAAGGACGCCAATCAAATGTATGGACCCGGCTCATTGACGTCAACGCGGGCAGGGGCAGGGTGAAGGCAATAAATCTGGTTCCCTCCAGGAGAATAGGGCTTTAGAACCCATTGGCCGTTCTAAGGGGAGAAATTCATGCGACCATCGGGCCGATCACCAAATCAATTGCGGGAAATCAAACTAGAGCTGGGCTTTTCCAAGTATGCCGAGGGATCGTGCATGGCGCGGTTCGGCGACACCCACGTGTTGTGTACCGCCAGTGTCGAAGGCCGGGTGCCGCCGTGGCTGCGCAATTCTGGCAAGGGATGGGTCACCGCCGAATACGGCATGTTGCCCAGGGCCACCAACGAGCGCATGAACCGTGAAGCCGCCCGGGGCAAACAATCGGGACGCACCCAGGAAATCCAGCGGCTGATTGGCAGGTCCTTGCGCGCCGTCACCGATATGGAAGCCCTGGGCGAACGCTCGATCAAGATCGATTGCGATGTCATCCAGGCCGACGGCGGCACCCGCACCGCCGCCATCACCGGCGGCTATGTAGCTCTGCATATGGCCTTCGCCGGCATGGTGGCGGACAAAAGCTTGGCCGCCAGCCCGCTGATTGGGCACGTGGCCGCCATTTCATGTGGAATCGTCGATGGGGCGACGGTGTTGGATCTGGATTACGTGGAAGATTCCGGTGCCGATGTGGACGCAAATTTCGTCATGACCGACGACGGCGCAGTGATCGAAATTCAAGCCACCGCCGAAGCCGATCCCTTTAGCCGCGATAAACTGAACGAAATGTTGGATTTGGCCAACGAGGGTATTGCCGAATTGGTCAGGGTTCAGCGCGCTGCATTGGGCATCGCGGATTAATTCGTGACCGCCCACCGGACCTTCACCGGGACCAAACTGGTGATGGCCACCCATAACCCGGGCAAAGTGCGGGAATTGGGGGAACTGTTGGCGCCGCTGGGAATCAAGGCAATTTCGGCGGGGGACTTGGGTTTGCCCGAACCGGTGGAAGACGGCGACACTTTCGCAGCAAATTCCCGGATCAAGGCAGTGGCGGTTGTGGCGGCCAGCGGCTTGCCAGCGTTGGCCGACGATTCTGGCATGGTGGTCCACGCACTGGACGGCGCACCGGGGATTTTTTCGGCCCGGTGGGCCGACGCGTCGGGCGGATTCCACACGGCTATGGAACGGGTGGATCGGGAATTGAATGCATTGGGCACGGCGGATCGCACCGGGCATTTTGTCGCCGCCCTGGCCCTGGCCTGGCCCGACGGTCACGTGGAAATTTTCGAAGGTCGGGTGGACGGCACCCTGGTGTGGCCGACGCGAGGCGATAACGGATTTGGCTATGACCCCATGTTCGTGGCAGACGGCTACGACCTAACCTTTGGCGAAATGGATCCCGCAAAAAAGCACGCCATCAGCCACCGGGCCGACGCGTTCGCCAAATTGCTGGCGGGGTGTTTCAGTGCCAGTGACTGATTTCGGCGTCTATGTGCATTGGCCGTTTTGCTTGGCAAAATGCCCCTACTGCGATTTCAACAGCCATGTACGGGATTCCATCGACCAAGATTGCTGGCACCAAGCATACCTGACAGAAATTCGCAGCACTGCCAGCCGAGCAGAGCATTTGGGCGATGCATCAAGTGTGTTTTTCGGCGGTGGCACCCCATCGTTGATGGACCCTGACTTGGTGGCCGGGATTTTGGACGCTCTCACGGAGGTCATTGGCATCGCACCCGATCCCGAAATCACCATGGAGGCCAATCCGACCTCGGCGGAAGCCGCAAATTTCCAAGCCTATCGGGCTGCTGGGGTGAATCGCCTATCCCTGGGTATCCAGGCACTGGACGATGCGGCGCTGAAATTTTTGGGCAGGGAGCATTCTGTGGCGTCGGCCCTGGATGCTTTGGACATCGCCCAAAATACCTTTAATCGGGTGTCGTTCGATTTGATCTATGGCCGCCCCGGCCAGACGCTGGGCGAATGGACCGATGAACTGTCCCGGGCCTTGGCGTTCGGCACTGGGCACTTATCCCTGTATCAGTTGACCATCGAGCCGGAGACCAAGTTCGCCGAAACCTACGCAAACGGCGGGCTTTCGCTGTTGGACAACGACACCGCGGCGGACTTGTTCGAAGTGACCCAGGGGCTGTGCAAAGGCGCTGGCTTGCCGGGGTACGAGATTTCCAATCACGCTAAGCCGGGCCAGGAATGCGCCCACAACATGGTGTATTGGCGGTCGGGGGATTGGCTGGGGATCGGTCCCGGGGCCCACGGTCGCCTCACCTGCGGGGCAGACCGCATTGCCACCACTCAACACCGCAGCCCCGATAGCTGGTTGAAGGCGGTGGAATCCGACGGCTCAGGGGCGGGGCCGGAACACGTCCTGGATGCTGCGGCGCGCCTGGAAGAATCCGTGATAATGGCCATGCGCCTGGCCGAAGGGCTGTCTGAAACCCGCTTCACGCACCAAACCGGATGGTCGTTCGAAATTGCCTTTGGCCGCGTCCTGCCCGACTTGATCGGCGATGGCTTCGTCGAAATGACCGATGGTGCCCTGCGCACCACGCCACAGGGCCGCTTGGTGCTCAATCAAATTGTGGCGCGGCTGATCGAAGCTAGTTGATGGCGATCGCGAACGTCACAGGGGCGGGGTCGATGACCTTCAGGCCCTTTGGCTCCACCTCCATCACCGCCAATCCGCGCTCGACAATGCCATTGGTCAGGAAGCGGAAAATCCCGTCGGACCCCGCAAATCCGCTGGTTGAGCCGATGGCAGCGATGGAAAAGTCGACGATCTCCGCCCGTGACAGCACGGCGGCCAGGGCCACGGCGTCATAGGCCAAGGTGGCGATGCGGCTAGGGCGATACCCATGGATGTAGGCAAAGCGGTCAAAAAACGCCTGGGACAGATCCGGTGGCGGGGCGGCAAACCAGCCGCCCACCAATGATGGTTCTTGGCCCAACGTGTTATCGTCCCACAGGCCGGTGCCCAAAAACCGCACTAATTCAGGGTCTATATCAAAAAACGGCAACAACGGTGCCACTTGGCGCAGGCGCGACCCACCTTCGGGGATCAATACGGCGTCGTAACCCAAGGCCCCCAAAGTTTCCACATCATCCAGGCGCGCCAGTTCGGCCCGGGCGGCGTCGTCTGTACGGGCTTGTAACAACCGGCGCTGGGCCGTCAATTGATCCCGGCGGAACTGATAATCCGCCAACATCCGCACCGGAGTCATCAAATCTATGTCGCCTTCGTGGGCGTACAGCTGGGTTTGGGTAACCACACCACCGTTGGCAATGGCGGCTGCCCGCAAGGCATCCACCACCGCAAAGCCATAGGGCGAATCCGGTGCCAGAACGGCGATCCGCCCAAGCCCCTGGGACACGGCGTATGCCACAACACGTTCGACTTCTTTCTGGGGCATAAAGGACAACAAAAAAACGCCGTTTCCGGCGACGGTGGCGTCGGTGGAAAACGTCACCATGTTTATTCCCCGGGCCCGGGCGGGGACGGCGGCGGCGGCCACCGAGGCGCTGAAAACCGGGCCCAAAATCAGCTGGGCGCCTTCTTGCAGGGCTGAATCAGCTGCGGCCTGGGCGCCTTCCGGGGTGCCCATGGTATCCCTCGGCAACAACACAAAATTGTTGCCGCCAATCTCATAAAGGGCCATCACCGCCGCATCCAACAACGACCGGCCCAATCCTTTTTCTGGCCCGGTCAGGGGCAACAACAACGCAACCCGAATCGGCCCGCCGTCTTCCGGTTGGATTAATAGCGGGGATTCTGGCGGTGCTGGCACTTGCAACGGGATCACCGGTGGCTCGCCCACCGGCAATTCAACGAAAACTTCTGGTTCCGGCATTTCAGCAGCGGCTGGGGGCTCAAACGCTTTTGCTGGTGTTTGGGGTCCTGCGGCAGCGTCTCCCGGGTCCCCGATGGCTGGCGTGAAAGCTCCGTTCGCGCTAGTTGTGTCGGCGCATCCACCGGCAAAAACCAAAACGGCGATCAACCATGCCCCGGCCGCGACAGTCTTCACAAAGCCAAGGTGCGGGGAATGGGAATGGGCGTCGGTCATTAGGCGCGGCCAAGGGTAAGGGCGGGCCAATCCGAAGTAAACCAAAGGGAATTTTGAACCCCGGGCTTTATGTGGTGGCGACCCCCATCGGCAACATGGGCGACATCACCCTGCGGGCGCTTGAAGTGCTGGCCGATGCCGATGTGATTGCCTGCGAGGATACCCGGGTCACCGCGAAATTATTGGCGCGCCACGGCATTAGCACCCCCACCACCCGGTTTGACGATCACAACGCCGCCCAATCCAGGCCGCGATTGTTGGCCCGCGTGGGCAATGGCCAATCGGTCACCTTGGTCTGCGATGCCGGGACGCCGTTGATTTCTGATCCGGGCTATTCATTGGTCCGGGCAATGGCAGACGCCGGGTATCCGGTTGTTCCCATCCCCGGACCATCGTCCGTGATGGCGGCGTTGAGTGTCGCCGGGTTGCCCACGGACCGGTTCTTGTTTGCCGGATTTTTGCCGCCTAAAATAGCCGCCCGGATCAAAGAACTAGATGGTCTGGCGTCGTTGCAGGCAACCTTGGTGTTTCTGGAATCTCCCCGGCGGTTGGCGGCGGCCTTGGCCGACATGGCGGAGGTGTTTGGGTCCCGTCCGGTCACGGTTGGCCGGGAACTCACCAAACGGTTCGAAGAACTTCGCCGTGGGACATTAGAAGACCTGGCCGCTCATTATGCGGCGTCCGAGGCGCCAAAGGGCGAAGTGGTCGTGGTGGTCGGTGGCGCTAGCGATGCCCATGCACCGACCGAGGCCGAAGTTTTGGCGTCGCTGGGCCGGGCCATGAAAACCGTGTCGTTGCGCGAAGCGGTCAGGGACGTGACCGCGCAAACCGGCCTGCCCCGGCGCACGGTTTATGCTCTGGCCCTTACATTGACATCCAAGTGAGGACAAACACTGCAGGCGAAATTACGCGCATTACCGAGCGCCGTCGGGCCGAGACCGCTGGTTGCCGGGCAGAGGTGTTGTGTGCCTGGATACTGCGGATCAAAGGCTATCGCATTGTCGCTCAGCGATCCCGGCAACCCGGTGGCGAAGTTGATCTGATCACCCAGCGCCAAGGGGTGCTGGGTTTTGTGGAAGTCAAAGCCCGGGCAAGCACCCGGGACACCATTGAATCCATATTTCTACGTCAGCAATCCAGAATCATTCGGGCGGCCAAATTCTTTGTCGCCAACAACGCGCACTTTGCTGATCGGACCTTGCGGTTCGATGTCATTCTGGTAGCGGCCTGGAGGTGGCCGGTTCATATTCCCAACGCTTGGCATATACTGGCTTGAGCGCTGTGCCCAACGAGAGGTATCCGTAAATGATTGCAGTCCGACCCCGCCAAATTCTGAACCTTTCTGCCCGTGTCGCCTTGGTGGCTTCCGCTCTGGTGCTGGGCGCTTGCCAATCCTTGCTGTTGGGTGGCGCGGCTCTTGTCGGTGTGGCGGCAGTCCAGGAACGATCTGTGGGCGCAGCCTTGGACGACGCCACCATTCAATTTCTGATCAATCAAAAGCTGTTGGAAACGAACGAAGTCTTGTTCCTGCGTGTCGGCATCGAAGTGTTGGAAAAACGCGTGCTTTTGACCGGCAGTGTCAATACCCCCGATAATCGGGTGGAGGCTGTGCGGGCGGCTTGGCAGGTGGACGGTGTCCGCGAGGTGCTGAACGAAATCCAAATCGCCGAACGCGATGCATTGTCTTACCTGAACGACGCTAGGATCACCGCCCAATTGCGGTTCCAGATGTTGACCGATGCCGAGGTTGCCGACGTGAATTATTCGGTCGATACGGTGAACGGCACGGTCTATCTGATGGGCATTGCTGTCGACCAGGCCGAACTGGATCGGGTCTCCGATTATGCCCGGGCTATCTCTGGCGTGGAAAATGTCATCAGACATGTGCGGCTGTCTGACGACCCCCGCCGCTAGCCTTCAAGCGTGGCCCTTCAAGTCGCGATCCAAATGGATCCGGTTGTCGACATCGACGTCGATGCCGACAGTACCTTTGTGCTGGCCTCGGAAGCCCAAGCCCGGGCCCACGACCTGTTCCATTACGGCCCCCAAGATTTAAGCCTGAACCAAGGCCGAGTGGTGGCCCGGGCCCGCCCCATGTCGGTCAGCCGGGACACCGGGGGTCACGCCAATCTGGGGGACGCAGTGGCCCTGGAATTGGCTGATGTGGATGTGGTGCTTATGCGCCAAGATCCTCCGTTCGATATGGCCTACATCACCGCCACGCATATTTTGGAACATATCCACCCCCAAACCTTGGTGGTGAACGATCCGGTCAACGTGCGCAACGCCCCGGAAAAATTGTTCGTCACCCACTTCGATGGGGTGATGCCGCCGACGCTGATTTCGTCCGACCGCTATGAAATCCTGGCCTTTCGCGCCGAACACAATGACATCATCGTCAAGCCCCTGTACGGCAACGGCGGTGCCGGGGTGTTTCACGTCACCCCCGACGATGAAAACCTGAACGCCCTGATGGAATTGCTCACCGGTCTGTATCGCGAGCCCATCGTGGTTCAACGCTACGTCCCGGAAATCCGCCAAGGCGACAAACGCATCATCTTGGTGGAGGGCGAGCCGGTTGGGGCCTTTTTGCGGGTGCCAGCAAAGGGCGAAGCCCGATCCAATCTGCACGTCGGCGGCACGGCGCACCAGTCGACGTTGACCGCCCGCGAGATAGAAATTTGCCAAATCATCGGACCGACCTTGAAGGAAATGGGTTTGCTGTTCGTGGGCATCGATGTGATCGGTGATTGGCTGACGGAAATCAACGTGACCTCGCCCACCGGGCTGCAAGAAATCAATCGCTTCGACGGCGCAAAGTTGGAAGCAAACATTTGGGATGCGATCGAGGCGCGGCTTTCATGAACGAAAAGAGACAACAACTCCGTGACTTGGTGGATGCCAAATCCTTGAAACGCGGCGATTTCACTTTGGCCTCGGGGGCCAAATCAAAGTTCTATTTCAACATGAAAGAAACCTTGTTCGACCCGGAAGGTGCCACCCTGATCGCTGATTTGATCCTGGATGAAATCGCCGCTGACGACGCAGATTTTGTCGGCGGTCTGGAAATGGGTGCTGTGCCTATCGCTGCCTGTGTTGCAATGCGATCGGCACAACGGGCCGCCCCGTTGCGTGGGTTCTACATCCGCAAACAAGCCAAAGACCACGGGGTCGGCAAACGCATAGACGTTGACCTGGCCCCCGGCGCGAAGGTCGTTGTGGTGGAAGACGTGACAACATCCGGAGGGTCGGTGTTGCAAGCCATCGAAGTCATCCGGGCTGAAGGCTGTGTGGTCACCAAAGCCATCACGATTTTGGATCGCGACGGCGGTGCCACCAAGTTGCTGGCCGACGCTGACATCGAACTTTTTCCGCTGCTGCGGTCTTCTGATTTTGATTTGAGCTAGGCGGCTCCGCCGCGGTCGCCCGCATCAACACGGTGGCGTTCCAGGGCGTGAAAGATATGGAAGTGGATGTCCAGGTCCAGATCGCATCGGGTGTGCCCGCCTTTACCGTGGTAGGTCTGCTGACGGGCTGGCCCTTGCCCAGCTCCCCCACAGACAGGGCTGCACGCGCAGCGCCTCAAAATTCTGCGCCGGGTCGGGTCCGCCAGGGCTGTGATCGCTTCTGCGTAAGCCATGACTTACCGCAAGCTATCACTTGCCAATAATCAAGCGGGAAAAGGGCCCTTAAAAGAACTCCGGCAACGCAGCCTTTAAGGCCGCTTCGATGCGATCTTTGGGGGTGACGTCGGTTGGTGGGTATTCGAACGTCTGGCCGGTGACCTGTTCGTACAGGCGCACATACTTCGCGGAGAATTCCAGCAGCACGTCGTCGGGGATTTCTGGGATCGGATCTTTGTAGGGATCGCAGCGCTCGGCGATCCACAGACGCAGAAATTCTTTGTCCAGACTTTCGGGCTCGGACCCCTCAGCCATGCGGGATTCGTAGGCTTCGGCGATCCAAAAACGGCTTGAATCCGGGGTGTGCACTTCGTCAGCTAAAACGATTGCGCCGTCCTCGTCGGTGCCAAATTCGTATTTGGTATCCACTAAAATCAGACCGTTTTTCGCGGCGATTTCCCGGCCCCGGGCGAACAACTCCAAGCTAAACCGCGCCAGTTCGTCCCATGTGGCTTGGGGCAACAGGCCGCTTGCAAAGATTTCGTCTGGGGTGGTGGGGGCGTCGTGTTCGCCCTGTTCTGCCTTGGTGGTCGGGGTCAAAATGGTGCCTGGCAGTTTAGCGTTCTTGGTCAACCCGTCGGGAAATTCCACCCCGTACATGGTGCGCGCACCCTTGTCGTACATGGGCCAAATGCTGGTTTCCGTGGACCCGGTCATGTAATCCCGCACCACCATTTCCACCGGCAGCATGTCCAGGCGCTTGACGATGGTGACGTTGGGGTCGGGGAATTCCAACACATGATTGGGGCAGATGTCTGATGTCGCTTCGAACCAAAACCGCGCGGTCTGGGTCAGGACCTGGCCCTTGTAAGGGACCGCGGCCAGCACTTTGTCGAACGCCGATTGGCGGTCGGTGGTAATCATCACCGTGCGCCCATCGGGCAGGTCATAAGCGTCCCGCACTTTGCCGCGGCGGAAACCGGGCGCGTTAGGAAATTCAGCGTCGGTGACGCAGTTGTCTGGGGAAACAGATTGCATAGCGGCTTCGTCCTCGGGCTGCGAACCCATTCTTGAAGGGGTGGGGCAGTATCCACGGATCGCCGCGTTGGTGTAGAATTATTTAGGCGTCGACGGACGCGTCCGACGGATCTTGGATTTCAAAGGGCGCCTGGATTAGCCCGGTTAGGTGCCCAAGGTCGGTGATGTCTGGGTCGCTTCCAGCCTTGATCGCGGCCTAGATAGATTTAGCTGAGGCAGCAGCCAAATCGCACAAGGTGCCCTGATTGCGGCACTTGGTGACCGCCGCCAGAACCTTAGTTTCGGCGGCCACCGTTTGCATTCCAGGCAAATGATCCTTCAATTTGGAATTTTGCGGCCCACCCGTTAGGTGGGCGATGACTTGGTCCGCTAGCCACAGGAATTGCACGGTCTGACGTTGGGCGCGCGTCGTATTGACGGTGTTAAAATTTTTTTGGACGGTGGTTCATCGGAAAATCCGGTGGTCCACCGGCGCAAGGGGTTTGGGACTTCGACCAAAGAAATGGTTTTTTCTGCTTCCCGCGCTGCCCGGCGTCGATCGGGCCCCACATAATCGTATGTCACCACAAATGGCCGACGATGCATGATCAGCGCTTTCAGGCCGTGTTCGGCGCTGGCCTGGGATAATGGTTCGGTAAAAATCAAATCGGCGCCAGAATCGATCGCTCGGCGCACCAAGTTCGCTTCTGGCTCGCTCACCAAGGCGACCACAGGCATGAACGGCTGGCCACCGATTGTGTTGCCCGAATTTTGCGGATCATTTCCAAGATATGACCGTCCTCCATCGTGGGGATGCCAATCAGCAAGGACACTTCGGGTTTGGCCAATCGATGATCCAGGGCTTCGACGGACTCCACATGCTCAAGGCTGCGGAAACATAGACTTCAAAAATCTCTGCAACGGCTGCCTGGCGCTGGAATCTTCGTCGGCAATGACCGTTGGGACATCTCTAAAATCGAACCGCACGCCCCATACTCCAATGGTCATAATTGCCGGTCCCGCCGATGCTAGGCCCGGCTGGGTTGGGACTAATATGAATCTAAATTTTGTATGATTTCTTAACGGTGGAAAAAATATCTCGCAGCATCGCTGGGGAAGTACGGTCGTCATGGCGAAGTTTATTTTCGCGCGATGACCTTAATGCCGGGTTTGAAGGCGATTGCCCGGTGCACAACGGTCAGGCCGTGGCGCTCCAATAATTGGATCAGATTCGCGGCGTTGAAATACAGGCAATGCTCAGGCGGCTTAAAGGCGTCCCAGGCATCTAAATCATCCGGCCGCCGCCAATGGTCCAAATCAGGGGTAGTCAGATACAGCACGCTTTCCGATTGCATCAACCCCGTCACCGCATCCATGAAGGCGTTGCAATCAGGGGCATGCTCGATGACTTCCGAGCAATAAATTGCAGTAAATGGATCAGGCTTAGTCGCAGCAAAGTCGCTCAATGTTGCCCGTTGGAATGTATTGTCGGGGAACTTGCTTTGCGCCCATTCGATTGATGCCGGGTCTGGGTCGATGCCAACGGATTCGAAGCCGGCCCTGCGCGCAGCCTCCACCATGAACCCGCCGTTACAGCCAACATCCAAAAGTCGCCCGGAGGTGGCGAATTTGTTTAGCCGACGTAACCGGCGTTTGGACCGGGCCAATTTGCGGGCTACCTTGGCGAAATAGCCGTCCGATGTATTGCTGTCGTACTGGGCGGCCAGGGCATCGGCCGACGGCATGGGGTCCAAATACACAAACCCGCACACGGCGCATTGCCACAACGTCAGTTGGCCGAAGCGCGGATGCTTAACGGTGGTGAACGGGTGGCACTCGGTGGCGGCGCAAATTTGGCAAGTGGTCTCTGACATGCGGCCAGAACTTGCTGTGATCCGCCCGAACGGTCAAGCTTGATACATGGATCAGCATCTAACCGCCGTCGCAGGTGACATCACGACATTGGCGGTGGACGCCATCGTCAACGCCGCCAACGAATCTCTCCTGGGTGGTGATGTCGACGGCGCAATTCACCGGGCCGCCGGGCCGGGCTTGTTGGAGGAATGCCGGACCTTGGGCGGCTGCAAAACCGGTGATGCCAAAATCACTGGCGGCTACGACTTGCCTGCCACCCACGTTATCCACACGGTCGGGCTGATCTGGCGTGACGGCAACAATGGCGAAGACGATTTGCTGGCGTCGTGTTACGCCCGATGCCTGGAACTTGCCGCCGAACACGGGGTCCGATCCATCGCCTTCCCCTCGGTCAGCACCGGGGCTTACGGTTTCCCATTGGCGCGCGCCGTCCCAATTGCCGTCACTGCGGTGCGGGCAGGATTGGCACGGTATCCAAGGATCGAAATCGTCACATTTGGTTGCTTCGGCGCCGACGTCCTTGCAGCCTACGAAAGTTCTATTTCCTAGCGCGCCGATCAGAATCACGCTGCCAGCAAGCGCTGGGCACGATTTGCTCGCGCGCCTAAATCAATGATTTAGAACTAGGCCCGGCGCAGGGGAATGGGGGACTTTGTTTCGACCGTACCGGAGGAATGGGCGGCTAGCGCTGCTAAATTCACCACTGCGGACACGGTTGAGCCCATGGGCAG
>Ga0115002_10007290_pt1 | contig 12483 bp, 5 predicted proteins | sample ArcticOcean_MG_C_8_FD_89576 | JGI IMG/M metagenome (GOLD analysis project Ga0115002, IMG submission 89576) | Marine microbial communities from western Arctic Ocean - ArcticOcean_MG_CB11_86 | ecosystem: Environmental > Aquatic > Marine > Oceanic | place: Arctic Ocean: Canada Basin | collected...
AACGAGATTGCCCTCGACCAGCTGGGTGACGCGACTTTCGCCCAACCCAAGCACTCCAAACGTGGCGAGATAGTGGCAGAGCGTGCTAATGTTTTGCGCGGGACACGCGGCATTGGTGCAAACCAATTCGAGCATATGTTCGGTGCCCCCTTTTTCGAGCGTCGTTGCTTCTTCACAGGAAGGGCACTCGGCGGGAAAATCGGGGTCGCCTTCACCTTTAACGACCCGTGTCACCTTGGGAATAATTTTGCCCGCTTTGCGAACTGCGATCGTCGAACCGATCGTGATTTTGTTACGAGCCATGAAGCCGGCGTTGTGGAGCGTGGCACGCGAGACATTCGTTTTAGCCAATCTCACGGCATCGAAGATTGCGACGCCGACAATTTTTCCAGTGCGGCCCGTTTGCCACTCGATTTCTTTGATGACAGGTGTCGCCTCCTCTTCGCGAAACTTCCAGGCAATCTTGCCTTTCGGATTACCAGTATCGCGATCCCCGTGTCTGCCCAACTGCTCTTGGTCTTCCATATTGTTGACGCCGACAATAACGCCGTCGACTTCGAAGTCGAGATTGGGAACGTTGTCTTCCATCTTGGCTAAATCATCGAACTCAAAATACTTCGTTTTAACATAGGGAATCCCGAGCTCTTTTTCGCACCACTTTGACCGCTCGATTTCTGTTTTGAATGGCGGGTTGGCCACCTGTTCAACCGCATAGGCGACAAAGCTAAGTCGCATCGTGGCGGTGTTCTCGGGATTCTTGAATTGGCGGATGCCACCAGCGGCGTGATTTCGCGGATTGGCCCGCAGCTTCTCGCCCGCCTCTTCCAAATCCTTTTGCACTTTCTCAAAATCGGAAAGCTTGCAAATCAACTCGCCGCGAACTGAACAGGATATCTTGTCTTTGAGTTTCGTGGGAATACCTTCGACGAACTTCACCTGCTCCGTTACGTCTTCGCCATTGATACCATCGCGAGGGCGGAGACCGGCGCCGACAAGTTCGCCGTCTTTGTAATAGATGCCGAGCGCGACGCCGTCGAGTTTATACGCTTGATAGATGTACTTTTTGGCAAAGGTCACTTTCTCTTCGTTGTACGCCTTATCGGCCAGCGAAATCATCGGACCTTCTTGGACTTTGGTCGTGGCATTTTTAGTTGAGTCAGTGAGCCACTTAAAGAGCATTTCCTCTTGAGTCGCTACGTCTTCGTGACTCGCCTTTTCAATCGACGTCATCGGTGGATCGTGAACGATCTTGCTGACTTCATTTTCTAAAGTCGACGCGGTTGCCGAATCGAAAAGATCGGAGTCGGGGCGAAGCGCGCTGAGCTCCCGACGAAATGCATCATACTCGCCGTCAGTGACGATGATGCCCGTATCGGGGTGGATGCACTCGAGTCCCTGCTCGTAACGGGTGTCCAGATGACCGATGATACGTTCGAGGTCATTTGCTCGTTCGTCGTCAGCTGACTTTTTACTTTTCTTCGCCAATGCTTCGTCCCTCGAATTGTGATTCCAAATGCAATCGTGCAATATACAACGCAGCGAGATCGCGATCTTGTGGATAAGCGTTTTTTTGTCACGTAAATCTGACTAAGTACTTCACCATTTGCCCGCAAATTAAACTGGCCGCAGACTTGACGTCATCTACCAGCTGATTGAGTTGGCAAAAAAGCTGAGCTCCGTTTCACCGGGAGCGAACATTTCGGACATTTGTTGTTGCGTGTTTCACTCCGCTAGAATGAGGCGAAGTTCGAGTTACCAGCTTTCAACTATCCTGTCGTCGATACCCGTCGTCGATACCCGTCGTCGATACCCGTCGTCGATACCCGTCGTCGATACCCGTCGTCGATACCCGTCGTCGATACCCGTCGTCGAATCCTGTCGTCGAAACGGAGCCACCCTATGTTTTTGCCGGCCTTGGACCAAGTCATTCGCTACGGTTCGTTTTCTCGTCAATCGCGACCTCAAATGGCGCTGCTGAGCACTGTCATTCTCGCTGTCGTCGTTTCACAAGTAATTTATACGCAGCCAGTTATGGCCAAGTCAAGCGACAGGCCGAACATCGTTTTGGTGATGGCGGACGACCAGGGTTGGGGCGACATGGCGTACACTGGGCACCCGCATTTGAAGACGCCAAACTTTGACAAGTCGGCTGCTGTCGGGCTCCGATTTGATCGCTTTTACGCCGCGGCACCTGTCTGCTCGCCAACTCGAGGTAGCGTCATGACTGGGCGACATCCAAACCGTTTTGGGGTCTTCAAATGGGGCTACCCAATTCGCCCTCAGGAGATAACGATCGCCGAGGCACTTAAGAGTGCGGGATACGCGACCGCTCATTTTGGCAAATGGCATTTGGGGTCGGTTAGAAAAACTAGTTCGGCTAACCCCGGTGTAAACGGTTTTGACGAATGGTTGAGTGCGCCAAACTTTTACGACAACGATGCGACGTTAAGCCACAAAGGGACGGCGGTAAAAACGAAAGGCGAGAGCTCGATTGTCGCCGCCGAGGCAGCGATCGAATGGATGACCGAGAACAGCAAATCCGAAAATCCGTTTCTCGCCGTCGTTTGGTTCGGCTCGCCACATAGCCCTCATCGCGCAGTCGCGGCCGATCAGAATCTGTATGCAAAGCACCCCAAAAACCTGCAGAATTTCTACGGCGAAATTACAGGAATGGATCGCGCCTACGGTCGTATTCGCAAAACGCTCGAAGAGTTGAAAATCAAAGACAACACGATCCTATGGTACTGCAGCGACAACGGCGGGCTTCCACAAGTCGGATCGACTGGCGGTTTCCGTGGCAACAAAGGAAAGGTCTACGACGGCGGATTGCTCGTACCCGCAATCATCGAATGGCCCACTCGCATTCCCAAGCCGAAAACAACGAACGTCCGTTGCAATACCTGCGATATCTATCCGACTCTGCTCGATATTGCGGGCGTCGAAATGAAGCAGCAGCCCATTTTAGACGGAGTGAGCCTTGTCGATCTGATCGATAAGAACATTGAAACTCGAAGCCGACCAATGGGATTCTGGGATACGGCGAAACCTGGCATCGGCACTCCTTCAGAACAGTGGATGAGTGCACTCTATGCCGCTCAGCAACAAGGCAGAGACCTACCGCCTCATCCAGCCAGCGTCGACGCGTCCAAACTTCCTTCGCCTAAATACCCGACGGATACATTCCCCGGTCATTCCGCTTGGATCGATGGCGATTGGAAACTGCATCGAATCGAAAGCAAAGGTAAAACAACGTGGGAACTGTACGACTTGGGAAGCGACCGCAAAGAGACAACCGATTTATTGAAGTCCGAAAGTAAGCGCGTAGCCGAGATGAAAACAAAGCTGAACGCGTGGTTGGTGTCGGTCGTGAATAGCTTGAACGGAGAGGATTATTGAATGGGGCCGTTGGACGTTCGCCGCACATATTTTTGAACTCGCAACGCGAGTCACTCTCCCTCTGGGAGAGTCGGAGTCTCAGCTCCGGAGAGGGTTTTCGAGCTTCGTTGGACGTTCACCCGCACATCTTTTAAACTCGCGTTGAGAGTTGTTTTTGAACATCGTCGCGCAGGAGCTCAGTTTGGAGTCCCTACTTTTTTTCACTTGGTATCGTCTTGCCATGGCCTCGTCTGGCGTAGTTCCTAAACCCTCCCCGGAGCTGAGACTCCGACTCTCCCGAAGGGAGGGTGACTCGCGTGGCTCGTCTAAATTCCCAACAGTTTCCTGGCATTGTTGCGGAAGATCTTGGCTTCAACTTCGGCGGGCAGTTTTAGTGAGTCGAACAGTTCGAATTGTGGAACGCCTTGATTTTTTGCCAGGTAGTCGGTTCCGAAGAGGATTCTATCGGCTCGGCGGATTAGGAACTCGCGGCCGAATTCCTTGTCGCGATTGATCGAATTGGCGCCGCTACCTGCCGAGAGATCGCCGTAGATGTTTGGATATTTTTCCATCAGGCGATCGATCGCGCCGCCTGCGGTTACCTTCGATCGTGGATAGCCGCCAAGTTCTGCTTGCGTTACGCTCCCGGAAATTGATGCCCACCAACCTTGCGCGTGGCCAATAAAATTCGTTTTGGGAGCTTCCTGGAGAACTTTCTCGAGGCCAGGCAAACCGGGCTTATCCGAATTGCGATTGTTGTCGAGGTGGAAAAGAACTGGCAGGCCCACTTCGCCACACGCTTTGAATAACTCGATGTTCCTCGGATCGTCGATCTTGCCTCCCCATTTATGCTCGCCGAATCCCTTCGCGCCCGCATCGATGTAGCGTTTCAAAATGTCGATGAATCCCTTGCGTCCGCCCAAGTTAATTGTCCTAGGATCGACGCTGCAAAATGGAATGAGTCGATCGCGATGGTCTTTCGTCTGCTCGAGTATCCATTGAGGAGTGATTGGATAGAACCACGACTCGGGAGAAATCAACGACAGGATAATCGCTTGAGAGATCTCGTGGGCGTCCATCCAGCGGAGCATCATCTCTGGAGTCAACTGTCCGCGCTCGTTCCATGGCTGGCCAAGATGAACATGGATGTCGACATATTTTCCCGCGGGATACTGTTTTTTGGCTTCTTTTTTATCGGATTTTTGTTCGGATTTTTTCTCGGCGGCTTTGTCATCTGCAACAGCCGAACTCGCAGCGTTAATGGCTGCTCCCGTGATTGCTGCCGAGGATGCGATCGTGAATTGGCGACGATCCATTTTTGGAATGATGCTCATGTCGTTCCCCTATTTCAGTGACATCAAGTAGGCGATCAAGTCCGCCATTTGTTGCTTGTTGATTTGTTTTTCGAGCCCTTCGGGCATGATCGACTGACGACTGCTTTTGAGTTCATCGATGTTGATTCTCAGCAGCGTGTCGGTAGTATTCTCGGCTCTTTTTAAGGTAACACTCGTCGCCGATTCGTCAGCGATAATGCCACTGTACGTTCTTCCGCGCGTCGTGATGACGGTGTAATTCACATAGGCGGGATCTACTTCGCGATTGGGGTCGAGCACATTGACGAGAATGGCTTCGGGTCCGCGATTTCGGATTGATTTTAGGTCCTTTCCAATTTGATGCCCAAATTCTTCTAACCGGTGACACGTCGCGCAGGTCTTGCGAAACACCTGACGACCTCGCTGTGCGTCACTGGGCATTTTCAAAGCGTCGCGATACGCCGTGACGACTTCTCCGCGTCGAGCCAAAACGTTGGACTTGAAAACCAATTTCGCTTGCGTTCGCACGCCGGCGTTGGGATGAGTCATCAAAAAGCTAACTCGAGTTGGTCCAATTGCCGAAGCGTCAAACTTCTTCTCGCTGATCTGCTTCAGAACTTCGTGGATCCAGGTCGTTCGAGAAAATATCGTCTCCAGGCCTTCGTCTTGTAGTTGCGGGCTGAGCGAATTAAAGTTCTTCACCACGATATCGACAACTCGTGGATCGTCGAAAGCCGCCAACGATGACAGAGCGGCCGCTTGAATTTGTTGCGGCTGTCGATAGTCGATTAACTTCGCCAGAGTGTTGGCGACGCTGACGAATTCACCGACTCTCAACGTGCGGATCGCTTGTATTCGATTCTCCACTGAGTGCCGTTGATCGAGCGACTTAGATTTGGCGGCGCTAACGATACTGTCCAACAACGCGCCTTCGCCTTTGGTAGTAATGAGCGAGAGTTCGCGTTTGAACGTTGTGTTCTTCGAGGCCTGCAGGGCAGCTTGCAGGATCTGCGCGCCGAGCCGCTCATCGTTTTTCAGTGTTCGCTTTAACAAGATCATGAAAGCCGATTTATGAGAATCGTCGTCTTGGACAGCGATCTGGTTGGCCAGGGCACTGGCAAACGTCTGGACTTGCGGTAGCTTTCGACTCGAACTGTTTAGTAAGTGCCTGAGCAGGTCGCTTCCGATATCAACTGTCGACGTTTGAATCGCGAATCGAATGAGCTCGGCTTGTTGGGGATCTTTGATTTCGCTCGTGCGCTGGATGAGCTTCGCCATCGCTTCGACTCGTCGGGCCGAGCGGATTTCACCGAGTGTGAATGCGAGCTGCAGTGCAACGGGTAGCGATTCGTCAGCTGCCAACGCCACCAATCTATCCACTACCGCAGGCGATTGCAGGGAAGCGTCTTCGGCCAATCGAATTGCATGGCGTCGAACTTGGTGATCGTTGTCATTCAGTGCAGCAAATAGCGTTTTCGCCGTTAGTTGTTCGATGCCCGCGAGTGCGTAAAGCGCTCGTACTCGACCTTCGCTTCGTTCGCCGCTAACGGCAATAGTTTCGATCGCTTCTGCCGCATTAACGGCGCGGCGAGTATAAATTAGCCGCGCGGCCGTTTCTCGATGCCAACCGTTTGGGTGGTCGAGGACTTTGGCGAGTTCCAAGTTGGAGAGTTTGCCGATCGCGATGTCAGTTGGTTGCTTGAAATCCGTTGGTACGATCCGATAAATTCGTCCTTGGGTCCTGCCGCTTGTGAGATCGAGATGCTGTTTGATGATGGGATGCAAACTCTTCGGGTGCTCGATGACCTCGCGGGACATGTCGCAAACGAAAAGAGTTCCATCCGGAGCGTTCGCCATTTGCACTGGACGAAACCAGATGTCTTTGGAAGTAATGAATTCGCCTTTGTCGTATTGCCGTTGGCCGACAACTTTTAGTTGATCGCGAACCAGCTTCTTGCGATGGATCAGATTGCTACCGCAATCGGCGACGAATGCGTTGCCATAAAAGTCGGGCGGAAATGCGTTGCCGCGATAGATTGTGATTCCCGTTGCACCGGTGAAGTAGCCGGAAGCTGTGCCGCCTCCTTCGACGGGACCGGGAACGAGCTTTTGAACTCGAAGTCGAGTGCGGACGACCCGCCAAGGTTCCACAGGACTCGCTCGATAGACAGTGGCTTGCCGTCCGTCGAGTGCGATGCTGATCCGATTGGGAAGCGATTTAATGTAGGGATTGCGAGCGACGTAGCGGTCTTCAAACTGGATGACCTGCAAATGATCGCTGTTGGAGCAAACGAATTTCTGTCCAAAGGGATCGAACGAGAGACCGTGCTGGCCGCCTCCGCTGGCTGCAGACATCGCCATCGTTAGAGGCTCGATCGCAAAGTCGCGACGATTGAGCGGTAACGTTTTAGCTTTGGGATGGCGCAGCTGTTTGACGTCGGCACCGGAGCTACTAGTCGCTCCGTGGATGCGGTTGTCGAGTCCCCACTTGAATGTGTTTAGCAATCCTTGCACGTTGGAGCGACGAAAGCCGGTGAAGACAATTTCTTTGCTATCGGAAACGCCGTCGCCGTCGAGGTCTCGACAGTAAAAGATATCGGGCGCTGCGCCGATCAAAACGCCGCCGTTCCAACACGTAACCGCCGTCGGCCACGAGAGTCCTTTTACAAACACGGTGCTCTTATCAAAGCGTCCGTCGTTATCGGTATCCTCGACCAACCTCACTTGCCCAAGGTTGTCGCCGCCGTCTTCGCTGTATCCCAGCATCTCGGCGACGTACATTCGTCCGAATTCGTCAAACGCGATCGCCACCGGATCGGCGACTAGCGGTTCGGTAGCAACTTGTTCGATGCGAAATCCGGGCTGAAGTTTAAAAGTAGCAAGAGCATCTTTTGGCTTCACGGCCGGAATTCGCGGAAGTTGATCGGCGTAATTTACGTCGAGCGAATCGGGTTTCTTCGGCGGGTTCTCTTGCGACTGAACCGCAAGTGGAATTGCGAGCACAAAGCAAAGAGTCAGGAAGGACCAGAATGATCGTAAGTTTTGGCAATGTGACATTTTGAACTACAAATGCAAAAGGTGGGTCGTGCCCCAAGGGCTCGAGTGCGATGGGGATGCCCGATTGTAGCACTCGCTAAACCCGTAAACCACAAATTACTTGATGCGGAAAATAACTGGTGGCAGGCGAATAATGCTTCCATGCCAGTTACAATATCGTGTTTACGATTGAATGCCCCTTTTGAAGCAATTTAAAATATCAGTGCAATTTGAAATACTGAGGATCACAATGTTTGGCTACCGTTTGTTCATACGATTCGTTGTCGGGATAATCCTAATCGCATCGGCCGGTAAATTGTCGGCGGATGACGCAGTTACGGGAGACTCGGCGAAAGCGGCAAAACGGCCCAATATTTTCATTGCGATTAGCGACGATCAGTCTTGGCCACACGCGTCGGCGTATGGTTCAAAAATGGTGAGCACACCAAATTTCGACCGCGTTGCCAAAGAAGGCATTTTGTTTACTCAAGCCTTTTGCCCGTCGCCCGGCTGTAGTCCATCGCGAGCAGCGTTCTTAACGGGTCGGAATACATGGCAGATCGAGCACGCGGGAACGCACGCCAGTTATTTTGATCCGAAGTATGTAACGTTTCCCGATCAGTTAGCGTCGGCGGGTTACTTTGTTGGATCGACTGGCAAAGGTTGGGGCCCCGGCGATTACAAGAAGCTCGGCCGTACACACAACCCCGCCGGGCCATCCTTCGGAGCTCGGCAGTTCGAAGGCCACAAAGGCTACGCGGCAGGTTTTGCCAAGTTCCTTAGCGAACGACCAAAAGATAAGCCTTTCTGTTTTTGGTTTGGTAGCTCCGATCCGCATCGTAGTTATAAGAAAGGATCGGGACTCGCCAAAGGAAAGACTTTGGAGCAAGCAGAAGTCCCCGGTTTTCTCCCCGATACTCCGGAAATTCGCAGCGACATGTTGGACTATACATTTGAGGTCGAGCGATTCGATAGCGATCTCGGACAGATGCTCGAGTTGTTGAAAAAGGCCGGCGAGTTGGACAACACTTTGGTGATCGCAACGTCGGATAACGGTTGTCCGATCCCGCGGGCCAAAGCGAACTGTTACGAATACGGAATTCACATGCCGTTGGCAATTCGTGGAGTTGAGCACGTCTCGCCGGGTAGAACCGTCGACGATCTCGTTGGGTTCACCGATTTGACGGCCACGATCTACGACATTGTTGGCGTCGAAGCTCCAAGCAAGTTTCCAATTTCTGGTCGCAGCATCCGCGACATCCTGAAGTCAAAGGAATCGGGGGTCATCGATAAGAGTCGACGCGAAGTATATTCTGCGCGGGAGCGACACTCGTCCTCCCGATTCAATTCGTTGAGTTACCCGCAGCGGTGCATCCGAACTCACGACTACCTTTACATTCGCAACTTTAAGCCCGAGCGTTGGCCAGCTGGACCAGCGGAGAAATATGCCAAAGCCAAGTTCTCTAGCGATAATGAGTTAATTGGCAGTACGCTCGGACCTCTTTTCGGCGGCTATCACGACATCGACGCCTGCCCATCGCTCACCTTTCTCATTCAGAATCGGGCAGAGCCCGACGTACGACGCTGCTTAACGTTGGCAGTAGGCAAACGTCCCGCAGAAGAGTTATTCGACATTCGCAAAGATCCATTCTGCTTGAACAATCTGGCCGGCACGGCGGAGTTTGCGGGCGTCCGGAAAGATCTGAGCGAGCGGTTGATCAACTATTTGAAAAAAACTGGCGATGCCAGAGTGACTGGCAACGGCGATGTTTGGGAAAGTTACCCGCGCGTCAGCGGCTTGCGATGGTTCCCCGCCCCCAGATGGGCGACCGACAATCCTGAAGATATTCCCAAGCAAGACTGGGTCGACGCGCGACGGCCGAAGTAGGAGCAGCGACGGTCTATAGCTGTTTCTTGAAAAACACATCCATATCTTCGACCATGTCGTTGAACCACGGCAGTTGATTCCAACAGCCGTGTTTTCCGTCTTTGTAAACTTTGAGCCCGGTCCAAACGTTATTCTTCTTCAGCTTATCGCGCGATGGTTCGTTGCGTTCTGGCTTGTCGTGTTCGCCAACCATGAACAGGGTGGGCGCCGAGTCTTTGGAGATGAAATCGAAAGGCGAAGCGAGTTTGTATAGTTCGGGCGCTTCGTCGATTGTTTTTCCGAGCCACTTATTGGAGTTGGAGATATCGGGTTGATTGCGAGAACGCTCGGCGACTTGGCCAGTGAGCATTTGCAGTGGACCGGCCATCACAATAGCGGCTTGCAGCTGGGAACTTTGTTCGGCGTTGCCGCCATCGCCTTGTAGTTTTTTCTCTTGCCAACCGGTCGCCATGAGGCCAACAAGGTGACCACCGGCTGAGCCGCCCACAGCGCCGATCCGATCGGGGTCGATTCCAAGCTTGTCGGCATTGGCTCGAAGGAAACGAGTTGCGGCGTTGCAGTCGTGGATGGCCGCGGGGAAGTGAGCTTCACCGCCAAGACGATATTCGATAGCAGCCGTCACAAAGCCGCGGTTGGCGAGTTCAATCGCCAGCGCTCGGAACTTGGATTTGTCGCTATGCAGCCAACCGCCGCCGTGAACTACGATGACCGCAGGTCGGCCCTTGGATTGAAGAGCCGGCGAGAAAAGATCGAGCAATAATTTTCGTTCGCCGTATTGAGCGAAGGGTATGTCGAGTTGAGGGACGACGCCAAACCGTGTTACTTTCGACGGGAATTTTGTGTTGCGAACGTCTTTTGGATCTTGCGAAGGTTGGGAAGATCGCCCGCAGATAGTCATTTCCTGTTGGTAGACACCGTCAAAACATGTGATGTAAAGAGTTCGCATTCGCTGGCCGCCGAAAGCGCAGTTAATAGGACGCTGCGGTGTCTCGATTTTGTCGAGTAGTTTTCCGGCGGGATTCCAGATCCAAACGTGTTTTGGGCCGGCGCAATAAATGTTGCCCGCGCGATCGACGGTCATTCCATCTGCCGCTCGTTCGGGTCCGTCGTCCATTTTGGCGAGCAGCCGTCCTTCGCTGAGTTCGTCGTTGGTCTTAATTTCGTAAGCCCAAATCTCTTTGGGAATGGCAGCAGAAACGTAAAGCGTTCTTTCGTCGGGCGAGATAGCGATTCCGTTCGGGGTCTGAATTTTTCCGACTACGATCTGGGCTTTTCCGTTCGCTGCATGCCCAACATACATGACCTGGCCTTGGCGCGTGAGGGTGTAGTAGATGCCGCCGTGGTTATCCACGACTAAGTCATTCGGTTTCGTCTTCTCGTCGTGAGTCGCCAACACTTTCATTTCTTTGGTATGAATGTCGAACTCGCAAATGCGACTGTTGCCGTTGTCCGAGACGAAGAGCTTGCCATGGTTGTAGTAACTTGCGCTGATCCGTCCGATCTCAGCCTTAACCACGGTTCGCGTGTTCGTTTTCGGGAAATATCGATAAAGAGTTTCTCCCTTTACATCGGGAATGTACAACGCGGAACCCCCGTCCCACGAAGGTCCATCGGCCAAAATGAATTCGCCGTCCAGCTTCTTGAGCGGTACGCTGCGATCGACGACTTGCGCGAAAGTCGACGCGAATGTGATTAGAGAAAGGAGAGCAGAAACGGCGATGTATTGTGTTTTCATGGCATTGCAGGTTGGGATTCAAGTGGATTGGGATTCAAGTGAATATAAAGATGACGTAGTTATACCAAAAACGATTACCGGTTTTCTATTAACTTTCAGGCTGGGCTTCTTGGCCTTTGCGGAATTTCCCAGGTGGCATTCCGATATGTTTCTTAAAAAAGAGATGCATGTGTTCGACGTAGTCGAAGCCCGTGAGTTGGGCGATGCGTTGTAGTGGCAAATCCGTTTCCCGCAGCAATCGCTTTAGCCGTGCAATTCGAACGCGAACGATCTCCGCGGCGGGAGACGAATCGAGGCATTCCCTAAACCGTCGTTCCAACGAACGTCGGGATAGGGGCAACTGTTCGACTAACCCGTTGACGTCCAACCCGAGGCAAGCTTGTTCGCGAATGATACGCATAGCGGTACTTACATGGGAATCGTCCAACGCAAGTGCCTCGGTCGATCGTCGCGAGACGACTCTCTTGGGCGACACAAACATCTTTGTGCTCGCGACAGCATCACCATTCATCATCGAGTCCAATAGAGTCGCTGCCAAATATCCGATGCGATCGGTGTCTGGTTCGACACTGGTGAGAGGAGGATCGGTAAGTTCACAATGGACTTCATCGTTGTCGACTCCAATGACTGCAATTTCATCGGGAACGGAAATGTGAAGTTCTCGACACGCGTTCAAAATCATTTGTCCGCAGACGTCATTGCAAGCCATTATACCGATCGGTTTTGGAAGACCTTCCAGCCACTCGGACAGATTGCTGTCTCCAAGCAATGCTTGTTGTTCGATCTCACGCGTCAATTGAGTTGACAGAATTGATGGCGACAAATGAACATGGCAGGGCAATTGAAGTCGTTCGACGAGCGGGCGAAATCCAGCGAGTCGCCGGTCGGAGAAATTTGCGTTCTCGAATCCACAATAGGCGAAGTTCGTTAAGCGGATGTGCGTGAGATGCTTGAAGGCCTGCTCGGCAACTTGGTAGTCGTCGGTTTCGATGACAGGGAAAGGGACGTCGAGAAGGCCGCGACCATAAGCTCGAGAAGATTCGATGAGCAATGCGACTCGTTTCCGAGGGCTTAACAGGGTTGGCGTTTCCGTTTGTCGCATATTTTTAGCCGTCGTGACGCAGATCATGCTTGCC
>Ga0115002_10007291_pt1 | contig 12482 bp, 14 predicted proteins | sample ArcticOcean_MG_C_8_FD_89576 | JGI IMG/M metagenome (GOLD analysis project Ga0115002, IMG submission 89576) | Marine microbial communities from western Arctic Ocean - ArcticOcean_MG_CB11_86 | ecosystem: Environmental > Aquatic > Marine > Oceanic | place: Arctic Ocean: Canada Basin | collected...
AAGCGAAGGCCGACCGCGACATCGAAGAGTTGACCGCGGCGAAGCGCGAGCACACGGACGATCCGGACGCCGCGCTGATGCTCTGGGATTGGCGCTATTACCAGCAGCGCGTGCTCCGAGAGCAGCACCAGATCGACCAGTTCGCGGTGGCAGAGTACTTCCCGCTGGAAGACACGCTGCAAGGCATGCTGAATGTTTACGCCGACCTCGTGGGGGTGCGATTCACCCAACTCGAGGAAACTCAGGCATGGCACCCCGATGTGCGGCTTTACGCGATCGAGGATGCCGCCACCGGCGATCACATCGCGCACGCCTACATGGACCTGCACCCGAGGCCAGACAAGTACGGGCACGCGGCGGCATTCACCCTGCGACCGGGACGCCTGCTATCGGATGGCAGCTATCAGGCGCCAGTGAGCGCGATCGTCGCGAACTTCACCAAACCCACAGATTCGACGCCTTCGCTGCTGCGCTACAGCGAGGTCCAGACGCTCTTCCACGAGTTCGGGCACATCCTCCACCAGACGTTGACCCGGGCCACTTATGCGCGCTTCTCCGGGACTTCTGTCGAGCGAGACTTCGTCGAGGCGCCGTCGCAGATGCTGGAGCATTGGATCCGCGATCCCCAGGTGATTGCGAACGTCACTCGTCACTTCGAATCTGACGAACCGTTGCCGCCCGCGCTGCTGGAACGGATGAACGCTTCGCGAAACGTGGCGAGCGGCCTCCACTGGCTGCGCCAGCTTTACTTCGCGCGGCTCGATCTCGCCTATCACGCAGCAGGCCGCGAGAAAGACACCGACTCGATCGCGGAGTCGCTCCATGACATCACCGGATTCCGGTTCGCAGCGGGGACGCACTTCCAGGCTGGCTTCGGTCATCTCTTCGGCTACGACGCCGGATATTACGGCTATCTGTGGTCGAAAGTGTTCGGCGACGACATGTTCGATCGTTTCGAAGCCGGTGATGCAGACGCGGGCGCTGACTACCGTCGGATCATCCTGGAGCAGGGTGGGGAGATCGATGCCTCAGAGCTGGTCCGCGCGTTCCTCGGCCGCGAACCTCGGAACGACGCATTCCTCCGCGACATCGGACTTGAGTCCTGAGGCGCTCGCGCCCACACCGGTCCGTAGTGGCGGTCAGCTTGCGTGGCGCGCGGGCACCTTCAACTCCGACAGCAGCCGCTGCGAGACCACGTTGATCTCCTCGACGGCGCGGTTGAAGACTTCCTCGTTGGCCGCGGCTGGCTTTCGGAAGCCGCTGATCTTGCGCACGAACTGTAACGCGGCTTCATCGAACTATTGCTCCGCCGCTGGCTCGTCATAGGTCAGGAGTCGCTTGATCGATCGACACATCTGAGGCCTCCCACTCGCTACTGCCTCGGCCGATCCTAGCGCCCGAGGCGATCGGACAGGCACTATGCATGCTTCTGAGAGCGACATCGAGGAGCGCACATGACGTACGAGGACCTGACGTTCGAGCGCGACGGCAAGATCGCGATCATGACGCTCCGGCGTCCGGAGAAGCTTAATGCCCTTGGTGGCATGCTCCACGAGGAGATCGAAGCGGTGTGCGCGGATGTGGGGGCGGACGACGATGTCCGCGCGCTGATCATCACCGGTGAGGGCCGCGGCTTCTCGGCGGGCGCAGACCTGACGAGCGGTCGTACCGCCGATCCTGACGCGGTGCCCAGCCATGACAGCCGCCTCGACGAGTACGGCTGGGTGGGCCGGCAGGCGATGGCGGTCTATGGCCTCGAGAAGCCGACTATCGCTGCGGTGAACGGGGTCGCGGTCGGTGCCGGTATGTCGCTGGCGTTGGCCTGCGACTTGCGGGTCGGGTCGACGCAATCGCGGTTCAAGACCGTCTTCATCGAGCGGAACCTCTCGCCCGACTCGGGGATGAGCTACTTCCTGCCTCGGATCGTTGGCTACTCGAAGGCGGTCGACCTGATCTTCACCAGCCGCTCGATAATGGGTGAGGAGGCCCACGAGCTTGGGCTGCTCAATCGCTTTGTCGAGCACGACCAACTGATCGAGGAGTCGCTGAAGCTGGCCAACGAGATCGCCGTTTGGCCGCCACTGGCGATGCGCTCTGCAAAGCGGACGGTGCAGCGCAACTTGCAGGCCGACGACCTCTCCGAGGCGCTGCGCAACGAGACGGCGGGTCTGCGGTTCGCCGGCCTCGCACCAAACGACGCGAAGGAGTCGCGCCTGAGCTTCTCTGAGAAACGCCCGCCGAACTTCACCGGGACCTAGACGGGCGGCACGTTCGAGGCGGCTAGACCCAGCGGTCGCGCCCGCCCTCGTCCGGCTGCTGATCGGCGAACTGCGACGCCTCACCCCAACTGTCGAGGCTGGCGACCTTGCGAACTGGGCGGCGGGAGACTGGGCCGATCCGGTCAGACGGGTACTGGATCGGCATCAGCGCGAACGGTACCTGGCCCTCAGGAATGCCAAGTAGCTCTTTGATCTCGGTGTCCGAACGGCGATGGAAGCGGGTGATCACCGTGCCGAGGCCGAACCCGCGGCATGCGAGCGCGACGTTCTGAACCGCTGGGTAGACCGTGCCCTGGGCCTGCCCCGGCCTGCAGACGAAGAGGTGCACCGGCACCTCGGCGATGCCACCTCGCGAGCTCGTCTGTTGAACGGACAACGAGGCGCATCTGACGCGGGAGCGCGTCGATCGTTCCGGGGTCGTCGACGTACTGTTTGCCGTAGTCCGTCCACGTCTGCCAGTACAGCTCGCCGATCCGCTTGCGCTTCTCCTCGTCGCGGACGATCAGGAAGTGCCCGATCTGCATATTGCTGGCAGCTGGGGCGCGGATCGCGCTCGAGACACTTGGTACCGACAACCTAGTCGGTGTGACGACCGTCGATACTAGCCATCCGACGCTCGCGGCGGCCGCCACCGTCGAGGACTAGCGCCGAGCGTACGAGGCGCAATTCGTGGCTCGACTCGATTCGATCTACGACGCCTGGGAACTTCCGATCGTTTTCTACCAGCTCGACGTGCCGGCTCGACCCGGATTCAACGACCCGACGGGCGAATACGCATAGGCGCGCCAGCTGGAGGGCATTGGCCCACCGGACGTGGGTGGTCTCGACGCTGTCCTGGTGCTTCTGTTTGAGGCGCCAGAGTCGACCTCCGGCGGTGTCCGTGGTCGGCTTACCGAGGCAGTGCTGCTGAAGCACTTTGCGCTCTTCGAGCCCTGTGGGATCTCGGTGCTGACCGTCTCGTAGTCGATCGACGGCTTGCCGGGTTGCGGTTGGAGCGCGATCATCGTGCGATGGCACATGACTCGGCGCTGCTCTCGGTCCCAGATATCGATGCCCTCGACGGCAACGATGCCGCGGTCGTGGTGGAGATGTCGGACCTGGTCCGCGTCTTCGTCAATGACTCCCGGTGGTGGCAGAACGCCTCGTTTGCCTTTCCCTTCATCGGCTTTGTGCTCTCCACACTCGCGGGCCTACTGCTCGGGAGTACGGAGGCGCTGGGGTTCGGCGTCTTCCTCGGTGTGGTGACGGTCATCATGGTGCCGGTGGTGCTGCTGACATGGCGTGGCACGGCGACGTCGGTCGTGTTGCGCGAGCAGGGGGTTGCCGCGCTCCATCGCGGGCGGGTGCTTGAGTCGTTCTCGTGGACCGAGCTGCGTCGGATCGAGCGCGTCGAATACCTCGGTAATGTCCGCCACAAGCTGGTCTACGGCGACGAAGATCGCTTCCTGACCCTCGAGAACGAGATCGAGGGCGCCGACGAGCTTGTCGAGGCGGCCTTCGACCTGTCCGGGTTGGCCCGGCAGGCTGCTGCAGAGTGAACCCCGATCCAGCGCCGGTGGCGTTAGACCCGGGAGGGCACGTCATCCGCGAGCTTGCTGCCCTCGCTCAGCCCTACGAACTGCTGAGTACGATCCCGAACTTGCCGATACCACCGCCTTCTGCCAGCGCTACGGCGTTCCGCTCTCGGAGCGCGCGAACTACATCGTCGTCGCCTCGAGGAAGGAGCCGAAGCAGTACGCCGCCTGCCTCGTGCTGAGCCACACGCGGCTCGACGTGAATGGGACGGTGCGGCGTCTCATCGGCACTCGCAAGGTCTCGTTCGCGTCGGCCGAAAAAGCGGCCGTCCTCACCGGCATGATGATCGGCGGGGTGACGCCGTTTGGCCTGCCGTCCGGTCTCCCGATCTACGTCGACCAGTTGGTCTTTGATTGCGTCTCGGTGGTGGTCGGCGACGGGAGCCGTTGGCAGAAGCTGCGAATCGCGCCCTCGGTGTTCCATTCGGTCGCTGGGCTTGAGGCGGTCGAGGGGCGGTCGAAGCTCTCGACGTAGCCGAGTGTTTCGACCGTAAGTCGGTATCTGGCGCTCGGAGCAACGCTGCTACCTCTGTCACATCTGCCTGTCGCTTCACTGCAGTGGTGCACCGTCCGTAGGTGGGGTAGAGGGCCACCCACGCTCGGAATCCAACGGTGACGCCGAGGATGATGCCGAGCGACGTGCCAACCCAGAATCCGACGGAGACCCCAATGAGTGCGAGCAGGCTCGTGGGATCGGACCCGATGCCGCCCGCTGCGCTGACTAGCAGCGCCACGAGGATCATCACCAGGACGACGGAGCCCCCGGTGACCGCGCCCAGCCCGATTGCGAGGTACAGCGCGGGCTTGGCGCCTCCAAGTGCGTCGCGGCCTCGGGTGGCCCGACTGGGTTGTAATTGCTCCATCGCGGTCACTATAGATCGCTGACGGCGACGTTCGGATCGTGACGCGACTCACAGCCCGCAGGCATCGCCCAGCCGACTATCTAGCAGGTGGGTAGCGGATTCCGGGGGGGGGGGGCGCGATGGCAAAACGGAAGCGCACTCGGTCGGAGCGGCGTCGCGAAGCACGTGCGGCTGGCCTATCCGCGAGCACCGACGCCGCGGCGAACCCGTCAACTAGCACCAAGCAGTCGGCCGCAGTCACCTCGAGTCGGACTCCTTCGATCGGGGTCCGCCCGCTCCCGGAAGCCTCCGCGATCCAACCGCAAGCGCAGCCGGTCGCTGGGCACGATCGTTGGGTGATCGGTGGAGCAGCGGTACTCGGTCTGCTGGCGGTGCTGCTGACCTCAGCCGGTGGCGGCCAGGTCGCGGATGCGGCTACCGAGCAGCTCGCCCGCCAGAACTCTGTGACCGATATTACGGCGCACAGCGGTCGTCAGTCCGTGGTCTATCACTCCGATGCTGCGGTCCCAACCGCGAACACGCCCCGCCCGGACGGGCAGCCCACGTTGGTCTGTTTCTCTGGCACGTGGTGCCACATCTGCGAGCGGATGGCGCCCTTCGCACACGAGACGGCGAGTGAATACACGGACCAATTGGTGTTTGTGGAGAAGTCGGTCGACGAAGATCGAGAGCCCAGCGGCCGTTACGGCGTTCGCAGCACACCGACGTTCATCATGCTCGGCGCCGTCGGCACCGAGGTGACACGATTCCACGGCGCGGGAGACGCCGCCTCGTTCGCCGCCGCCATCGAGCAGGCGCTGACGGCAGTCGAGAGTTAGCACTCTCGGACGCGGCCGGTTACCGCCGGTTGGTCACGCTGTCGCGCTCGCCTTAAGACCAAACACCTCGGCGATCAGTTCGTAGGACTTCACGCGATCGGCGAAGTCGTAGGTGATTGTGAGCAGCACCAGCTCGTCGACACTCAGCTCTGCGGCGAGCGTCTCGAGGCGCGTCTTCACTGTCTGGGGCGTTCCGATCGCGGCGTGCGACCGCGAATAGACGACGTACTCCAGCTCTGCCGCGCTGTAGTCGAAGGCGAGTGCTGTCTCCACGGACGGCACGCCCTTGTGGCGGAATCGCATGCAGTAGCGACTCCAGGAGAGCTGGACTGCCTCCTCCTCGGTGGCTGCCGCGAGCGCTGATACTGCTGCCGACACACGCGGCTCGGGGTAGCTGGCCGATGGTTGGAACCGATCGCGGTAGAGCGCGATCGCGCGTTCGCCGGCCTCGGGATTGATGAAGTGGGCGTATGTGTACGGCAACCCGAGATCGGCCGCGATCTGCGCGCTCTCGAGCGAGGAGCCGAGCATCCAGACCTCGGGTTGCGTCTCCCCCGCGGGCTGGGCGCGTACGCCGTGGAACGGGTGGTCTTCCGGCAGATCATTCTCGAGATAGCCCACGAGGTCGGCCACCTGGTACGGGTACACCTCGATGCCTACGGACCCTGGTCCGAGTGCCAATGCCTCGGCCACCTGGCGGCTACTGCCGGCCGCCCGACCGACTCCGAGGTCAATCCGACCCGGGTATAGCGTCTCGAGCATCCGGAAGACCTCGGCGACCTTCAGCGGGCTGTAGTGCGAGAGCATCACGCCCCCGGAGCCGACGCGGATCCGCGAGGTCTGAGCCGCCACTTGGGTGATCAACACCTCGGGTGCTGTGCCAGCCAGCCCGCTGCTGCTGTGATGCTCGGCGAGCCAGTAGCGGCGGTAGCCGGCCGCGTCGGCCGTCTGCGCGAGGGCGACCGTCTCGCGGATAGCGTCTGCGGGGGTGCCGCCTTCGCGGATCGGGCTCTGATCGAGCACGCTCAACAGCACAGGCACTCCTGCCTCTCCGCGCCGCATCGCTTCGCCGAAGTCTGTGGGCGGCGGTATCGTCGATATTGTACGGAGCCTGCTGCGGAGGACGCCGACTGGCGGTGTAGAGGGGTTGCATGACCGAACATGGACCGGGACACCTGCGCGGGCCGAAGACGGCAGACGAACTGATCCAGGACGCGATGCACGAGTTGCCGTACGGCATCTACGTCGTCGGTTCGACCGCGAACGGTCGCCCGAACGGGATGATCGCCGACTGGGTACTCCAACTCTCGTTCAGCCCACGCCTGATCGGTGTCGCCTTCGAGCGCGACTCGACCAACCTCGGAAACGTGCGGGCCAATTGCGCGCTGACGGTCAACCTGCTGGACGAAGGCAGCATGTCGATTGCTCGCAGCTTCGTGCAGCCCACCTCCGGCGCGAAGATACAGGGCCGGAGCGAGGATGCCGCTGCGGCGACGCACGACAAGCTCGCGGACGTCGACTTCCGCCTCGACGCGCGCGGGTGCCCGATCCTCGATCACGCGCTCGTCTGGATCGAGGCCGAAGCGGAGGCCTTCCACGACGTCGGCGACCACGTGCTGGCCGTGGCGCGGGTGCTCGATGCGCGCGTCCAGGGCAGCGGAGAGCCGCTGACTTCGACGATCACCGGATGGTCCTACAGCGGGTAGTACCCGGCGCGGAGTCGCGCCTAGGCTGCGACGGGCTGACTGGCGCCTTGGCCTGGGCTTCCTGCTGGTAGAGCAGCGCCAGCGAAAGCTCACCGAGCGTCGCCCGCTGTCCATCGGCGAACTGCAACCCCAGCTCCAGGCCATCAGACCGTTCGATGCGACGCCGCACAGTCGAGGTGAGCCGCACCGTTCGTCCGTCCGGCAGATCGCCCCCCAGCGTCGCGTCGTTTGGTGCGAACTCGGTGCCGTGCTCAAGCAGGATCTTCGCACCGGTGGGCGAGAGGTCCTCGATCTCGCAGCGCGCTCCGTTCACCGCGTCCCAGAGGCGCACGCCGAACCGGACCGAGGCTCGCCGATCGCTGGCGAAACGCGAATCGAGGGGCGCGTGCAGCATCGGGTGCCGATGGCCGCGTAGTGCGACGCGCCGGTCGTACCCCAGAACGCAACAAGTGCTTGCAGACCTGGTTGGTGTGCGAGCACGGAGGCTGGACGTCAGGCGATCAGGCGGTCAAGCGCTAGGAGCGCGGGATCCAGAGGATGAGCGCGGAACCAACAGCTCCGAAGCCGCAGCGGATCGGGCCAGGGTTCACGAACGGCAGCCCGTCCACGGTGGTGACCAGGTAGTCACCGCCCTCGGGGTTGTGCCATGAGTCAGAGTCACACCAAGTGTCTGCCGCCGGGACGACGCGCAGCTCGTTGAGTGGGATCTTCCACTCGCCCTGTCCGTATTGCAGGACCTGCCCCAAGCGCCAATGCCTCCGCCGCCCGTGGGCTGCGCAACCGGTTTGGTGTCACCGAGGTACTTCTCGATATCCTGTGTCAGCAGGACATCGAGCACCCAGCTTGTGGTCTCGCAGTCGGTCACGAGGGCCCACGAGTCGCAGTCGTTGTCACTGGCGGGCACAACTCGAGCTCCGTGTCCTCGGGCCAGACAGTGGTCAGGCGTGCCACGTCATCACAGGCAGTGCGATGGGCGACCCCACCGCCGCGAATGAAAGAGACATAACGACTAAAGCTGTCGCCGGTCCCATTGCCGTCGAGGTCACCGCTATCGATCCGGTCCTGGACCCAGTCGGGCAGGTCGGGCTCAGTGGTCGATGTCGGATCCGGCGTGGCTGAACCGACAGTGGTTGGTTCCGGCGTTGACGTGGCCGCGCTGCCTGAATCTGAGCAAGCGACCGAGAGAAGCCCGATTACGATCAGGCCGATCTCGAAGAATGTTCATGCTGAAGTACGCATCGCAGTCATCATCGACGCGTATTCGCGGTCCTGAAGACCCTCGTCAGTTTCGGTATCGGGCAATGGGAGCGAGCTAGAGCGCGGCGGGCCCGTTCCAGCGGTCTGTGCGCGCGAACGCATCGAGGTCGATGCGGCGGCTTCCGCGTCCCGCGACGGAGCCCGCTGTCGGGTATCCGAAGGTCAACGCCATCGCTACTACCGCCTCGGGCGGAAGGCCGAGCGCCTCGCGGGCGCAGTTGTCGTGCTGGACGCCGACGGGGCAGCTCGCGATCCCGGCTGCCCGGGCCGCGACCATCATGTTCTGCGCGACGCGACCCGCATCAAACGGACGGCTGTCGCCCAGGCGGACGATCACTATCACCAGTGGGCTGTCGGAGAGATGCTCCGCGAAGTCGGCGCAGGCAGCGACAGCCTTTTTCTGCTGTGGATCGGCTAGCAGGATGAGGCGAATCGGCTGCGCGTCCTTAGAACTACCGGCCATTCGGCCTGCCTGAACGATCCGTTGTAGGTGCTCCGCGGCGATTGGCTGCGCCTCGTATTCTCGCGTGTCGCGCTTCGAGACGATCGCTTCGTACGCATCCATAGGGTGTGCTCCGCTCTGCGAGGCCCAGTTTCCGGGTTTCGTCATTCCCGGACAACCCGTTCATACGCAATTTCCCCGAGCGACTGCCGCGGGTTTAACCGGTTCGCCTGCACCTTTGTACTCGACCGGGACTCGGCGGGGCGTCTCGGTCACCAGAACAAGTGCGGTGGCAAGCCGCAGCCGCAAAGGCGCGGACATGGGCATGGGACGAATCGGCTGGCAGCGGGCATCTGGGAACGACGAGGGAAGCCAAGTCGCGGACCCGTGGTCCGACCTCTCGGCATCGCGACCACTGGGTGCAGTCAGCGCCGACGACGGCATCTCGACGATCGAGTGGCCGCCGCAGCAGGACGCAGGGCCAATCGTGTTCGAGCCCTCCGAGGTCTCTGCGTCTCGGATCTCGAACGCGCCGGTCGTGATCGAGGTGGAGACGCCCGTCATCGACCAGGCGCTGTCGCCCTCGCGGGACGAGCTCCGCGCGTGGCTGCACCGCTCGCTGATCACCGACTTTGACCATCGCGGTCTCACCGAGATGCCGCTCGAGGAGGCTCGACTGATAGTGATCGCGATGGCTCGCCAGATCGTCGACACCGACGTGCCGGACAGCTTCGATGCCAGTCGCGTCCAGCTTCTGAACGAGCTGGTCGACGACATCATCGGCCTCGGGCCGATCGAGACACTGCTGCGGGACAGCACTGTTTCCGAAATCATGGTCAACGGTGCCGAGCGTATCTACGTGGAGCGGTTCGGTCGGATTGAGCTGACCGATGTGGAGTTCCGCGATAACGCGCACGTGATGTAGGTCCTCGACTGCATGCTTGCGAACGTCGGTCGCCCGATCGACTACTCGCAGCCGATGGCTGACGCTCGACTGCCCGATGGCTCTCGTGTGAACGCGATCATTCCGCCGGCGACGATTGGCGGTCCGATGATCACGATCCGCAAGTTCGTCGCGGATCGGCTGGCGGCGCGTGACCTGATCTCGATGGGTTCGCTGAACGAAGAAGCCGCAGTGCTGCTGGAGACGGCCGTCGCCAACGGCGCTGGCATCGTTGTCAGCGCCGTTGGCGGCTCCGGTAAGACGACCATGCTGAACGTGGTCTCGAGCTGGGTCCCCAGCGACGAGCGCATCGTCACGATCGAGGACCCGACTGAGCTGTCGCTCCGCCAGCCTCACGTGGTCGCGTTCGAAGCCCGCGAGGGCGACCACGGCCTGACGATCACGCGAGCGCAGCTGCTGAAGAACTCGCTGCGTATGCGGTCTGACCGCATACGCAGCGGTGCGACCCGTGGCGCTGAGGCGTTCGACATACTGCAGGCGATGAACACTGGTCACGACGGCTCGATGACGACCGTCCACGCCAACGCGCCGCGCGCCGCACTCCGTCGCGTGGAGTAGATGGTGATGATGGCGGGCTACGACTGGCCGCTCCGCGCCATCCGCGAGCAGGTCTCCTCGGCGCTCGACCTGGATAATCAGGTCGAGCGCCGAGGAGACCTGCTCGCGCCGCATCGTCGACATCACCGAGGTGCACGGCATGGAGGGCGACACCCTGACGACGCAGCAGCTCTACTTCTTGGAGCAGCGCGGGACCGATGAGGACGGCAAGATCGTGGGCGAGCTGGTTTCCACCGGCCTGCGGCCTCGAACGTTCGACATGCCCGGCGCGCAGCAGTACGAGGCGCTGCGCCCCGTCGACGCGTAGCGCACACACAACACGCCACGGGGGTGTCTTGTCCCATCCCCGTGGATACGAAGTCGCTAGCGGGATTTCGGGGCCCCATCCGAGGGGCCTCCACCACACAAACCCCGGCCCGCAGCCAGGGTTCGTGCATGTCCGGAGCTATTTGGTGGCGGGCGTTCGGCCGAGCGCCTCGATGTGGAGGAAGCTGAAGAAGGCGTTGGGAAGGCGCGCCCAGCGACGCCAGCCCTCGGCGATCGCCTCAAGCTCCTCAGTCGTGGCGAGTCCGTACTCGACGGCCTGCGAGGCCAGCGCGGACTGGGTGATGCGGTTCGCCCAGGAGTCGCCCCAGTTCAGCACCTGTCGGGGCTCGTGAAAGACCCACGTGGACCCGGTCAGTTGCAAATCTTCGAAGCCGGCTTCGAGCATCCAGCCGTTGAGGTAGCGACCGGCGTCGGCTTCGGCATCGTTGCGGGTGGCGACCGCGCGGTAGAGGTCACGCCAGCGGTGGATCTCCGGGACATCCGGCGCGTGGACCATCGTGCCGTAGTCGGCGTCACGGATCGCGACGAAGCCTCCGGGCTTCGTGACGCGCCGGAGCTCACGAAGCGCGCGTACGGGATCGGTCAGGTGCTGTAGCACCTGGTGTGCGTAGGCGACGTCGAACTGATCGACCTCGTAGGCCAGCGCGTAGACGTCGCCCGTCTCGAAGGTGAGGTTCTCGAGGTCGGAATCGCCAGCGAGCTCGCGTGCCTGACGCAGGACGTCCTCGACGACGTCGATGCCGGTGACATGGCCCTCGGGGACCCGCTGGGCGAGGCCGATCGTGATGCTGCCCGGCCCGCAGCCAACATCGAGAATCGACATCGAGAGTTCCAGGTGGGGCAGCAGGAACGCGGCGGCGTCCTCGGCGGTACGCCGTCGGTGTTGGTCGACGACCGAGGCGTGGTGGCCGTGGGTGTAGGTATCGGAGGGCGTCGCACTCATCGAGATAGTCTATGACCACCGACGGTCGCGATCCTGCCCACGATCGAGTGCGAAGTCAGGGGCAGGATCGTATCGCTACCGACGAGCGACTCGCACGGCGGCACCACCGGCCAGGGCCAGAGCCCCAAGCCCACTCAGTGCCAGCAGCCATGGGGTGCCATCGTCGTCTGGGGGTGGTGATCGCGTCGGTCAAATCGTCCCCTGGGTCCGGGTGCGATCTGCCGCGTCTTTGGTGGGTTGCGGAAGAGTGGGCATCGCGGTCAGACTTCGGCGAAAGCGAAGAAGGAGAGCCCCGTGTCCAATGATTTCGCGATCTACGAAAAGCGTGACCGTGTCGCGCACATCACGATCAACCGCCCCGAGGTGATGAACGCGCTGCATCCGGACGCTTCGCGTGAACTCTCCAGCATCTGGGACGACTTTCAGGCGGACAGCGACGTCTGGGTGGCGATTTTGACCGGTGCCGGTTCACGGGCCTTCTCGGCCGGCAATGATCTGAAATCCACTGCGTCTCGGAACGCGGGAAGCACCGTCGGGAATACCGGAACGGGGCCGATTCGCGGTGGATTCGGCGGTCTGACGGAGCGTTTCGACCTCTACAAGCCGGTGATCGGCGCGGTGAACGGCTGGGCGATGGGCGGTGGATTCGAACTGGCGCTCGCTTGCGACATCATCGTGGCGGCGGACACCGCGCAGTTCGGGTTGCCGGAGCCTCGGGTGGGACTCGCGGCGCTGGCCGGCGGTATTCACC